>PVMK01146884.1_pt1 | contig 15815 bp, 21 predicted proteins | sample 1853481 | NCBI WGS metagenome assembly PVMK01 (sample SAMN08533507, study PRJNA380276) | Marine sediment metagenome, whole genome shotgun sequencing project.
TTTTTAAGGAGGTAGTTCATGAAAGGTATGGGCAACATGATGAAGCAGGCTATATAGTTGATTGAGTTGATTGAGTTGATTAAGTTGATTAAGTTGATTGCAAAGGCGTCGGATAGTCAAATAGGCTGAAATCCTCTAACCTAATCAACCATTTAACTAATCAACTATTCAACTAATTATTGGTTACGAGTTATAATAAACGGAATTCATCCTTAATTTTAGGCAATTTAGGCACTTCGAATTTTAGGCATTTTCAAGGAGGTAGTTCATGAAAGGTATGGGCAACATGATGAAGCAGGCTCAGCAGCTTCAATCCAAAATGATGAAGTTACAGGAAGAACTGGCCGAAAAAACAGTGGACTCCAGTTCCGGTGGTGGGATGGTGAAAGTCACAGCCAACGGTCGCCAGCAAATATTATCGATTCAGCTTGAAAAAGAGGTGGTCGATCCGGATGATGTTGAAATGCTCCAGGATCTGGTTTTGGCGGCGGTCAATGACGCTCTGGCAAAAGCCCAGGAAATGGTCAGCTCGGAAATGAGCAAACTGACCGGTGGACTTAATATACCAGGGTTGATGTGATCCGAGTACGGGTTGCGGGTTACGGGTTGCGAGTTACGGGTTGCGAGTTACGGGTTGCGAGTTACGGGTTACGGGTTGCGAGGTGCGGGTTACGGGTTGCGAGGTGCGGGTTACGGGTTACGCTACGGGTTACGGGGTGAAAACCAGATCAATCCGAAATTCGCAATTGCAGAACCCGCAACGCGTAACACGGATAAGATAGACATTATTTCATAAATTTAGGCACTTTAGGCATTTTAGTGCATTTTAGGCATTTATCTATGAGTTATTACCCAGCTTCAATTCAAAATTTGATTAAACATATTGCCAAGCTTCCGGGCATCGGAGAAAAAACGGCCGAACGTCTGGCATTGCACATTTTGCGAGCACCGCGCCACGAGGCTGAAGCGTTGGCGCAAAGCCTTTTGAATATCAAAGACAAGGTGAGATTTTGTTCCAAATGTTTTGCTTTTAGCGACAGTGAGTTGTGCGGGTTGTGCCGTGACCCGGCAAGAGATCCCTCCGTCTTATGTGTGGTCGAGCAGCCGGCGGATATGGTAGCGATTGAAAAATCGGGCGCCTTTCGGGGAATGTATCATGTTCTTTCAGGCGTGATTTCTCCCATGAGCGGAGTCGGTCCGGAGAATATTCGCATCCGGGAGCTGATGACCCGGATACCAAACGATCAGGTAAAAGAGGTTGTGCTGGCTACCGGTACCAATGTTGAGGGAGAGGCGACAGCGTCCTATATCGCCCAGCTTCTGACAAAGCATCCAATTAAAGTGACCCGGATTGCATCCGGAGTGCCCTATGGGGGGCGATCTCAAATATGTGGACCAGGTTACTTTGAAAAGAGCCATGGAGACCCGACATGCCCTCTGAACTCATAGACCCCGATGCGCTTTTTGAATGTCGCCAGTGCGGCGATTGCTGCAAGGGGTATGGCGGAACCTACGTAACCCGGAAAGACATTGAGGCGATTTCCCGCTATATCGGCACCGATCCCCGGAAATTTGTGACCGAATATTGCCAGTTATCCGGCCAAAGATCGGTATTGGCCCAGCGAACGGATGGCTACTGTATTTTTTGGGATGAACTTTGCACCATTCATCCGGTTAAACCCCTTATGTGCCGGCGATGGCCCTTTGTGAAAAGTCTTCTGGTGGATTCAAGAAACTGGCAGATTATGGCTGATTCCTGTCCCGGCATTCGTGCTGATGTCCCTGTTCGCACGGTAGAAAAATGTGTTAAAAAAATACTTTCTGAAGAGCGACGGGGTCTTCGATGAATGACGAGGAAAAAACCAAGGCCCAACTCATCAGCGAAATGCAAATTATGCGGCGGCAGCTTGAGCATCTCGAGACGCTGCAGCGGCAATACGAAAAGACGTTGCGCGACAGCCAGCATCAGCTTCAGCAAGCTCAAAAGATGGAAACCCTGGGCACACTGGTGGCAGGGGTGGCCCATGAAATCAATAATCCCATCAACTTGATTATGTACAATATTCCGCTCCTGCAAAAAATATGGGCCGACTTTATGCCGGTTTTAAAAGAACGCCAGCAGCGGGAGCCGGATCAAAAATTTGGTGGTTTTGACTATGATTTTCTGACAGACAACCTGGTCCAGCTGGTTGCCGATATGGAAATGGCTGCCCATCGGGATCGCCAAAACGGTCTCCGATTTAAAAAATTTCTCCCGGCAATCCAATGTTGTAGAAAAGGCGCCGCTGCAGGTGAACAGCGCCGTGAAAAACGCCATGCGATTGGCGCAAACCACCCTTACGGACCTCAGCTGTTGAAGTCAATCTCAAACTCGGCGATAACCTGCCTGACATTGACGGCAATCTCCAAAGTATCGAGCAGATCATTTTAAATATTCTCATCAACGCTGTTCAGGCCATCGATCACGATCAGGGAAAGATTGACGTCACCACCGGCTTCCGGAACAAAGACGGAAGGGTTTATATTCGCATCACGGATAACGGCAGGGGAATTTCAACCACTATTGCTGAAAAAATTTTTCTGCCTTTCATAACAGACAAACAGTCTCAAGGAGGCACCGGCCTTGGCCTTTCTGTCAGCTATTCATTGGTCAAAGCCCATGAGGGTGAAATAATTTTTGATAGCCGGCCGGGGTGCAGGAACGTCGTTTACAATCTATTTGCCATCTGTCTTAAAAGGCCAGGCCGCCAAAATTCTGGTAGTCGATGATGATAATGCCATCCGCCAGATGCTTATTGAAGCGCTTACCATGGATCATCAGTACCTGGTCGAAGAGGCTTCCAACGGGATAGAGGCGTCGATAAAACTGGGTACCTATCGTCCGGATCTTTTGATTTTGGATATCTTCATGCCCGAAATGGATGGACTTGAGCTGTGTCGAATTATCAGCAGTGAACCCGAGTTGTCTGAGATGAAGGTGATCGTTACTACCGGATATCCGGAGCACCCCAAGCTGGATGAAATCATCGCGCTGGGTTATACCAACATTTTCTCGAAACCCTTTGATCTGCTGAATTTTGTTCAGGCCCTTGGTAAGATATTGGGGGAAAAGGATTGAGGAATTGAGGGATTGAGGGATTCAGGGATTGATGGATGGAGGAATTCAAGAATTAGATTGATAGAATACATTCAATTCCTAAATTCCTAAATTCGTAATTCCTCAATTTGTCTCTTTTTTTATATAAATATCCCGTTTGGGGTAGGGTATCTCAACTCCGTGTTCATCAAAGGCGGTTTTAACCCTGTCGGTTATATCGGATTACGGATTCCGAAGTTTCGGTTTTTATAAAATCGACAGGATTCCTTAAATCCCAAATCCGAAATCCAAAATCCCCAATCGAAAGACCCGCAACTCCTAGTTTTCTTCTGAAAAAAAGCTGGCCATGAGAAACTCCCGGTTCATTCGGGCAATGTTGACGATGGAAATTTCCTTGGGGCATTCGGCCTCGCATTCCCTTTCATTGGTGCAGTTGCCGAATCCCAGTCGATCCATGGTCTTCAGCATATTGATTGCCCTTTTGGCGGCTTCCGGACGTCCCTGGGGCAGCAAGGCAAGGTGAGAAATCTTGGCCCCCGTAAAGAGCATGGCGGCGGCATTGGGGCATGCCGCTACGCAGGCGCCGCAGCCGATGCAGGCGGCCGCATCCATGGCTTTTTCGGCGGCGGCCTGGGGTGCCGGGATGGCATTGGCATCCTGTGCGCCTCCGGTGTTGGCTGAAATGAATCCACCGGCCTGGATAATTATATCAAATGCACTGCGGTCCACGACCAGATCTTTGATGATCGGAAAGGCCTTCGCCCGCCACGGTTCGACAACCACGGTATCACCATCTGAAAAAAGACGCATATGCAGCTGGCACAAGGTCGTGCCTTTCTCAGGTCCATGGGCGCGTCCGTTCACCACCGCTCCGCACATGCCGCAGATGCCTTCCCGGCAGTCGTGATCAAAGGCGATCGGCTCTTTGCCCGCCAAGGTCAATTTTTCATTGATCACATCCAGCATTTCAAGAAACGACATGTCGGTTGAAATATCGGTGGCCGGGTAGGTATCAAGACGGCCCTTGCGGTCAGGTCCGCTTTGACGCCATATTTTCAATGTTAAATTGATCGTTTTGGTCACTTGTAGCTCCTTTGAGTTAAATCAACATTTTCAAAAACCAGAGGCTCTTTGTGAACTTGCGGCTCCTTGTCGTCGCCGGTAAACTCCCAGGCGGCCGCATAACAGAAATTTTCATCATCGCGTCTGGCTTCGTGTGCTTCGGTTTGATAGGCCTCGTTAAAGTGGCCGCCGCAGGATTCCTGGCGGGCCAGGGCATCCATGATCATTAATTCGGCAAATTCCAGAAAATCGGCCGCGCGTCCGGCCCTTTCAAGGCTCTGGTTAAAATCTTTACCGGACCCCGGAACAGTGACATTTTCCCAGAATTCCCCCCGCAGTTGCTGGATGAGATTACGGGCTTTCTCAAGTCCCTCGTTGTTGCGCGCCATGCCGCAATACTCCCACATAATCAGGCCCAGTTCCTTGTGGATGTCGTCGACGGTTCGCCTGCCATTGATGGCAAGCAGCTTATCGGTGCGGGATTGAACGTCATTCTCAGTTTCTTTAAAAGCGGCATGGTCGGTGGAAACATCCGGTAATTCTGCACCGGCCAGATAGCCGCCAATGGTATAGGGGATGATAAAATAGCCGTCAGCCAGCCCCTGCATAAGGGCACTGGCTCCCAGACGATTGGCACCGTGGTCTGAAAAATTGGCCTCGCCCATGACAAAGAGCCCATCGATGGTGCTCATCAGGTTGTAGTCCACCCACAGCCCGCCCATGGTGTAGTGAACCGCCGGATAGATCCTCATCGGGAGTCTCGTAAGGGTCTTCAGCGGTAATTTTTTCGTACATCTGAAAAAGGTTGCCGTATTTATTTTCAATGACCGCTTTGGTGTCCCGTTTGATGGCATCGGCAAAATCCAGATAAACCGCCAGCCTCGTCTTTCCGACGCCTTTGCCCATATCGCACTGCTCCTTGGCGTTGCGGGAGGCGACGTCGCGCGGCACCAGGTTTCCGAAACTCGGATATTTTTCTTCCAGAAAATAGCCCCTTTCCGCTTCCGGTATTTGACTGGGAGACCTTTTGTCGCCGGGGTCCCTGGGTACCCATACGCGACCGTCGTTTCTCAGGCTCTCACTCATCAGGGTCAATTTAGACTGGTAGGTGCCGTGAACCGGGATACAGGTGGGATGAATCTGGGTAAAGCACGGATTCGCAAACCAGGCCCCTTTTTTGTAAACTCTGAAGGCTGCGGTTACATTGGAAGCCATGGCATTGGTTGAAAGGAAAAACACATTTCCGTAACCGCCCGTACACAGGACGACGGCATGGGCATCATGGCGTTCAATTTGCCCGTTTATCAAGTTGCGGACCACAATACCCCTGGCCTGGCCATTGATCACGACCAGGTCCAGCATTTCACGGCGGGCAAACATTTGAACTTTACCGTCAGCGATCTGGCGCGATAAGGCGCTGTATGCTCCCAGCAGCAATTGTTGCCCTGTCTGTCCCCGGGCATAAAAGGTTCGCGAGACCTGGGCGCCGCCAAATGACCGGTTGGCCAGCAGGCCGCCGTAATCCCTGGCAAAGGGGATCCCCTGGGCCACGCAGTGGTCGATGATATGGTTGCTGACTTGTGCCAGCCGATACACATTGGCCTCTCGGGATCTGAAATCACCGCCTTTTACGGTATCGTAAAACAGACGCCAGATGCTGTCTCCGTCATTGGGATAATTTTTAGCGGCATTGATACCGCCCTGGGCGGCGATACTGTGTGCTCGCCGGGGGCTGTCCTGGATGCAGAAGGTCTTTGACATTATAGCCCAGTTCAGCAAGGGTTGCAGCGGCAGAACCGCCGGCCAGCCCGGTGCCGACAACGATGATATCATACTTTCGTTTATTGGCCGGATTGACAAGTTTTAGCTCAAAAAGATGTCGGTCCCATTTTTCCGCAAGGGGTCCTCCGGGAATTTTTGCATCAAGCGGCATGATTTTTCCTTTCTATCCCGCAAACGATAAATAAATCGGAATAATACCAAAACCGAATCCAACAGCCAGGCTGAAAATAATACTCAAGGCCATGATAAACGGCATATATTTTATGTGGTTGGCGCCGATTGTCTGGAAGGCACTCCATAAACCGTGGCTGACATGCACGGCTGCGACAATCATTGCCAGGATATAGATGACGACATAAAAGGGGATTTTCAAAGGTTTGGGCGACAATTTGATAGATGGTTGTATTGGTTTTGTCCACAAAATGGAAATTTATCAGATGCAGGATGATAAACGTCAGCAGCAGGATTCCGGTATAGGGCATCGTGGCCGAACCAATGGTTCGTCCGCCGGCCCATTTGTTGACGGCATAGCGGCTGGTCCGCGCTCTGAAATTTTGATAAAACAGGGTGAGGCCTGCACATACGTGCACGACGGCAAAAACCAGAAGGCCCCATTCCATCAGGGTTAACACCGGTCCCAGGGCATGCAGATGTTCGGCATATGAGTTAAACGCATCTTTTCCGCCGTAAATCGTCAGGTTGCCTGCCAGATGCCCGGCCAGAAAACCGCAAAACGCCAGGCCGGTTAGGGCCATCAGCAATTTTTTGCCGATGGAGGACCAGAGAGTTTGAATCATCCAGTTCATTTTTTTCTCCCTAGAAATGGTTTCCGATATCTTATCCCGCCGCATTTGACCCAGGACCTCTGAATCCGTAAGCGGTCACAAAAATTTTATGAGTTAGTTATTTTCATTTTGCATGTCAATAGAATTGTTGCCGAGATCGGGATAACGTCAAAGCAGATCCTAACCCGGGCCAAGCCGGTATTGAAGATTGATCCGCCGGAGGCGGATTGAGATTTGTGGATGTCGCTTCGCTCTGTCTTTTTTTAAAATTGACAGAATACATTATTCGATGTTCGACGTTCAATTTTTGGGTGCTTGGAATTTTCAGGACCGGTCAACGAAGCTCATGTATCATTCGCATTAGTATCATTCCACCATTCATCTCGATTTGTCTGCATAACGGCCTTACCAATTTTTTTTCCGGTTTTGGTTTGAAGCCGGTCGATGACATTCTGAATCCAGGTTTTGGGCGGTTCATAACCAATATCTATCAGATCTTTTAACTCCAGGATGAGTGCAATCTGGTCGGCGTCGCGGGCAAGTCTGGCCTCGGCGGTGCGACCGTCATTAAACTCCTGGGTGAGCTCCACCAGATTGTGTCCAAACGAAAGCCCGGCGGTTGCATCTTCAAGGGCTTTGTTTTCGTCCGCGGTGACATATTTTTTATGAACTGCGTTGAGATCACCGATTCTGGCTTCCGCAAGATCATGAACCAGACACATATTGATCAGTTTCAGGGCATCCACCTCAGGCAACAGCTGTGACATCACATAGGCAATAAAAGTGGTACTGAAAGAATGCTCCGCCACAGATTCTTTGCCGGCACCGAGAAAATGGTATCCGGACCTGGGAATCTCTTTCAATATTTTGGCTTCAAATAATAAATTGGCAATTTTTTTCATGGCAGTCCTTCGTCGCTGATTTGCTTTTGTTTGGGTTAACTTTCTGTTTGCTGACTACGGAATAATCGAGCCATGATACTCGATATTCGATACTCGATTCTCGATGACATTCTGACCGGTCGGCAAATGCAGTTCATCGAGTATCCAGTATCTAACATCGAGTATCCAGCATCGAGCTATCCAGAACCCAGTGACCAGTAACCAGTGACATTCTTAGTTCCCAGCACTATCGAAGGCAAGCTAAAAGTTACGGCGGATACCCAAAATCCAAATATGTTGACACTCTGTCCATTTTCATATAATTTAAAATAATTAAAACAGAAAGTTATTTCACTTGTTTACTGTTGATTTGTTCTTATATTCCAGATTATCAAAAAATCCGAAACGTTATTGTTTAAATGTTTCGGATCCTTTACAATTATCCACCCATCTATACGGGGCAAAGTCCCTGGATTAAAGAACGGAGTGTTATATGACGGTTGCTCAGATCGATTTGATTCACATGATTAGTAATGCCGGCCTCGTCGTACAGCTAGTTTTGCTCACCTTGCTGTTTTTTTCAGTTACTTCCTGGGCAATTATTTTAATCAAATCTCGCTATATCAAACGGGCTTTCAAGCAATCTTCTGAATTTAATGAGTTTTTCTGGAAAAGCCGTGATTTGTCAAACGCCTTTGCCAAAGCCAAACAGCTTCATGGCAGTCCGCTGGCCAGAATATTTCGTATCGGTTATGCGGAATTAAAAAAAACGAGTCAATCCGGCAGCCCGTCACCTGCCACACCCTCCCAGGCGAACGGGGGAAATCTGCCGTTTGACACAAAATTTGCCGGAATAGACAATGTCAAACGCGCCCTGCGCCGGGCGATCAACACCGAAATGACCCGAATGACACAAATGGTTCCCTTCCTGGCAACCACCGGCAACACAACACCATTTATCGGGTTGTTCGGGACGGTCTGGGGGATCATGAACTCATTCCATGGAATCGGACTAAGAGGCTCGGCCAGCCTGGCGGTCGTGGCACCCGGTATTTCAGAAGCGCTTGTGGCAACTGCCGCAGGACTGGCGGCCGCCATCCCGGCCGTTATCGCGTTTAACCATTTTATGAATAAAATCCGGATCGTCGAGACTGAACTGCACAGCTTTTCGGCTGACTTTCTCAACATCATTGAACGTGATATCCTGCGGATCGAGAGGAGAAGGCAATGATGACCGGCGGCAACAGCCAAGAACTGATGTCTGAGATTAACGTGACGCCCTTTGTGGATGTCATGCTGGTACTCTTGATCATTTTCATGGTTACCGCACCGATGATGATCCAGGGGTTAAATGTTGATTTGCCTGAGGCATCGGCCCAACCCCTTGATTCAGAGAAGGAACATCTTATCATCACCATTGACAAAGACCATCAGGTTCACATCAACGAATATCAGGTCGCCCTAGACTCCTTGAGTGCAAGGCTGATTAAAATTCTTCAAAGTCGCGGCGATCGGGAGGTCTACCTCAAAGCGGATAAGAACATCCCCTATGGAATCGTTGTGCAGGTGATGGCAGAGATTAAAGGGGCGGGAGTTGAACAGCTGGGCATGATCACCGAACCGGCGGTCATCGAAAAGATACGCGACGCAAAAAAATCTAAAGGCCAATGAAAAAGAAAAAACCTATGCTCATGCGTATCCGCTGGCGACGGACTCCGTTTCCCGCACCATGGTGCTATATTTTGGGATATCGCTGGTAATTCATTTGATTTTTTTGGTTCAGTGGTATTTTGGCCGGCAACTGCACCGAAACCAAGACTTTTGCCGGGATCAATTAGTGTTAATCTGGTGTCGCTACCCGGGCCGCCGTCTGCGGCACCGGCGCCGGCTGCAGCGTCCAAACCGGAAGCCAAGCCGGTGGTGGCACCCAAAAAAGAAGTCAAAACAGCGCCCATTGAAAACGTGGTCGAAATACCACCACCCCAAAAGCTGCCGGAGATAAAAAAACCGAAGAAAACAGTTTCACTGACGCCGAAACCAAAGAAAATAAAGCCCAAAAAATCTTTGAAGAAAAAAACGCAGGATCGTCAGAAAATGATCGATCAAGCGTTGACCAAGGTCAAAAAGAAGGTTGAAAAATCGGAAACGGATTCCGTCAGCCAGGCCATTGATCGTTTGAAAAAGAAGGTTGAACAAACCGAAGCCGCAGGGACTCAAACCGGTTCGACCGGCAAAGCAGTCACCGGTGCAGGGGGGGGGCGGTGTACCCGGAGCATCCGGTTCCGGCGGTCGGCGGACACTGGAACTTATTGATCTGTACAGAATTGAGATTGCCTTTCAGGTAGAAAGAAACTGGGCCTTTTCGCAGCAGTTGGCCGGTGATGACCAGACGCTGCAGGTCAGCCTGGTGTTTAAGGTTATGCCAGGCGGTGAAATTACCGACATCAGATTTACGGAACGCTCCGGCAACTCATATTTAGATGAATCGGCCTATCGGGCGATCGTTAAGGCCGATCCGGTTTCACGCCATCCTGACGGCATCCGGACGCCCTATGTGACGATGGGGGTCCGATTCACGCCGGAAGGTATCAGAAACTGAGGGTTTCAGGTTTCAGGAATTTGTTTAGGTGGGATTCGAGGGATCGAGTTCGAGGACGATTTAGCATACTCGGGTAAGCGCGATTAGAACTTAGATCGATAGATTACATTGGATTTCCTACTATGAGCGATGCGCTCTAAACTAGGTACCCCCTAAATTTGCCTTGATGGCGTGAGCTGAGGTATTCCTCAATTAAAAAATTTACAACAGGGATACCGGAATGAATGTTCGTTGGCTAAGATGCGCTCTGTTCTCTTTATTGCTGGCAAATCTTTTAATCGGATCGGTCGTTTGTTTGGCGCAAAGTGACAAAGATCAATATGAATATATTGATATCAGTAATCCTTTTTTAAGAAAAATTCCTCTGGCGGTCCCCTTGTTTAAAAATGCAGCCGAACAGGGGAAGAAAAGCGCCTGTCAGATTCATCTGCCGATTTACTTGCCGCCAGCCTGGAATTCACCGGTTATTTTAAATTGCTCGATCGCGGTGCATTTCTTTTCGATCCCCAAAAAGACGGCATTTTAACCCCCCAGATCAATTTTGCCAACTGGACCGTTATCGGCGCCGAACTTTTGATTACCGGGAGTCTCAAAGAATCCGGCGACAACATTACGATGGAACTGCGCCTTTTTGACACCTTCAAGGCGCGGCGAATTATCGGCAAAAAATACACCGGGAAAAAAGCGGACCAGCGTCGTATGATCCATCGATTTTGCAGTGAGGTCATCAAGTACCTCACGGGTAAGCCGGGCGTTTTCGGAAGCAAAATCGCCTTTGTTTCCACCGGGTCAGGAAATAAAGAGATTTACAGCTGCGCCTTTGATGGTTATAATCCACACCAGATGACCCGAAACCATTCGATTTCCTTATTTCCGGCCTGGTCCTCTGATGGAAGATATCTGGCCTATACATCTTATAAAAAGGGAAAGCCGGACCTATTTATTAAAAACCTGGCCGAAGTGCAGGAAACGACCATCAATAAAAAAGGCCTCAACATAACGCCTGCGTGGGTGCCTGGTAAATTTGAATTGGCGGCCACACTTTCCTTTTCAGGTGACCAGGAAATTTATCTGTTGACTGGATCGGGGAAAGTTATTAAAAGGTTAACAAACCTTCGGGGAATCGATGTATCACCTACCTGGTCGCCGGACGGTAAAAAGTTTGCTTTTGTTTCCAATCGGTCGGGTTCTCCGCAAGTTTATGTCCAGGATCTGGCCTCAGGAAAGGTCAGGCGATTGACTTACGAGGGTAACTACAATACCCAGCCCAACTGGTCCCCGCAGGGTGACAAAATCGCATATGCGTCCGTGGTGGACGGACGGCGCAATATTGTTGTGATGGGTTTTGATGGCCGGGGACTACTCCAATTGACCCACGAATCCGGAGATAACGAAGCGCCGCATGGTCACCTGACGGAAGTCTTATTGCCTTTAGTTCAAACCGTGAGGGTCCTTTTCGAATATATGTGATGACTGCGTTTGGAACTGATCAACGCCGTTTGCTGGTCATGACCGGTGAGCAAACAAACCCAAAATGGTCAATGAATGCTTTCAATAACTGATGTATTTCCACATGTGAAAGGAGCAAAAAATGCAAAAGAAGAAATGGATTTTTCTGGCCCTGGTGTTGGTAATTCCTGGATTGATGTTTACCGTTTCCTGTCAAAAGAAGCTGGTTGATGCATCACCGGAACCGATGGCCAAAGAAGAGCCGAAAGAGGAAGTGGCCGTTAAAGAGGAGGCCCCGGCTGCTTACAAGGCACCGAGTATAATTATGCAGGAGGACATTTATTTTGAGTTTGATAAAGCCATGCTTACTCCGGCGGCCCAGGACAATTTGCTTCGCAAAGCCGAATGGTTGCGCGAAAATTCGGACACCACGGTGACCATTGAGGGCCATTGTGATGCCCGGGGTACCAACGAGTACAACCTTGCATTGGGTGACAGACGGGCTGAGAGTGCCAAAGCATTTCTGGTTGATCTCGGTATTCCGCTTCCCGATTAACCACTATCAGCTACGGGGAAGAGCGCCCGGTTTGCAACCAGCAAAATGATGAGTGCTGGGACCAAAAACAGGCGTGACAACTTTGTTGTCAATTAATCCAAATTTTCTAAATTTCAGAAAATACCGCTTTTCGAACTGCGGGTGACTATTATAGGGTATCAACCCTGTGCGCTTTCACAAGACAGCAAGCACCGGCTTTTGGGCCGGTGCTTGCTGTCTTGCAGCCAAACCCGCCCCTGGCGGCGGGTTTTTGGGTGAATTGCCTGGCGTCATTTGTACGGATAATAACCCTCCATTTCAGTGATACCATTATGAACAAATCAGTCATGAAATCGGCCGTCGTCGTCAATCTGGTGTTCTTTTTGTTATTGTCGGGCTGTGTCAGCCAGAATGAAGTTGCTTCCCTCGACACCCGCATGAGTGAGCTTGAAATTCGCAACGCCGAAGCCAAAAAAAGGAATGCAGCGCTGAAATCAGGATTGCAAAGCCGCGAAGAAGAAGAACAGGCCCTGCGTCATCTGTCAGCTTCGCTGCGGGCCAAAGTGGATGCGCTAAATGAAGAAATTCGGGCCTTGAACGGACGGATTGAAGAACTCGAACATCTTTTAAACCGCCAGAGCAAATGGATGCCGAGGGCGTGAAGGCTGAAGCGGATCGGCTTGATAAGCTGGTCTAAGTCCACCCAAAACCAATGATGAGCGTATTTATCGAATTGAACAGTATTTAAATTTCGAGCCGTCCGCCACAAAAGAGGCGACTAAAAGGCCTACCGAGAAAACCGTTACAAAAATAATTCCTGCCGGCCGGGCCAAAGAAGAGCTCACCGAAGATCAGATTTATCGAACGGCGAAACAGGCCTTTGATCAGGGAGACTCTGATGCGGCCCGGAAAAAATTTCAGGAACTCATCGAGAAGTTTCCCAGATCTGAACGGGCCGACAATGCCCAGTTTTGGATCGGTGAAATTTATTACCGTGAAAAGTGGTATGAAAAAGCCATTCTCGAATATCAGAAAGTGATCGAAAATTATCCCAAGGGCAATAAAGTGCCGGCATCTCTTTTAAAACAAGGGCTTGCTTTTTTAAATTTAGGGGACAAAAAAAATTCCCGCCTTATTTTAGAAGAGCTCATCAAAAAGTATCCCAAATCGAACGAAGCCCAAATCGCCAAAGGTAAAGTGAAAAGTTTAAAATAAAACAGGATGATAAAAATCATCGGTATAGATCCCGGCCTTTCGGCAACCGGTGTCGGAATCGTTCGAGGAAAGGGGTCGAGGATAGAAGGCTATTCCTTTGGCAGTATAAATACCTCCAAAAACAACTCTTTGCCGCACCGTCTTGATCATATTTATTCAAAACTGCTTCAGATCTTAAAAAATGAAAATCCCCGACTTTATGGTGGTGGAGGATGTATTTTCTCTTCAAAAATATCCGAAATCCGGAATAACTCTGGGTCAGGTCAGCGGAGTTGTCTTGCTGGCCGGCCATCGTGCCGGTGCGTCGTCTGTGGAGGTTCCCGTGCGTGAAGCCAAACAGGTTTTGACCGGCAACGGAAATGCCAGCAAAAACCAGTTGGAAGAATCAGTGCGACATCGATTGAAACATACGACTCCCCATAAGGCCGTTCCACGCATCTGATGCCCTGGGATTGGCGTTGATTGGATTTTACCGCTATGATTGGTTACATTGAAGGTAATATTTTAAAGAAGGAAGAGGACCGGATACTGATACTTGCGAACCAGATCGGATATGAAGTGCTGCTTCCTGCCATTGTGATGGAGTCGTTGCAGAATAAAGAGGTCGGAGAAGAAATTTCACTTTACATCTTTTTTCAACAGACCGAACGCCAACCCAAACCCGTTCTAATCGGCTTTAATTTTGAGGTGGAGAAGGAATTTTTCCAATATTTTATTTCGGTAGAAGATATCGGTCCCCTTAAAAGCCGCTAAAGCGTTAACCGTGCCGGTCAGAGAAATCGCCACTGCCATTGAAGCCGGCGAGATCAGCAAACTGACGCAGCTCAAAGGGATCGGCCGCAGAACGGCCCAAAAAATCATTGCCACTTTAGAGGGCAAGATGGGTAAATTTGCGTTGATCCGCTCCGAAGAGCGTAAAGGCGAACCACTTGTTGAGGACTTTTCAAAACAGGTACTTGATGTTATGATTAAACAGCTCGGACACCGGACGGCGGATGCCAGACAAATGATAGATACGGCCTTGAAGCGCAACAGCTCCATAACCACTGCCGAAGAGCTTTTTGAAGAAGTATACCGGGGGGAACGGATGGAGGAATAGGTTCTGGAGATTTTGTTAATATCAGGTGGAGAATAATTACCAAATCCCAAATCCCAAGCTCCAAATTACAAATAAATCTCAAATTCCAATATCCAATGACCAAAACCACAAAGCATTGGAATTTTGAATTTCGGTCATTGGGATTTGTTTGTTATTTGAAATTTGTGATTTGTTATTTAAAATTAGAGCAAATTAAGTTGGAAGTTTAAAACTCTAAGATTCCATATGAACCGATGAAAAACCGTGGTGAACCATGTCCGACGACATCATATCATACTCCTCAGATGATCAGGACCCGATATCCGGTTCCTCAGATGAGCAGGACCTGATATCCGGCGAACCCCTGCAGGAAGATAAAAATCCCGAAATACTATCTTTGCGGCCGGAAAAGCTTTCCGATTATGTCGGCCAGATCGAAGTGGTGGAATCCCTTAAGATCGCAATCGAGGCCTCCATGCAGCGCCAAGAGCCGATAGATCACGTTCTTTTACATGGTCCCCCGGGGTTGGGAAAAACAACCCTGGCCCACATCATCGCCAACGAGATGGGGGGTAATCTTACCGTTACCTCCGGTCCGGCCCTCGATAAAGGTGGAGACCTGATCGGACTTTTGACCCACCTTGAAAGCGGCGATATCCTGTTTATCGATGAAATCCATCGGACCCCCAAAGCCGTGGAGGAATTTCTTTACCCTGCCATGGAGGACTTTGCCATTGATTTTGTGTTTGATAAAGGGGTGCATGCCCGAAGTCATCGCTTTCAATTGAAGCGCTTTGCGCTGGTGGGGGCCACCACCCGGGTCGGTCTTCTATCGGCGCCTTTGCGGGATCGCTTTGGCATTTTCAGAAGTCTGGATTTTTACGCTGAAACGGACCTGGTGACAATTACCCGGCGTTCGGCCGCATTGCTCGGGGTGACCCTTGGTGAAGAGGGTGCCCTAACACTTGCCCAGCGGTCGCGGGGAACCCCCCGAATAGTTAACCGGCTTCTTAAACGGGTCAGAGATTACAGCCAGGTCAGAGCAGACGGGATCATTACCAAGGATACGGTTTCTGCCGCCCTGGAACTAGAAGGTGTCGATGAAAGAGGTTTGACCGAACTGGATCGGCGTTATTTAAAAACGGTTATTGAATTTTACCATGGCGGCCCGGCGGGAATTGAAGCCATTGCGGCCACCCTCCAGGAAGAATCCGATACCCTGGTGGATATCGTCGAACCCTACTTGTTGAAAATAGGATTTATAACCAGAACTTCTTCCGGCAGAAAAGCATCCGAGGCCGCTTTCAGGCATCTGGGGTACAAAGTTCAGGC
>PVMK01115984.1_pt1 | contig 15814 bp, 11 predicted proteins | sample 1853481 | NCBI WGS metagenome assembly PVMK01 (sample SAMN08533507, study PRJNA380276) | Marine sediment metagenome, whole genome shotgun sequencing project.
CGGCCTGGTTCTCGCCCCCGGATTCATCGACACCCACAGCCACGCAGACGACGACATCCTGGAGCACGGCGATGCTCTGGCCGCGGTTAGCCAGGGGATCACGACCGTTGTGGCCGGACAGGACGGTGCCTCGATTTTCCCGCTGAGCGATTTCTTGGACCGCATCGAGGCGGAGAAGGTCGCGATCAACCTTGCCTCCTATTCGGGCTTCGGATCGATTCGAAGCGAAGTCATGGGAGAGGATTTCCGACGACCCGCGACGCCCGAAGAGATCGAGCGAATGCGCGCACTTCTGCGCGAAGAGATGCGGGCGGGCGCGATCGGCCTCGCAACTGGCCTGGAGTACGACCCGGGCATCTACTCGTCCCGCGAAGAGGTGATCGCCTTGGCGAGCGAGGCCGCTTCACTTGAAGGCCGTTACATCAGTCACGTTCGCAGCGAAGATCGCTGGTTCTGGGAAGCGGTCGACGAGATCATCGAGATCGGTCGTGCAACCGGGATGCCGGTTCAGATCTCACACATCAAGCTCGCGCTGCGTCGGGAGCTTGGCAAAGCAAACCGCCTGGTCGAGGTCCTCGATCAGGCGCGCGCTTCCGGTGTCGACATCACGGCTGACATCTATCCCTACCCGTACTGGGAGTCGACCCTCACCGTGATGTTTCCCGAGCGCGATTTCGAGGATCGCGAGACCGCGGAATTCGCGCTCTCGCAGATCACTACGCCCGAGGGCGCACACCTAGGCGTCTACAAACCCAATCCCGAGTACGCGGGCAAGACCTTGCGAGAGATCTCAGACCTTCGGGGCACCGATCCCGCGGTGACGTTGATGGATTTGATTCGCGAAGCGCAGGCCTACGAGCAAAGAACGGGCGAGATCAATGTCGAGACCGTGATCGCTACGAGTATGGGTCGAAGCGGACATCGAGCGCTTGATGAACTGGCCCACACACCAATTTATGTACAGACGGCTCACTCGTGGCCTCTCATCCCGCGCGGCTTTGGCTCCTATCCCGCGGTTTCTCGGGCCGTTACGTTCGCGAGCGCAACGTCATGGACCTCGCGACGGCCGTCCACAAATCGAGCGGGCTCGCCGCTGCGCACATGGGATTCCAGGATCGCGGCGTCATCCGGCCGAGCATGAAGGCCGACTTGGTTCTCTTTGATCCCGATACCGTGCTCGACCAGGGCGACGCCCGAATCGCCCGAAGCGCTCTCCGTTGGAATCGAGCGGGTCTGGGTCAACGGCGAGATCGTCTTCGAAAACGGCAAGGCCACGGGCAGACACCCCGGCGAGGTCATCCGCCACGAAATACCCGATTGAAAAAAGGCGGGGCGAACGCGAGCGGGTGGATCAGCAACCGCCAATCGAGAGTTCGAGCGCGGTCACTTCGGACATCACGATCTGTTCCAAGTGGTCACCCTGGAGATCTTCGACGGAGGGTTTCTCGTCCATCAGGGCTTCGATCTGCTCGCGAAGTTCCGGGGTGATCGAGCGAAACTGGAGCGCCACCGAATCTCCATCGTCGCGGAGCACCGTGGCCTCGAGCGCGATCGGCTCGGCGCCAACGTTGCTGTGAAGCGCGACGCGGACCTCGGACCCGACGCGACGTCCGGCAGCCCGACGATCCCGCATACCCTCTGCGGACAACTCCACGCCCATCGCACTGTGCGATTCCGCGGCATCCCGCCCATGAGCGGTTTCAACGAGGTGTTGATACGGGCGGCGCGGATGGCGGCGGCGATCGGCTTCCCGCGCGACCTGGTCCCAATCGGGAATGCCGGTTCCATCGACGTAGGCGTCCGGCTCGCGCTCGGGAACCGCCGCAAGGGGAGTCACGCGCGTTCCGATCCGCTCGCCGCGGATGATCGCCTCGAGCTGTGCGCGCACCTTGGATTCGAGGTCTCCCATCTGCATCACGACCACGTCCTTGCCACCGCGTTGCGATTCCGATCGAATGACTTCCCCGAAAATCTCGAGTTCGAGACCGCTGAGCCAATTGGGGATCTTGACCGAAATCGGCGTACCCGCCTCGAGCGCCCGCCCGCATTCGAGTCGACAACCCTCGCTCGAAAGTTCGAGCAACTTCGCGCGACCCTTCTCTGCATCGCGGATCTTCACGTCGACCTGGCAGTCCATCGGAAGGCGGTTCGCGCTGCGCCGGTTGGTTCCCCGGTAGAGGATCTGCTGCAACAACAAGCGGAGCGCTTCGTCGCCCGTCGTCATCTGGACGAGGTAGTGGACCCCCCGCTCCCGCAACCGATCCCGCAGCGGGAAGAAATCCTCGCCGTGCACGCAGAGCCAGACCGGCCCAGCGGTTTCCGCCGCCGGCTCTTCGGGTGCGGACATCTTCAACGCCTTTGCGCCCGTGGTAACCAGCAGCTCGCGAGGCTGCGGCGGTTCGTCATCCGACCCGCCCTGCCAGCGCACACAATCTACGCCGAGCCGGGTCACGAGCGTCTGGATCCGCGCGAGTTCGTCTTCTTCGTCCAACACGAGGACCGAGGGTGCAGCTCCCATGCCCGCTGTTTCGTCCGTTTCGCGGGTGCCCTGAAGCCGGACCCGGACCCAGTCCAAGCACTCCCTCCCCGCGGGGATTTGCTGCCACCCCGCGCCCGCTCGATGACCTGGGCTGCCGCTATTTGTGCAAGCCGGCCAGTTCCTGCAGCAGGCGCCAGTTGCGCAGGCGATCGGCCTGCGCAACCTGAAGCAGCTCGGAGGGCTCACCCTCGGCAGAGAACTGCTGACGGAAACGACCCTCCGTGCGCGCGAAATCGATGAAGGTATACGGCTCACCGGTCTTGCCATCCGTGAACCAGTCCTCGGTCGTGGCCGGATTGCCGCGCAGCGACAACCGCTCGCGCATGCTGTCGCCCTTGCGGGGATCGTGGACGAAGAGCGGGAAGGCCCGGCTCTGGACCGCGCGGCGGCTCTGCTCGATCGCCATGTCGTCGCCAACGCCGTGCTCTGGTTGGCATGTCGTAAAAACGTTGACTAGCGCTGGGCCCTGAAATTCATTGGCCTCGCGAATGGCCTTCTGGAAGTGATTGATGTAAGCCGTGGACACCTGGGCGACATACACCTCGGGGTGCATGAAAGCGATGTTGGACAGCTCTTTGCGTTTTTCGATCTTGCCCGGCTGCACCCGTCCATACGGCGACATCTTGGCTTCCTGGGCGGTGAAGGAGGCGGTGCTGGCCTGGCCGCCGGTGTTCGAATAGACCTGGGTATCGAGGACCAGCACCTTGATGTCCATGCCCGAGCAGAACATGCGGCTCAGGGACTGGAAGCCGATGTCGTACATGGCGCCGTCACCACCCAGCACCCAGAGACGTTTGCGCCCCCAGCCCTGCTGATCCCACCGCGCGCGCACACCCATCGCCACCGCTGGGGCGTTTTCGAACAGCGAATTGCTCCATGTCACCAGATAGGGGTTATAGGGGTAGGTGGACCCATAGACCGTGTTGCAGCCCGTGGCGGCAATGATCCCGATCTCCTCGCGCGCGTACACGTCACCCGTGGCGGCGAGCATCATGCGAATCGCCGTCGCCTCGCCGCAGCCCGCGCACGAGCCAGCGCCACCCACGTAGAGCAGGCAGCGATCTTCGTTGAGCATCAGGTCGACGGGGAGTTTCTTGGCCAGAAACCGCTGCGGCGACTCCGGCAGACGCTGAATCAGGCGGTGTCGGTTGCGAAAGGTCTCGATCAGCTCGTCGCTCTTCTCGACCATCTCGAGAGCAGCGTGGCTGCCACACGCCACGACGCACTCGCCGCAGCCCTTGCACTTGGTCGGATCGACGTGGATGCCGAACACCCCGCCGCGCTCGCCCTTCTTCTCCACCACGTCGAAAAACTTGGCGGTCCGCATCCACTGGGAGTCGAAGTCCGCGCGCTCTTCGTCGGTTACGATCTCAGCAGACGCACTCTCGAGTACGTCTGGCTCCGCGATGCGCCCGAGAATCGCCGTATCGGGGCAGACGGTCACGCACTCCATGCAGGCCACACACTTGTCTGCGATGAACTGCGGCAGTGCCGGCGCCACGTGGGAGAAGTCGCGGAAGACGCCCGTACCGGGCGGAATCAGAGAACGCGCGATGCCGGTGTCGGCCGGCAGCACGGCGCCTTCGCCCTGGCCGTAGGCGCCGATCACTTGCTCGTTGAATTCCCCGACGTAACGATCCAGGTCGATCTCGAAATCGAGGAACGAAAAATGGGCGCCGTGGGATTCCAGCGCCGCCCCAGGCTCCTTGACGAGCGGCCATTCCACCCGGCTCGCGTGCCGATCGGGGGACCCAGCAACCCGGTTCGCGCGTCGATCGGGGGTTTCCTCGGTCGCGGAAGTTTCGTCGCGCTCGTCCTGACTCATTTCGCTTCCATCCATACGTCGTTCATGCCCGCGCGGGTCAGGTCGGTGAGTGACAAAATGCCCACCGGCTGGGTGCGTTGGCTCTCGCTCTCCACCACCACCAGGCGATGCACCGAATGGCTCAGCATCCGATCGGTCGCTTGGATCAGCGGTTCATCGGGCCAGGTCACCAGCACCTCATGGGTCATCAGGTGGTAGGGGAATACCTCGGGCAGCTGGCTGCGATCGGGCGCGGACGCGAAGGCTCGCGCCAGGTCGGTGGTGGAAAGGATGCCTTCCATTTGCTTCTGCTCGTCGAGCACCACGATCGCGGAGACGCGGGCCTCGCGCATGACCTCGACCACGCCGTCCAGAGGATCGTCGGGTCGGCAGGCAATCACCCCGTAGTGCATCACATCGCGCACGGTGAGATCGGCGTGCTTCTGCTGGAAGGCCTCCTCCGCCGAGGTGATCAGCTTCTGCGGCAGCTCGCGCACTTCGTGGAAGCCTCGTTCAACGCAGCGCAGGTTTTCGGCGATCACCTGATCCGAAACGCGCGGAAAGTAGTGGCGCAGCGCCTCCTCGACACGAACGAACAACGAGTCGTCGTCTCCGAGCTGTTCTCTGAAGGGCGCGCAGCGCAGGAACACTCCCAACAGCACGATGCCCTGCATGCGCGTCTCCAGATCCGGGCGGCTGGCTTCTTCACGGGCGATGCGCGCGGCGTCGAGGTAGAACATCCTGGCGCCGACGCCCTGCAATCGCCGCTGGATCATCGGCGGGACACGATGCCAGAGCGCCTCCGGATCGTCTCCTGGCCACTGCACGAACACCGTCCCGCCGTCGCTGAGCCCGTTGAACACCGCCTCCATCTGCAAGGCGTTGATGTCGTTGATGGGAAGAAATTCCGCCTGCTCCATTTCGCTGTGGATACGAATGGGCTCGGATGCCAGCGTGAGATAGTAGGTGGTGGGAAGACCCTTTTTCTCCGAGCCGTACTTGGGATAGGCCTGCACGTATACACCGAACAGTTCCTGCGACAGCGTGGCGATCGCTTTGTTGGTGGTGACCGAACCAAATCCGCCGATCGAGTGCCCGCGCATACTGAACGAGCCCGGCACGCGCACATCGGGATCGGGTCCTACCGCGAGCGAACTCGGATGGTCGATGTTGAGCGAGAAGTACTCGTGCCGGCCCTCTCGCAGCCTCTCGAACACCGCAATCAGGTCGGACGGGCGCACATCTCGACTGCCCAGACCGCCGGAGCCGGAGGCAATGCCGGGTATGCGATGGATGGTGGGGTAGCCGGCGCGCCCGCTCAGCGCGTCGGCAAAGGCCGCCTTGATCTCGCTCGTGAGCGGATTGTTCTCCGCGGGAGGCACGTCCAGCCGCTCAATGATCGCCATGCCCTGGACGTTCTTGAGCATATCCACCAGCTGCGGGCCGGGGAATGGGCGAAACGCCGTTGGGTGTACCACGCCAACGCGCCAGCCGCGGGTCTCCCGCAGATGGTCCACCACCACCTCCGCGGTCTCTGCCGTGCTGCCCAGCGCCACGATGGCGTACTCCGCGTCCTCCATGCGGTAGCCATCCACCAGTCCGTAGCGCCGCCCGGTCAGCGCATGGAACTCCCGCATCGAGGCTTCCAGTACCTCCACCATGCGTTCGTAGTAGTAACGCTGGGCGATCTTGCCGCGCATGTAGGCGTCCTGGTTCTGCACGACGCCGGACATGATGCCGCGAGCGGGGTCGAAGACGGTCTGCACCCGCGCGCCGGGAGGACCGATGTACTGCTTCATCATTTCCGGCTCGGGCAGTCGGCACGTCTCCAGGGTGTGGGTGGTGAGAAAGCCGTCCTGCACGTTGAAGAAGGGAATTTCGGTCGCTTCCGCGCAGCGGCGGGCGATCAAACATAGATCACCCGATTCCTGCGCGTTGCGCGCAAACAGCATGCCCCAGCCGGTATCGGTCACCGCCATCACGTCGTCGTGGCCGGCGTGCACGTTGAGGGCGTGGCTGGTGAGCGCGCGCGCTCCGATGTTGAACACCGCGGGCTGGCGCTTGCCGCTGATGACGAAGAGCACCTCCTTCATCAACACCAAGCCCTGGCCGGAGGTGAAGTTACTAACGCGACCACCTGCGAGAACGAAGCCTTCCGCCGCGGACGCGGAGGAATGCTCCGATTCGGATTCCAGGAACATCAGCGGATCGCCCCACAGATTGCGCGCGCCGTTGGCTGCAGCGCGTGCGAATTGCACGCCCATGTTGGTCGAGGGCGTTATGGGGTAGGCGCATGCGCCCTGACTGATCTGCGTCTCCACCCAGACCACCGCATCCGTACCATCGCTGGCGCTGAGTCGGCCCGGGAAGGGCACCTCCAACTCGGGATCTCGTCTGGCTACGGTCATGCTGGATCTCCGCGCAGTGGTTTACGGAAGGCAGTGGAAACGTGTAGGGACAGGTGTTGCAAATTCGGCACCAATCATCGCATCGAGAAAAGCTGTTGTTTCTCAAATGCTTCGAAGCAACGTTTTGGGAACTTAAGAAAATCTGGCAGTAAATGGTGGGGCAAACCGCCCCACATGGGGTCACGCGACGACACAAGCGAATTCGAAGAATTCGCCAGTTCGTGGGTAAGCGCACGGGCCGCCCAAGAGCCGGCTTCACCGAAACCGGTAACGATCGATCCAAACCCGTAGCTAGAATGGACCTCACCCGAGAATGAACGAAAGAGCCCGAGTCGACAATCGCGAGCCATCACGGCCAATCTGGTGGTCCGACGAGTTCTACCGGATCTTTGGCCTCGAACCCGGCTCGGTTCCGCCAACGCGCACCACGCTGGCGAGCCTACTGCACCCCGAAGACCTCGCCGCCGTCGACACGGCCATTGCCCGCGCCCGGGAGACGGGTCGCCTCGACGATCTCATCCATCGCACCGTGCTCCCGAGTGGCGAAGAGCGCCGCATCAATCTGAGGGGTGAAGTCGAGCGCGATGCAGAAGGCCGCCCGGTTCGGCTCTTCGGCATCGGCATCGACGTCACCGACATGCTGTCCGCCGAGGATGCGATACGCGAGAGCGAGGCGCGCCTCGGCGACGCGAACCGGATGCTCCATGCCGTGCTCGACGCAACGCCGGTTCGAGTCTTCTGGAAAGATCTGAATCTCAGGTATCTGGGCTGCAATACGAACTTCGCGAAAGACGCTGGGTTCGACAGGCCCCTCGCAACTGCTCGGCCGGGACGACTTCGCGATGGGGTGGCTGGACCAGGCGGAGCTCTACCGCGCCGATGACTGGGCGGTGATCGAGAGTGGCGAGGCGAAACTCAACTACGAGGAGCCGCAGACGACCCCCGACGGGAATACCATCTGGCTGCGCACCAGCAAGATCCCGCTGCGCACTGCGGAAGGCGAGATCTTTGGTGTTCTCGGAAGCTACGAGGACATCACGGATTACAAACGCCTCGCCGAGGAATCGTTGCACCGAGAGAAGCTCGAGGCCATCGGGCGCCTGGCCGGCGGCGTCGCACACGACTTCAACAACCTGCTGACGGTCGTCCTCGGCAACGTCGAAGTCGCCCAGGCAAATCTGACATCCGACAGGTCTCCCATGAAGCCCGCTTGCGGAGATCGGGGCCGCCGCGAGGCGCGCGGCGAACTTGACCGCCCAGCTGCTCGCATTCGCGCGCAAGCAGATCGTCAAACCTCGCGCTGTCAACCCGAACGAGCAGATCGAGGTGGTACGGCGACTGCTCCAACCGCTACTGGGCGAGCAGATCACATTGAAAATCTCGACGATCGATCCGAGCTGGTTGATTCAGATCGACCCAGGTCAGTTCGAGCAGCTCCTGGTGAACCTCGCGGTGAACGCGCGGGATGCCATGCCGGACGGAGGAACGCTCTCGATCATGACAGACAATGTGATCCTGAGCGACGATTACCAGACCGAGCACCCGGAGGTGACTCCGGGATCGTATCTAAAGCTAGTCGTGCAGGACACCGGCACCGGAGTGGATCTTCTGGCGCAAGAACACGTCTTCGAACCATTCTTCACCACCAAGGCCATTGGAAAAGGCACTGGCCTGGGCCTCGCGACCTGCCATGGCATCGTAAAGCAGAACGGCGGACACATCGGATTCGTCAGTGAGCCTGGCAAGGGCGCGACGTTCGAGATCTACCTACCTCGTGCAGAGGTGGAGAGCTCGGTTTCCAAAGCCCCGCCGCGACAAGAAGCCGCGCAGCGCGGAGACGAAACGCTTCTGCTGATCGAAGACGAGAAGCCCGTGCGAATGCTCTGCGCTCATGCACTCGAACAGCTCGGCTACACGGTGATCTCTGCGGCCACGGGCAGCGAGGGCCTCGAGCGCGCGGCAGGCTTCGAAGGCTCGATCGACGCTCTCGTGACGGACGTGGTCCTGCCAGACATGCGGGGGCCGGAGATTTCAGAGCGGCTGAGAAAACTGCGCCCCGACGTCGCCGTACTCTTTACTTCCGGCTATGCCCGGGATGCGATTGCGCGCGACGGCGTCCTCGAACAGGGTGTCAACTTCTTGCAAAAACCCTACACGCCATCGAAGCTCGTGGAGGCAATGCGCCACGCGCTCGATTCGCGCTGACACGGCTTTCAACCCGTACCCGCGATCTAGCGCGCCGCGACAAGACTCAAGAAAACACCTAGCGGGCGAATCCTTCAGATTCGCACAGTGCAGCCAGCGCAAGCCGCGGCGTTTTCGTCGTGAGTCAGCCCCCTAGCCTGCTAATCTTCCGGCCCGAGACGGTTTTGATCCGTTCCAATTTGGGGATGACATGGCCGAGCGCAAGATCTCTGAACTGTCCTTCAACCGGTGCTGGATCGATCTCGAAGCGCGCAGCGTGCGCAGCGAGACAGTCGCCTGCGAAGACGTCGAGGACTTGCTCGGCGGCATCGGCCGGGGGTTCAAGCTCCTCGAATCCCACCGAACCGACGATCCGTACAGCCCGAATGCCGCGCTCGTCATGAATCTCGGTGCCCTCTCCGGCACGTCGCTCATGACCGGGCTTCGCACCTTCTTCCACGCCTACTCGCCCCTCAAACGCTCGAGCAGCGGCCTCCCCTCCGCGATGTGGAGCACCGGGAGCGGAAAGTTCGGTACCAAACTTCGCTTTCTGGGTATCGATGAGGTGGTCTTCACCGGGCGCTGCGCGGGGCCCACCACGCTGCACATCACACGCGTGCAGCCCGGCGGTGAAGTCGCGTTCTCGTTCAAGGATGCGACGGCCCTCGTCGGCCAGACCACCAACGCGAAGATCCAGGCCCTCTATCGCGAGTACCCGGATGCGCACTTCGCTGTGATCGGGCCCGCAGGCGAAAACTACGAGGCCGTTCTGTACGCCGCCATCGCCCTATCGTCGGAGAATCAGCTGAAGAGCGGCGACGCGAAGGCGCGCTACTGCGGGCGCGGTGGAATGGGTGGCGTAATGGGCTCGAAGAACCTGCTGGCGATCGTCGCCGACGCTCCAGATCAGAAGCTCGAGCCCCCGGTCGCGGCCCTGAAGAAGATCAATGCTGTCGTGGGTACGGGCGACGGCAGCCGGCGCTTTCGCGAGGCGAAGGCCGGTGGGATGGGCGGAACCTGGGCGAATGCCGAAGCCCTGAACCCCTCTCACGCCATGCCCGAATACAACTTCATGCCGACGGGCACCGACATCTCGGTGCCGCTCTACCGCAGCAACCTGGATCAAAGCGAGCGCTTCTCGATCAAGGCGGAAGCCTGCTTTCGCTGCGGGATTCGCTGTCACAAGAACCTCTACGAAAAAGAGAGCGGCGCCTATCGCGCAAAATTCGACTACGAACCGTTGGTTCTCCTCTCGTCGAACATCGGCATCTTCGACGTCGACGCGATCTGCGAGCTCGTGGAGCGGACCGATCAGCTTGGGCTCGACGCCATCTCGTGCGGAGTCACCCTCTCCTACGCGATGGAGTACAACCGCCGCAACGCCGATTCGGACACACGCATCGCCGACGGGCTCGCGTACGGCGATGCCGCAGCGGCGCGCCAGGCGATCGAAGCCATCGGCAACGGAAAGCTCCCGCAGTTGGGACAAGGGGCACTGCGGCTATCCGAAGAAGTCGGCCAACCCGATTATGCGATGCAGAGCAAAGGCATGGAGTTTCCCGCCTACCTCCCCCAGACCAACCCCGGCTATCCGTGGGCACTGGCGGGTGGGCACATGTCGATGCGAACCTACCTGGTGCTGTTGAACGAACGCGAAACGGGTATCGACTACTGGGTCGACACCATCACCAGCCCGGACCGCGGGTTGAGCATCCTGCGTGACGATCTCATCGGGATCTGTAAATTCAGCGGGCTCTCCAACGCCAACGCCTCGGAAGCAGTCGCCAGCGCAACGGGTGTCGACGTCTCCGAAACAGACCTTCGGGACGCGGTGCTCCGGACGTTCTTGCGCGGCTATCGGCTCGAGAAGCTGCAGGGCTTCAGCAAGGGCGACTACGGGCTACCGGCCGACGCGCTCGAAAAGTCAGACGCCATCGAGTTGCCGTACTTCAACACTCCGGAGTTCTTTGCGGAGCTTCAGGAGAAGGTGCTCGAGAGGTTCGACGCGCTCGTCGAAGCTAACCTCCCGACACTGCCGTAAAGAGCCGGAGTTCGTCGCCAGCAGAAACCCGGGCCTCAGCCGCGTCGCCGGAGCGCAGCACCACGTCGTTCTGGATCAAAACGATATGAGGCGCCAGGGCCCCGCAAGCGTCGAGCACCCGCGAGCCCAGCTCGGGAAACTGCACCGCCAAGCCGGCGAGCAACTCCGAGGCGGTCTCGCCTTCGAGCTCGATGAAGTCTCTACCGCCGCAATAGGCGCGCAACTGCTTGGGGATGTGGAGAGCCGGCATCGCGTGGGATGCTAGCGGGTGTGGCCGTGGGGCTCCTGCGAGAGCCGTCAATCGCCATGCAATGCCACCGGTGACGTTGTAGGCTGCGAGCCGTGAAGACACCTACTGAACCCACGCACGTCATCAGCATCTGTGGCGGGGCCGTCGCCGGCTCGGAGGCCGCGCGGCTGTTCGCCGAGCGCGGAGCCCTCGCCATCGTATTCGAGCAGAACGCACGCCCCTACGGCAAGATCGAAGACGGCCTGCCCCGCTGGCACGTCAAGCTGCGCGAGAAAGAATACGCGCGCATCGACGAGAACCTGGACACCAACGGAGTGCTGTTCGTCCCCCAGACACGCCTGGGAGAGGATCTTTCGTTCTCCGAGCTGACCGGGAAAATGGGTCTGACCTCCGTGATCCTGGCCACCGGCGCGTGGCGTGACCGGCCGCTGCCGGTCGAGGGCATCGATCAATTCGTCGACCGCGGGCTGGTCTACCAGAATCCTCTCGTCTACTGGTTCAATCACTATCCGGATCCCGACTTTGCCGGACCCCACATAGACGTACCCGACGGTGCCATCGTGGTGGGTGGAGGCCTGGCCTCCATCGACGTGGTGAAGTTGCTCAACATCGAAGTCTTTCGTCGGGCGCTGCGCGAGCGCGGCATCGAGGTGAGCGCGGTGGCGATGGAGCACGCGGGCATCCCGAAGACACTCGACGCACACGGGCTCAGTGCCGAGGAACTTGGCGTCAAGGGCTGCACGCTCTATTACCGGCGGCGGATGCGGGATATGCCGCTGGCGTCCATCAATGACCCGACGCCGGCCCAACTCGAAAAACTCGAGACTACGCGCACGCGCATCATGGAAAAGGTGATGCACAAGTATCTCGTTCGGATGGAAGAGTGCTGCACTCCGATCGCACCCATCGAGGAAGGTGGCAGGCTCGCGGGCCTGGTCTTTCGGAGAACCGCCGTCGAAGGCGGCCGCGTGCGCGAAGTGGAGGGGTCCGACTTCGAGGCGCGGGCGCCGCTGGTGGTGAGTTCCATCGGCAGCCTGCCGCAGTTGATCGAAGGAGCCCCGGTCGAAGGCGATCTGTACCCGTTCGACTCGGCGGAGCGAGGCGCGCTGCGTGGCGTGGACGGCGTCTTCGGGCTCGGCAACGTACTCACCGGCAAGGGCAACATCCGCGACAGCCGCGTCAACGCCGGCGTCGTGGCGGAGCGCATCATCGAGAACCTGCTCGGCGTCCCCGACACGCCCGACACCATCGACGACCTGTCCGACGCCCTACACGATGAGTTCAGCGCCCGAGCCCAACCGCTCGTCGACCGGGCCCTAGCGGGCGCGAAGCTGCCGCCCGAGCGGATCGCGCCGATTCTGGAGCGCGTAAAGCGTCGCTGGGATGAGGTCGGCTACACGGGTGACTACCGCGCCTGGATCGAGGCACATCACCCGGCTTCGTGAGGGCCGTGTCGGATTGACCCCGCCCTCTGGCAGTAGACACCCATTGGGAGGGGGCATTCTCCTCATCGATGGCCTCGTGCAGTCGCTCGTGGTTGTAGTAGGCGACGACATCAGGACCATTGGCGACCGCATTCGTGGGCGCTGTGATTGTCAGGCTCAAAATTGCAGTCGAAAGAACGACAACCGAATTCGTACGCATTGGCTTTCCCTCACATGATTTCTACTGCCCAACCGGAGGCGACAGGAGCGGTGTCTCTTTTGACGGTCATTCTGTGTCGGCGTTGCTGAGAATGTCAATCCGTTTTAGGTGCGGCAGAATGGGACACCTATCGTTAGATACACTCAATATGGCAGACGGAAACGGGAGGCCGGGCGGCGAGGGAGCCTCATATCTCATTTTCCTGGCACACCTCTCAGTACCGAGTAGGGGATGAAAGGACTGATACCGCTCGCGAGAATTCTGGTTGCTGCGCTGGCTCGGCAAGAAGAAGCACTTGACATCGGACAGATGGAAGAAGGAGAATCTACACGGCGCGGCCTAGTCGTAACGGGGAGCGAGAACTCTCCCTACGGAAAACGATCCAGAAGTCTGGGAAGTTCTCACGACGTACAAGTGAGTGATTGCGGAATCAGGAGCCTGTCCGATGACCTGGTGGGGATGGATGATTCTTGGCGCCATTTTGCTCGGCGCAGAACTGTTTACCATAGATGCGCAGTTCTATTTGGTGTTTCTCGGATTAGCGGCCGGGTTTGTCGGGGTAGCGAGTTTACTTGGAATAGCAATGCCCGAGTGGGTGCAGTGGCTCGCCTTCGCGACTCTTTCGCTGCTCTTCTTTTTCGTGTTTCGCAAGAGTCTTTATGAAAAGATTCGCGGCGGAGCAAAGGGCTTCGGGGATACAATTTCTGGCGATACGGTAAATATCATTCACGACCTGGCACCCAGCGCTGACACGCGCACTGAGTATCGCGGAACGAATTGGACGGTTCGCAACGTCGGCGACACAATAATTGCAGGGGGCACACGCGCAGTGGTCGTCAGAGTAGATGGTCTGACGCTGCATGTTAATGCCGAATAATTAATAACAAGGACAACATAATGGAATCTTTGATTGTCGCACTCGCAGTCGTCTTCGTCGCTATCATTATTCTTGCCAAGACCGCTGTTATTGTGCCGCAGCAGAATGCTTTTGTCATAGAGCGTCTTGGAAAATTCAGCCGGACACTCGACGCTGGCTTCCATATTCTAATCCCGTTTATTGAACGGATCGCTTACAGGCACAATCTAAAAGAGAAGGCGACAGATATCGACGAGCAGATCTGTATCACCAACGATAATGTTCAGGTCGGTGTTGACGGCGTGCTCTATATGCAGATCCTGGACCCTGGACGTGCATCGTACGGCATCGGTAATTACATGTTCGCGATTTCACAACTTGCACAAACAACGCTACGTAGCGAAATCGGCAAGATCGATTTGGATCGGACCTTTGAGGAACGAGGCACGATCAACTCCAACGTCGTTGCGGAACTGGACAAAGCTTCGGATCCGTGGGGCGTTAAGGTGCTGCGATACGAGATCAAGAATATTAACCCACCCCAAGATGTGCTTACCGCCATGGAAAAGCAGATGCGCGCTGAGCGCGAAAAGCGCGCTGTTGTTCTGTCATCAGAAGGCGAACGTGACGCGAAGATAAACGAGGCAGAGGGTGACAAGCAGAAGGTAATCAAGGCGTCCGAAGCGAAAAAGACGCAACAGATCAATGAAGCGGAGGGTGAAGCTCAAGCAATTCTAGCTGTAGCCACCGCGACCGCTGAAGGTTTACGCAAAGTTGCGGCCAGTATGGTTGTGGACGGCGGGGCCGAGGCTATGCAATTGCGTATTGCTGAGCAATATGTGGCCGAGTTCGGAAACCTTGCAAAAGTAGGCAATACATTTGTCGTGCCAGCCAATCTCGCTGACCTCACAACGATGATTGCACTCGCGACCGATATTGCCAAGAAGAAATCGAACGCCTGATCGCTCAGGCCGTGCGCCTGACTGAGTACCCACTGGGTCGAAATTCGGCTGACCGCTCATAGCGGGATTTCCAGCGAGTTCCCACACGTCGTCTACTTCAAACAGGAGCTGAAATAGCCTCGAAGCGGATGGCAGTTCGTACTTTCTCCACTGATGGACAGCGACGCCATGATCGAAGTCGCGGAGCGCGAGATCCTGCCGGAACTCGCAGACATGAAGCTCTGCGCGTAGGGCTCTCCTGAAGTTGCGCCCGATCCGTTGGACTGAGAACGGACCTCGAGATGATGGTCGAGCCGAGGCCCCCGATGCACGTGTTATTTGTCGCGCAACAGTGGATAGGAAGAAGAAGCTGGGTTTCGCGATGTCCAATAACGAACAGGCTGACCTGGCGAAAATGGAGAGGGCGAAGAATGCGTTACCCTGGTCGAGCTGGAAGAACTTGGATGGAATCCATTTAACCGCAGAGGCGCGAAGAGTGCGGAGAATTTAAAAAGGGTGCAGAAGAAGGGATGAACATCATATTGGTTTACCCTCGATGGGATTATCCGACTTTCGGGCAGCTTCAGGAGCCGCTTGGGCTTTTGCATATCGGCGCCATGCTCAAGGCTCACGGCGACACGGTCAAATTTTTCGATCTGGCGGTGGACGCCATCGAACGCGTCGATGAAGCCCTGCCTGATGCCGACCTTGTTTGTATAAGCTCTAGCACCGTGCTCTTCGGTCGGGCATGTCTGGTGCTCAACCGCATAAAGAAAAAGCGCCCCGGCCTTCCCGTCATTGTCGGAGGCCCTCATGCCACTTTGATGACGGAAGACGCCGTGATGAGAGGGTTCGACGCCGCCGTCATAGGTGAGGGCGAATACACGGCCATCGATCTCGTTGAAGCGATTCAAAAAGGTGCGCCTCTTTATGAAGTGGCCGGGGCGGCCGCGAGAAAAGGCGATGAGGTTGCCTTCGGACCGACCCGGGGATTCGAGCCGGATCTTGATACTTTCCCTGATCCCGACCGGACGCTGATCGACTACAGCAAATATTTCAGCGACGGTGTTGAATTCGTCGGCATGATGTCCACGCGCGGCTGTCCCTATAACTGCCTTTTTTGCAAGCCCATGCTGGATAAGGTCCA
>PVMK01149113.1_pt1 | contig 15813 bp, 16 predicted proteins | sample 1853481 | NCBI WGS metagenome assembly PVMK01 (sample SAMN08533507, study PRJNA380276) | Marine sediment metagenome, whole genome shotgun sequencing project.
CATCGGAATTAGACGAAACATGGCCACTCAGATCAGACCCCAACCTGCGACAGCCAGGGCAGCAGTCACATCCGTAACGCCATGATAGCCAACGAGGATCGTGAAAAGCCCCAGGCCTGTAAATAAGAGAAGATAAGTGCTTGTCTTCATCTGCCTTTCCTCTGAATCGGGTTATATATATTGTCTCATGAGAGTTCTTGATGAATTACATTTACGAACCAGCCTGTTCGAGCGACCGCCTGAGTGCCTCGAAGCGATCGATGATCTGATCGCGCATTAATTTTCGTCCGATCATGTGCTTGAGGCTGCTAGCGAAGCCAGCAACCCGATCGGTGGACGTGCGGTTCTGGTAGAACACGAGAGTGCCCTCCTCAACTGCAATACTGCCCACAATTATTTGTTGAGAGTTATAGGTGTGTCCAACATAAAACTGTCGTTCGGTCATGACCGCGTATTTCTGCTCAAAACGAAACATGCGGTGGCCGAGGATAAACGTCGGCCGGCCTTCAATCACTTCTTTGCTCAACAAGAATTGGTTTTCAACCCCTGCGCCACTATGCTGCGGATAATTCACGAAGGCCTGGTAGAAATCAGGAATTTGATCCTTCATCAGGGTCGCTCCGGCGGCCCCAGCAAAGAGTTCCCTGTCCGGCCTTGCACGCTTCCCGCTGCCGCGGTAGTATGGCGCAATCGCCTTTAGACCACCCTGGAGATATGCATTGTATCGAGCCATGAGTAACGCCTGATATTCGCTATTGAGTGCTTGCTGGACCCGGGGATCTCTCTCGGCTCCCCTTGACTTAAAACGGCGAGCAATTGCTTTGAAGCGTTTGATTTCAGCCTTAGACATGTTGAAAGTCAAGCCCGGTCTTACCCTTAATAATTTGGACACTTCCTTCACTTCGTCAGGTTGCAATCCTATTCTGGCGAAACTGTTCTCCACCGGCGAAGAGTCGCTGATGTAGCTAAAATCCAAGATATCTCGTGTTATCTCCAGCGTTGAGCCGCTCCATATCAAATCCACTACTTGCTCCAGCGGCGCAGGCAACAGCATTGCAATGGTTACGGCCAGCTCTTTCTCGGAGCTTTCCTCGAGATCACCGGAAACAATCTCTCCAGACAACAGTTTACGAAAATCGGCCTCGTCGAAACCGAGGTAGTCCATACACACGCCCAGATCTGTCGATGAAGTCGGGGTATCGGCAAAGACAACCGCAGGAAGCATCAGGGAAAAAGCCAGGACAAACAATACGACCGCTTTGTTATACATCCATATCTCCTTATAAAATACTATTATCTCTATTCAATAACACCAATTGCACTTTGTTCACCCTCTCCTGCGTTGCAATCCTGTCCTCCTAACCCAGTTATGCTGCTCGCTTGACTCCTTCCGGCTGCTAGAATAATGGCCTTATGCAACATGCTCTTTCCTTTTCTTAATAAGTCGTCTCTTGTTCCAACGCGCCCAGCCAATCAATCTTTCCCTCTTTCCCTGAAATTTATTTTCGCTCTGGAGTAATTGCAGAACTTCCCTCTTTCTGTCACTCGAAATCAGAATATGAAAATGTTCAATTCCCGCCTTGTTGGCTGCATTCAGATTTCTGATGATTATAGGTATTCTTGCAACTTTCGCTGTTGCCAGATACCGGTCCCCGCCTGTGGGCGGTAGGATCAAAGCAGCATTGGGGATTAGTTTATCACTCATAATCGCACTTTCTTTTCCATTAACGAGATCTTTACTCAAACAAGCGCAACCGTGATGGCGATTTTCTCAACACAGTTAAGAATCTTGTTCGGTTATCTCGTTAGTCGCGCGACTTGGGTCTCTCTTACAAGGAAGGACAGTTAGCTTGGTGGGTCCTAGCAAGGAAGGCTGCAAAGGCTACCGCGACGTCGGTGTTCTGTGGCGTTAAGCAAGACGACCGTTTTGATGTGAGTGGGGTTATTCAGAAAAGGAGGGGTAATTGTAATTATTGACCGATATTTGGGAAAGGAATGTGGCGCGCAGTCTTAGTCGGAAAGCTTCCTACACTCTTTCGGTTTGTACAGTGGGCTTTATTGTCCGTCTATACGCATTGTTGCCCGGCACGGAAGGTTTTTCAGTCCTTTTCAAGTACGTTTGCCTATCTACCGCCGTTTTGCTTGGCGGCAGACATTGTCTGAGGCAGGCTAATCCTATTGATAACAACCTCTCTTTCTTTCCTCCTTTATGCCGGATGCCGCACGGTTAGTAAGCAGGTTTCTCCCAAACTCATCCTGGACCTAACATAGGGGGCCAGTTTTGATCTCCTCTTACTCCTTTCACGCCTCATCAATGGTTCGCTTGCGCTCGTCTCTCTGAACCACACCTGCCACAGTCACAGCCGTGACTTTTCCTAAACGCTCACCACCATGGCTTTTGACCACAGCAGCTTTAGGTGGTTTGAAGCCTGCTCCTGCAAGCCGATTCCGAGGGGCCCACCCTCATCTTCTGCACAGCCTCGTGGCGCACGATGTAATGCACAGTTTCGCAGGTGCTAATGATCCTTATCCAGTTTCAACGATAGAGATTCCCCCACAGTCGGTGCCTCGTTTTATTTTTCCAGAATAGTTGATTCAGTAGTTGCAAGTTTTCATCTAATTGGTTACTAAGTTTATTATCTCCCCATAGGTGTCTCTGCGATTGACCCCATTGCGGTCTTGTGCGGTACATCAGTGGGGGGATATTGACAGCCCCCAGACTGCTGCCAGCCAGATGGTCTTGGGGGCTTTTCATTCCCGTGTCTCGCCTTGACAGCTCTCAGTATGTTGCGCCAGAGTGAAACCCAGGGAAGTGTGGATTAAGGGATCTACACTTGCTCCCCTCCTTTTGACCTGCCTATGTCGCTCCAAAATCGTTGTTTTTCTTGACATTCGCCACCTCATTAATCTAAGCTGAAACCAGTTCGAATCTCGCGTTTTGGCTCATCTTCGAGAAATTATACCTTTGCTTCTATGCCCGCGTAGGCTTTAGAATCACTATTAGCAGTAATTGGTCGCGCCTTCTGAAGAAGATCATCTTCACTGGCCTCCAAAGGGTGCCAATGCCAAGCCTCCGAGGGATTTATAACTCCTCGGAAGATTGTGACGCGTGAGTTGCTTTGGGTCTTGTCCTTTCAACTACTTAGGGAGGTGATTCCATGGCAGATGCAGTTGAGGTCGTCCAAAAAATCCGTAGTGAATTAGCACGGATTGATGAGGAGATTCGGCGCCACCCCTACTTGGATGCTCTTCAAGCGGGTACGGTGCCGACAGAAGCCCTTAGGGATTTTGCAGGACATCAATACCACATTGTAACTAGTGATCTCCGTTCCATTGCAGTGATGATCCAGCGGTTCGGTTACCCGCCAGCTCGGGACTTCTTTATTGGAGTTCTCCAGGGTGAGCTCGCCGCAATTGGTCTCATTATTTCCATGGCCCAACGATTGGGGATGACAGAAAAAGAACTCGAGAGTTATGAGGTTAGTCCAGGAGGATTTGCTTACGCGACTTTCATGGCCTGGCAGTCAGCATATGCCTCGGCTGCAGAGTTCACTTGTGGGATCTTGGTAAATTTTGACGCTTGGGGATTCAACTGTGGCTGTATGAGCAAGGCGCTCCGTGAGGTATACGGTTTTTCCAGCGAGGAAACTGCCTTTTTAGACAGTTTTGCGGATTTACCTTCCTTTGAGGAGGTGGCATTAGAGATCATTCAACATGGGCTGGACAACGGCGTAGAAACGAAAGCTATCCATCGCGGCGCGCGGCTATTTCAGGGCTATGAAAAGATGTTTTGGGATACAATGGAGCAGGTAGCTGGTGTAAAAATGCTGTGACTGACGTTGTAGAAAAAGGAGTTGAATGGATTTCCCGAATAACGCCTGGATCCTCTAGGCGACTGAGTGCAGCCAGATGAAGTAGTAGGCGAGATCCAGATAAGAGTTGTTTTTCTTGCTTACTCTAATTACGACTTATAGCAAACATCAGCTCTTGACCAAACGAGTATTAACATAATCGTTAAGATCCTAAATCGTATAGCTCCTCCCGTAGTGTGCATTACATACTTTAATCCACACTTTTCCTCTTCAGAACCGACCACAACATCTGTGTGGTAGAGCTGTTCATTTTTCAAAGACCATGCAGAGCTTCGGCTCTGCTTTTCATTTTTAGCCCTCCTTTTTTATGTAAAGTCATGCAAAAAGAATAAACTGCGCCATTGACACATTAGGTCATTCAGTGTCATATTTTTCCTCACTTAGCCCCCTATTAGCGGATTAAATTTTCACCCGCGGGCGGACCCCCACCATCACTGCATCCACAAAGGAGGGCAATCTTGACGAAGAAACTGGAAAAAAGAGTCAGTTTGAAGATGAGTGACGACCTCCTCGAAGATCTCGAGAAGCTGGCTGATTATGAGCGCAGGAGTCTTAGTAACATGATCCTGGTGCTGGTCGAGGAGGCGCTTATCGCTCGGAATTTAAGGCTCGCGCCAGATCCTCCGGACCCGATCGTGAAAAAGTAGGCTCCCCCTGATCAAAGCCCTCGGAAAGACCGAGGCCGGGAAGTAGATCCTTATACTCTCAACATTTTGTGCCAGATTAGATTTTGAAATTGAATTGAAAAGGATAAAAAAATGAAAAAACACAAAGCTTTTCTTTTACCGATTCTGTTTTCACTGTTTCTTCTTCTCGCTGCAGGTTGTGGTGATTCCGGAGTTGATAGTGATGAGCCGCAAAAAAGAAAGAAAATTTCTGAAGATGCTGCAAAGCCCGAGATTGTTTTGGAAAAGTTTCTTAAAGCCAAGATCGATCGGGATCTGGCAGAAATGTATCAATATATTTCAAGCGCCGATAAGGATGTCAAAACTCTAGAAGAATTTACAACACGACCTGAGCTTAAGTCCGATCCTGTAAGAGATAAACTGGTAGACATGATCACAGTTGAAGTCAAAGAGGTAAAAATCAATGGTGATACAGCAACGGGCACGGTTGAATTGCAGATTCCCGCAGATCTTGAAATATATATCGAAATGATGCCCAGTGAACGTCAAAAATATGCAGGTGAAATTCTTAAAAAAGAGAAATTCCCAATGAAGCCTGTTATTGACCAATATAGTCTTGTTAGAGAAGAAAACGAGTGGAAAATATTTTTGGGCCTTAAGAAAACGGAGAGATTGAATAAATTGTTGAAACAAGCAGAAGAACTTGTTCCCACCGTAGGTTTTTTACTGGGACCTGTTGAAGGTAAGAAACTCGCTGCAAACGAGGAAAAGCTGCATGAAGCAGAGAAATTATATAATGAAGCATTGGAAATAGACCCTGACAACTCTTTAGTGAAATACCACCTTAAGCTTTTGAATGAGAAAATACAAAAGCTAGAAAACTTCAAAATCTATAAAGACAAAGTAGCCATCAAGAACCTGAGAGCTGCGAAATCTATTATAGGTGACTGGGGTGTTTACGGCGAAGTCAAGAATCTTGGCGATCAAAGTCTAAAGAAAGTTGGAATAAGGATTTACTTCCTCGACAAGAACAAAAATCCTGTTCATGAAAGTAGTTGCTATCCACTTTTTATAACAAGTCAATCTTATGGGAAAGACGCCGAGCCACTCAAACCCAACTATTCTAGAACATTTGGTTGTAAGGCTGACAACGCTCCATCAGATTGGGCTAAGAAGGTCAGAGCTGAAATTATTGACCTGGAGTTCGAATAATGACCTGTTAATTGTATTCAAACAACACAGCGGAGTCACTGGCTCCGCTTCCTTATGCTCTCAACATCCTGTGCCAGAGTAAATTCCAGCGGAGTGTGAATTAAGGGATGTAATATGAACTTTTTCTGTGATCGCGGTGAGTTTAGCTATCTCATGTGACCGTCGCAAAACCCCAAAACCTGAGATTTTGAGGTTTCTTCAGTCATGGTATCCGGCCTGAACTAGAGCCCTCTTCTTTTCTCCATCTATAAAAAATCAGCATCCTATTTTGCTAGGGTGGTGTATTTAATTCTTAGTAATTTGGCATGGATTTTGCTCTCTTAATTTAGCTAAAGAGCTGAAATAGTCTAACATAGCTTTTCTTGTAAAAACAATTTCTTAGCAGATCTCACAGTCGAGGGCTCCCTAAGGGGGCAACAATGGAAGGTGAAAAGCGGATATATCCTAGAACTGAAATTAAATGGCCCATTTCTGCCATAACGGCTGAGGGCATGATTCAAGGCGAAACCAAAAATATCAGTCTCAATGGTGCATTCATCTGTTGCGAAAAGGCGTTATGCCCGGACGAAGTAGTGCTGCTGACTGTCAAGGGGCCCTCTGGCTCCATGCAAGTCATTGCCCAAGTGGTCTGGTCAAATCTCTGCGCTTGCGATGAGCAGAAAGGTCCAAGCGGAATTGGCGTCAAGTTCATGTGGTCACTACCCAAAACAGAATCAGAGTGCATAATGTGGAATAAGGCAAACTGAGACCACATCTTTATGCCAAATCTGTCGCCCAAGCAAACCGAAAACTGTTATCCAAAACCCGGTGCCTATGCAGAGTCAGTGGAACAGACGGAAATACCCTCGTGTGCCAGCGTCCTTCCTTGTTCACTGCAAACAGGAAGACGGCCCCGATGTAGGCGGTAAAGCTTTCAACTTGAGCACCGGAGGAATTGCTATTGAGACCAATTGCCCTACACGCATCGGAGACGAACTAACAGTAGAGTTCTTGATGCCTGATATGCTTAGTCCTGTCAGGGGTAAAGGAGAAGTGGTCTGGAGCCAGTTCCATGGGGATACATCAGGCGACGCAGGAACTCTGTTTACTGCAGGAATCAAGTTCCTAAATTTTGAACAGTCTGTCCTAACTTCTATCAATAAGTATCTTCAGAGCCTAACCAGTTGATAATCAGACTAATCTCTGAAGTTGAATCAACAGTAGCCTGCATAGAGAAACCGCAAAGGGGTCTACCGGAGTGTTGATAAGAACAGGACTATGAGAGAGAAGAGTAGAACCGTATCACTTATTATGAGTGTGCCATGGCTGAACAACGAAAAAGCTATAACACCACTCTAAGGATTGATTTAACCAAACGACTTCGTATTATAGCTGCCCAACAGGGCATGCGTCAGAACGACCTTCTGGAAGAGGCCATCCAAGACCTTTTGGACAAATACGACAAAGACTCCCAAGTAGCAGCTTTGAGTCCAGTCGCAAAACCAGAAAAGCGTGAGCATCCCAGAACTGAAGTCTCATGGCCTGTGAGTATGATTACCCCTCAAGGCTTATTTGAAGGAGAAATCAAAAACATCAGCAGGGGTGGTGCGCTCATCCAATGTACAGAGCTGCCCAAAACAGACGATTCTCTTGAATTAAGCATCGAGATACATGACCACCTCCTGAACATATCTGCTAGTGTGGAAAAAGTTAGGTTGAACATTGATGAGGGTGACGAAGCCTTTCCTTCATATGATTTGGCTGTCCGCTTTCTGGGGATTGATGTTGACCAACGCAAGCACCTTTACAATGCGATTGAACAAAGAGCCCGAACAGTTGGTATTTATAAGGCATAGAGTATCGTTTAAAGAACACGGTGAGGCTTCGGCTCCGCTTTTCTGTTGGCATCGGGTTTGCAACAGCATCCCGGTGTGGACGGGTAGGGCCATTCCTCGTCAGGTCTTTGCCCTATCCATCACCACATAGCCCCTACTGGCTTGCACTCGCTCCGGTCAGTGGGGGCTTTCTTTTGGTCCTCACCAATAGCCTCTCACCCTAGAATTGCATTTTGTCGCGTAGCAAAACGCCCTAGAATCGAAAATCTCACCTCCTTACGTGTTAGCGTGTGCGTTATTTACCAACTTCCGAAATCTCAGCAACAATTCAGGAATCCCAATCCATTTTTTCAGATAAAGGAAGAAACAAAATGATCCTTTGGGCGACTAATAAGGAAGAGGTGGTTATCCGATGTTATGTAACAATTTAAAAGGAAACTAGCCGTGCTTTTGGAAACCTCTCAAGATGTAAGGGATCGCACTATCAAGGTCGACCGCAAACTTCCACTTTCAGAGCAAATTCATTTTGTCAATGACGCATTGTGCTATGAGGCCAAGACTATTGATATATGTATCCTTGAGAAGATTGAAGTGCGGAAAGGATATAGGTTCCTGCATTACCGGTTATGGCGGAAACACTTGATTGAAACGGAGTTTGCTTGCCGCTAGACAGCCGCTCTGTTCTAATAAATTCCATTTAATTATTCATTTCCCAAACAACACTGCGGAGCGTCGGCTCCGCTTTTTTGGTTCATCCAGATGGCCTGTTAAAGCCGGGCAGCCATCTGCTCCATATGGTTCAGGACCTTGAGCAGCTCGTACTTACTTCATGGGCGTTCTCCCGCTGGCAGTCGCTCCGGGTTTTCTGTGCATAGTTCTTCTGCCATGTTTTTGCCCACCTAATCTTGCCTACGATCGACGATCTCGGCTCGGCCTATACCCAGGTACCCCCTGGACAGAAAGCCTGCGTATCAGGCGCTCACCATCGGTTATGGTAAAACCTACTAGAATCTGACGAGGTCCATGAGTTTTTTCAGTTCCGTTGGCGTCATATCAGCCTCCAATGCCTAATAATTCCTCTACGCTAATGTCATCCGGTGGTGTAGCTGTCCGCAACTTCAAACCCGAAATCCCATTCCCCATTCCGCAATCCGAAATCTACCTTTCCTTGACCGCCCCTGAGTCCCTTTGTTATCTTGCACCATGTAAGTGAGAAATCACCGTTGTAAAAACAAGCACCGCAACTTTACTGCCATGAAACCACATCTTTTCATCCGCCTCACAACAGTCGCCGTTTTGATGGCGATCTTTTTCCTCTTGATCTATTCAGCACCGTCCCCTGTGCTCAGTCAAGGGAAAGATAAAGTCCAATCTTCGGATGCCGCCGACAAGAGCTGGACGCGGCCTCGTTTTCCCGAGCACCCTAAGGAACGTGCTCACATGGTTCAGACCCAGATGATAGAGCGTAGCCCCACAATCCGTGACACCACGGTGTTGGAGGCCATGCGCCAGGTACCCCGCCACCTCTTCGTTCCTTGGGCTTTGAAGCGTGCCGCCCATGCGGACCGACCCCTTCCCATCGGCCACGGCCAGACGATCTCTCAACCTTACATCGTTGCGCTTATGACGGAGGCCCTGGAGATGAAACCGGGTGCAAAAGTACTGGAAATAGGTACAGGCAGTGGCTACCAGGCGGCTGTACTCTCAGAATTGACTCCCAGAGTCTTCTCCATGGAAATCATCAGCGCTCTGGGAAACGAGGCCCGACAGCGACTGCAAAAGTTAGGCTACCACGTGATAAGAGTGAGAGTAGGCGACGGTTATTTTGGCTGGCCTGACGAGGCTCCATTTGATGGGATCATCGTTACCTGTGCTGCGGGACACATCCCTCCCCCGTTGATCGCACAGCTCCGTGAAGGTGGGCGTATGGTAATTCCAGTTGTCTATGAGGTCCAGCGTTTAATGGTAGTGACCAAGGACAACCAGGGAAAAGTGCGGACCAGAGAACTCCTCCCGGTGCGATTTGTACCAATGACCGGCACCGTGCAAAAAGCGCAGTAAGCCAGGGTCTACGAAATACTGGCACTTATCACCTAGTGCCTAGTTCTTACGCTATACGGGAAAGAAAAGGAGTTAGAATCAGAGCCACTGACCTTTCAGCATCAGGTAACGGCTCCGCGCCAACGGACAAGCCTGCCCTGCGGGAGTTGGCAGCTGTGGCGATTATTTCCGCCTCGGTGCTTGGCCTGGAAGTGGCCCTGATGCGCACCCTTTCCATCTCCCGCTGGCATCACTTTGCTTATCTCGTGGTGGCATTGGCCCTGTTGGGCTTCGGAGTTAGCGGTACCTGGCTGGGGTTGTTCAGTCCTCGGCTGCTTCCACGTTTCTTCACTTGGAGCCGCGGCCTCACTCTTGCCCTGGCCGTCACCATAACCCTCTGTTACCGCCTCGCAGAAGCCCTGCCGCTCAACATAAGATACATTCTTTTCAGCGGCGAGCAGATATTCTACCTCATCTGTTATCAGGCTCTGATTTTCCTCCCTTTTCTTCTGGCCGGGGTCCTTATCGGTCTCACCCTTATACGTTTTCCTTCATCGGTGCATCTGGTCTACGGGGCCAATCTCATTGGCAGTGGCGTTGGCCCTATCATTGCGGTAGGTCTGATGCTGTGGCTGCCGCCGGCACGACTGATTCAGGCCGCTGCCCTGGCGGTCTGGGCCGCAGTTTTCCTCTGGAGACCTGAGCCTGAAGCTAAGAATTTTTGGTGGAAGGCAGGTATTCCCTTGCTTGCTGGTCTCCTCTTGGCTTTGGAGTTGACGATTTTACCTGTGCCAATGAGACTGGACCCGCACAAGATGCTGGCTGAACTCCAGCGCTGGCAGAAGCAGGGAGATGCGCACCACGTGGTTACTCGTCATGGACCGCGTGCCAGGCTGGATGTGTTCAATTCGCCTCGCCTCCACTACACCCTTTTTGCCGGACTCACTGCTACCACCCCTCCCCCGGCTCAATCTCTCTTGCTAGCGGACGGTGATACTGCCGGCCCCATTTTCCACATCAAAGATCAAGACGAGGCCGCCATCCTGGACCACACCCCCATGTCAGTGGCCTACCGTCTATTTCCAGGGGCCAGGGTCTTGCTTTTGGGCGAGACCAGCGGCGTCAATGTCTGGCTTGCCAGACGCTTCGGCGCATCTCACATTACCATAGTAGTGGAAAATCCCCAGATACTGGAGCTTTTCCGCGGTCCTCTTGCAAATGTCGCTGGTCCCGGCTTTACCGGTGACGACCTGGAGATCCATGTCGCCTCACCCCGGCACTATCTGGAATACTCCAGAGAACATTTCGACATTATCCAGGTGGTGGGCGCCGAGTCCATGGCGGCCGGAGTGAGCGGACTCCTCTCGTTGCATGAAAATTATCTATTCACTGTGGAGGGGATGGCACGCTGTTTGGAACACCTGACTCCCACAGGTCTCATATCCATCACCAGGGGTCTTCAGTCTCCACCCAGGGATAATATCAAGATTCTCGCCACCCTGGCAGAGTCTATGAAAAAAATTGGGCTCCAAGAATCGATGGCCCGTCTGGCCCAATTGAGAAATCATCTGGCCGTCTGCACCCTCGCTGCCCGCCAGCCTTTCCGTCCGGCACAGGTTCAAAAGATCATCGAAATCAGCGACAGACTCTGGCTGGACATTGACACTCTTTCCGGATTTGACCCCAGCAGTAGAAAACCCTTCAATCAACTCACCGGGCCTGAAGGGTTCAAGGGGTCCTTCTATCAACTTGCAGCCAGGAAAATCTTCTCGTCTGAGCGAGATGAGTTTTTTAGGGATTGGGCCTTCGACGTACGCCCCGCTACCGATGATCGACCCTATTTTTTCGACTTTTTTCGCTGGCGCTCCTTACCCCGCTTCATCCGTAGTCACGGTCACCAATGGTTCCAGCGTCTCGAGTTAGGCTACGTTGTTTTGCTCATTTCCTTTGGGCAAATTGTAGGAGCGGCCGCACTCCTGCTCCTGATTCCTCTCTTTTTTTGGGCTCGACAGAGGAGCACGCCCCCTGGTCGAGGTCTGGCTTTTTGCTATTTCCTCTTGCTCGGCTTGGGTTTTCTGGCCCTGGAAATGAGCTTGATGCAGCGCTTTACTTTGCTCATGGGCGATCCCTTACTTGCGGCGGCGGCGGTGTTGAGCGGCTTTCTCTTTTTTTCAGGCTGCGGCAGCCTTTGCAGTCAGCAATGGACCCGTTCGCCTTTACAGGCGATTGTCGTTGCAGGAGTCGGTATTGCCCTGGTCGCTCCCCTGGTCCTTTGGCTGAGCCACGCTCTCCTTGGTATTGTCGCCACCTGGAACACCGCCGGCCGCTTCCTGCTCGTTCTCACTCTCCTGGCACCATTGGCTTTTCTCATGGGCTGGCCGTTTCCGGCCGGCATGCTGCTTCTGGAGAAGTGGTCACGAGGACTGCTTCCCTGGGCCTGGGGTATAAACGGCTTTGCCTCTGTAGCAGCCGCCCCGCTCACTGTCCTGCTGGCAATGTCTTTGGGCTTCCGGCTGGTCCTGGCTCTGGCGGTTATGGCATACTTGTTGGCAGTGGTCTTAGCTCTGAGAGTGGGATGGAGTAAAGGTTAGTGGGGGCAAAAAGTCAGTGGCGATTTTAGGTTTTAGAATGCAGATTGTAGATTTAGCAGGCCTAGCCCGGATGATTCACGAATTCGTGTCGCGAGACCGTGAAGATGACCTTGCCACCGGGCAACCGCAAGGGCTTGGATCCGAGGCGTACTTGAACAGTACGTCGCAGGGTTCGAGGTCCGAGGGCGCCCGGAAGGAAGGTCATATCCGCGGTCGGAGCAGCTGATTCGTGAATTATCCGGGCTAAACCTCTATTTCCGTTACCTCGATGATGTCCTCGTATGCCTTCAAGGCCTGGAGCACGGCCGAGGTTACAGGATGGTCAATAGTGACCAGACAGATGGCCGTTCCTTTGCTGCGAATTCGGCTCAAATGCATGTCGGCAATGTTGACCTGATGGTCACCCAGAGTCGTACCAATAAAGCCAATGACACCAGGACGGTCGTAATTGGAGATGAGCAGCATGCGTCCCTCCAAGGAAGCTTCAACGCGATAGTCATCTATCCCCACAATCCGACATTCAGGTGTCGGGAAAACCGTACCGGCAACTTGAGATTTACCTTTGTCGGTGACCACTGCTAGGGTAATCAGTCCTGCATATCCTCGCACTTCGGAAGTGGTGGCCACTTCCACTTGGATTCCCCGATTCCGCATGATAACAGGCGCATTCACCAGGTTGACTTCTTCGCCCAAGCCCCGCTCCAGAAAACCCTTCTGGGCCGCATTGGTTACCGGTGCCAACTCCAATTCTCGCAAATCACCCCCAAAGCTGATCTTTAGGTGACGCACGTTGCCCTGAAAATACATGGAGAGGAAGCGACCCAGTCGTTCGGCCAGTCGCATGTAAGGTTGTATCTGCTCAATCATCTTGGGGCTCATGGAGGGCATATTCACCGCGTTCCTGATCAACCCATTTTGCTCTTGTTCCTGCAAGCCGACTCCGAGGGGCCCACCCTCATCTTCTGCACAGCCTCGTGGCGCACGATGTAATCTACACTTGACCCTTCCCCTTTTTGCCTGTGCACACCATTTTGGAATTGCCCTTTTTCTTGACATAGACCACACCTTAACCTAATCTGAAAGAAGTTCACCGCTCTTTCTCCCTCTCACCTTCGAGAGACTTAGCTTCTGTTCTTGACCGCTTCCTGACGACCTAAGATCATCCGACTACAAACTTTCATTAGGAGGGCCGACATGAAGAGATTCATACCGTTCCATCTATTGGTAGTATTGAGTCTGTCGGGGCTGTTGGTTCCGAGTATCTGTTTGTCTGCTCAGGAGATCGCTAAAAGCGGCCAGGTCATAGCCTACGACAATGGAATAGTGTTGGATGTTAAGACGGGACTTGAATGGTATCCTGGATCCGACAAGAATACAAACTGGCACGATGCTAAAAGATGGATTGAGAGTCTCACCGACGTTGCCGGTGGTGGTTGGCGGATGCCTACAAGGAAAGAGCTTAAAACTCTATATCAAAGGCAAATAGGCGAGAAATGCCATATTAACCCTCTTTTTAAGACCACCGCATGTTTTGTATGGACTGGAGAAACAAGAGGCTCATCGAAAGCTTGGGGCTTTGACTACTCTTACTCGACTGGCGACATAGGTTCTATGTACGTTGACGGCAGCAAGTCCTGGGAACTCCGGGAAACCTCCAGCTACGGACAGGTTTTTGCGGTGCGTTCACGAAGATGATGGATAAAATATAAAAGGGTAGAGACAGTAGTAAAGATTACATACTTTAATCTCCACTTTACCTCTTGAGACCAAGCTACAATATCTTGTTTTAGCTTAGGAAGTGTGGAGGTTCCGCTCCGCTGAATCGCTGCGGGTGACCTTTTCCTTAGTGCATCAATACTCCTCCACGTGTTGCCAAGCGTAAGAATGGATTGTCTGCCAGCATCAGCTTTGAAGCAAAGCCCGAGGGTCAGATGCTAGAATCCTGCTCAGGCTCATCGTGATCTTTGGTAAGTTCCCACTAGCTCTGCTTCTGCAAGAATATGTCCCTCCATCGCCTTTTCCAGGTCTCTCTTGGTAGGTTTGCCCAACTCTGGAAGAACAACATCCAAGGCATAGAGCTTGTGAAAGTAACGATGGCGGCCAATCGGAGGACAGGGCCCGCCGTATCCAGTGCGTTTCCAGTCGTTGAGCCCTTCCTTGGTTCCGCTGGGTAGATCCTGAGGCTTGACATCCTCGGGCAAACCAGTGGCGCTGGGGGGGATGTTGTAGAGCACCCAATGGACCCAGACCATTTTAGGTGCGGCAGGATTGGGAGCATCAGGATCGTCTACAATTAGAGCGATACTCTTAGTTCCTTCGGGCAGTCCCGACCACTCCAAAGCTGGGGAAATATCCTCGCCGTCACAAGTATGACGTGTGGGAATTTCTCCGTTATGTGAAAAGACGGGAGATGTGATTGTTACGGTCATTGCGATAACTCCTTTTTCAGTTTTACTCGGCCCTTTAATAATCTTCACCATTCTTTTGACAATGGAAGCCCTGTCCTTGATGAGGAGGTTGTTTGTGGGGCTATGGGCAACGATTCGACCTTCCGGCGACAATAAAGGAGCCAGAACGGTCGCCAGTTGGTCGGCTTCAGCATAGTCAAGCTCAACCACCTGGATTACAATGGGATCTCCCCTGGGTGCGCTGGCTTGAGCTTCAGAGAACTCCAAGGATGCGAGCGAAACCAAAAGCATCAAGACTGAGATGGATATTCGTAGCCGCATATTCTCAATCCCTCCCTGTGATCCTTGCCCAATGATAGTTTGTCTAGTTCGGCTTAAGGATCATCATAACACGGAGGAGGAAAGCATGGGATACTTTGTGGGGCAGACGACCATATCTTGTGCCAGATTAAATTCCAGCAAAGTGTGAATTAAGGGATGTAATCTTTAATTTTACTTTGTGCGGATTTCTAAAGGTAAATTTGACAGGTATGTATCAGCCCCGCCGCTAAACTCGAACGTTATGTTCTCGCAGTCAGGAAATTTATCAAGGTAATCCCGTGAGAAAGGATGAGCAATTTGTCAGAGACTGCATGGTAGGCTTTTTGGGCGAGAAGTGTGTAGATGCTATCACAGGGGAGGACCCGCCAGACTACTACTTTATTTGTGATGACCGGAAGATTGCTGTAGAGATCACCCAACTAACGCCCGTCACCTTTGATGAACACGGCTCACCAAAGAATCGATGGACGGAGGACATTTTTTCCGAGAACCTGTGTGATAAGCTTGAAAAAAAGTTCAAGCCAAGGATTAAAGACGGGCACTTACTCCTGATCCACATTAGGGGACCTATAGCGGAACCGAGGAAATTCAAGAGGCAAACTGAAACAATCATCCGACAAGTCATTGAAGAGACCGCCCTTTCGGTAGGTTGGGAAAACAAGTATGAGATCGCAGGGGAGACGGTAACAATCAAAGTCCTTCCCGCATATCCTGCATCTGAAAAGGGAATTGCGGGTCTAGTTGAAAACAGAGACTCGAACGCCTTCATACAAGACAACGCCAAGGTAATCCTGGCTGAAAGAATCAGATCAAAATATGAGAAGATGAAAGAGACTCCATGGCAGGGAACAAAATGGCTTGCATTGCTTAATCGGTACTGGCTCGCTGACCACGAAACATACAGACTGGCGATTGCGGACTTGAATGTC
>PVMK01155101.1_pt1 | contig 15813 bp, 17 predicted proteins | sample 1853481 | NCBI WGS metagenome assembly PVMK01 (sample SAMN08533507, study PRJNA380276) | Marine sediment metagenome, whole genome shotgun sequencing project.
ATTGAAGTTCATGGAACTAGTTTCGACAGCTATTTGCTGGCTGAGGCCGGGTATCTAGTTGGCGGAATCATTAATAGCTTATCTACTGCTAACAATGATTCCGCCAACTAGATACCCGGCCTCAGCCAGAAAATAGCTGTCGAAACTAGTTCCATGAACTTCAATCACGTCACCAGGTTTAATTTGGGACAAATCATCGCTGGAAAGCGTACCGGTATAGTCAATGATTGTGTTTCCGGAATAGGCAATCCCAATATTGCCAGTGCGCTCAACGATTGCCCTTAGATAGGTTTGTGATGCTCCATCGATATGCTTAATGCCAGTTACAACTACTTCAGTTGCTAGCAAAATGCCAGGGTCTACCAGTTCGCCATATACAATAATTTGGTCGCCATTTTGAATACTATTTTTATCTATAGCAGTAGGTGCTTTGTCAGAATCTGGGTTGATAAAAAAAATGGCAGATTGGTCGTCAAAAATTATTTGTTGACCATTTACCGTCAGTTTATCCTGTTTGTCTGAGTGAATGATCTTGCTAGCGCCAATCGCAACCAGGGGTAGGTCGTTATTTTCAGTGATAGAAATAGCTGAAAAGGCTGTGGTTTGGATCATTAATAAAAACGGCACGAGTGCTGCAATCAAAAGATACCGTGCAGTTATATTGTTTATGATTTTCATCTAATTAGCTCTTTTAAGATGTCGATTCGTTTATCAGGATTTATTTGTTTATTGATCTTTAATTCGTTGAACGTAATTAAAAATTCCTACGCCTGTGGTTACTGCTTGATGTTTCTTTTTCTCGGGTTTTTCAAGTTGTGTTAACCAGTTGTCAAGTTCATCTAGCAATACACTGGCCCTGGCTTTTGCAAATGCTTGGAAGCGTGGAAGATCCTCTTCCCGGATCCCATCCTCTGTGTAGACTTGTCGTTCAAATAACCTTTTGTTGCTGTCTGTCTCCAGAAGATTGTGATCTAGGGTATTTACTATGTCGGTAAATGTTCTAGCTAAATGTTCCAATCCGTCTGGTGCGGTTCCTTTGGGTCTGTAATTTCTAGCTAATACCTTGTACCAGTCTCGTTCGGTCTCAATTACCAGCCTATTATTTATTAGTTCATTAAGTAATTTTTGTGGCTCAATATTTGAGAAGTACTGCTTGGCCAAGTGTGAAAAACTTATTTGGTCGTGACTCTCAAATTTCAGTTCTACTGGTATCCCATATGGGCCTGTGTAGTTCGTATCGGTATGCCAAGCCGCTAAAACCCGAACAATTCCATCTAGTGTGTTTTCTTCCTCAGAAGTTGGTGTCGCAGAAGTTTTGAGCCTAGAAATTTCCTCTTCATCTAGCCCGGTTAAAGCGGTCAAACGAATCAGCGAAGGTGTAGATTCCTTAACCCGAAACTCTTTTGAAGCAACTTCCAAGTATGTTTTCTTGGCAATTGCCGAAAACTCGTCAAATGACACCCCGTTCCGTATAAGAATTCTGATTAGCGGTCCGAGTAGCCTTCCGTATGAAGCGAGTAATCCTCGCTTGGGTGACTCATCCATGTTTAAACATAATTCTTATTAGTTGACGCGAAGATATTCCTGAGCTTTCGATCAGTCAACGATATTACATAAGTATATTCCGTCGGTTACGAGGCTTTTCTGATGAAAGGATTAAAAGCTAATAATAACAATAGCTTATAGGCGCACTGCAGCAAAAAATATCTGCTCCATGAAAGATCTTTTTTCCATAATCTACCGTAACTTGGCGCGTTATTATGATGAACTGCGCAGAATGTACAGCTGCAAAAATGGGTATTTTGTTAAATTATTCGACAGTCATTTGGGCTACAGGGGATGTAGCCTATATTGCAAAATTGGGCTCTTTGGCCCATATATGGATTCGCCGGGCAGGATTTACTCGCCGGGGGGGCGCGCGTCGATTGTCAGGGCATGAATATCGGTATTCATCATGTCGCCGACCGCCGCATATACAAGCTGATGTCGCTTAATCGGGGATAGCCCGGCAAACTCATCTGCAACTATTACTAAGCGGAAATGTCCTTTACCTTCCTTTGCGCCGGCATGCCCGGCATGCAGATGGCTCTCATCTTTGATTTCGAGCCCGCGCAGGCTAAAGGCCTGGCGCAGCAGGCTGTCCATTCGTGCGATTCGCTCTTCATTCATGGCAACACGTACTTGAACGGCTTAACAACAACCTCTGCGTATACGCCACCTGCGACGTAAGGGTCGGCATCTGCCCATTGTTGTGCAGCTGCCAGGTTGTCGAACTCTGCTACCACCAGGCTGCCGGTGAAGCCGGCAGGGCCGGGGTCATTGCTGTCGATTGCGGGGCAGGGACCAGCGAGTAAAAGTCGGCCCGCATTTTTCAACTCTTCCAGGCGTTCTATATGTTTTGGCCTGGCTTTGGCACGCAGCGGTCCGCTCTCAGGCACGTCCTGGCTGATGATGGCGTAATTCATCAAAAAGAATCCTCGTCACCGGGTTTCGTGGTGTCGGTTATATGCCGTGATAACCACAATGTCTGTAAAACAAGGAAGACAAACGTCATGCCGAACAGGCCAAATAATTTAAAATTGACCCAGGTTGCTTCGGAGTAATTGTAGGCCACATAGATATTTGCGCACCCTGCAACTATAAAAAATATGACCCAGGCCAGGTTGAGTTGTTTCCAGACTGTATCAGTCAGTTCAAATTCATTTTCCGCGACTGACAGCATCATGCGCTTCACCATGGGTTGCGCACCAATGAACTGGCTACCCAGGAATAGTAACGCGAACAACCAGTAAAGCCCGGTTGGTTTCCATTTGAAAAACAGGGGGTCATCCAGGATCAGGCTGATGCCCCCGAGCACGAGCACCAGCACTGCGGAAGCAATCAGCATGCGGCTTAGCTTCCGTTTCAGTATCCAGGTAGCCAACACCTGTAGCGCTACTGCCACCATGATGACGGCAATCGCTGTCGACATATCGCCGGTGATCCAGTACGTCGCAACGAAAGCAATGACGGGAAGAAAATCGAGTAATGCTTGCATCTTTAAATACTAATGTCAGAGTGTGCGGTTTGCGCGACTATGACCGCGCACAGGCTACGGTTATAGAGCAGTTATAGAGCAGGGTAAACGCGGCATCATACTGAATTAACAGCCGCTCTGCGTAGCAAATGATCATTTGAGGTGCAAAGTATTACACCATGACAGAACTGGTGAAAATTCATCCGGTTAACCCCGAGCAACGCCAGATATCGCGTGTTGCTGAAGTTATACGTAAAGGTGGAATGGTTATTTATCCTACCGATTCGTGCTATGCGTTTGGGTTTCATATGGGTGACAAGGCTCCGGTAAAGGAGATTCAGCGTATTCGGCAGACTGCACGAACGCATAATTTTACGCTGGTCTGTCGTGATTTGTCTGAAATCGCAGTCTTTGCACGAATCGAAAACTGGTGCTATCGAGCACTCAAGGCCCATACTCCAGGGCCTTATACTTTTATCCTGCGCGCGACCCGGGATGTCCCGCGCCGTTTACAAAATGAAAAGCGTAAAACCATCGGCATACGTATCCCCGATCATCCGGTGCCACAGGCGCTGCTTGCTGAACTGGGCGAGCCATTCATGAGTTCGACGTTAATACTCCCCGGTGATGAGTTACCAATGACAGATACGGATGAAATGTTGCACCGCTTGAGCGGTGATGTAGACATGATTATTGATGCAGGCAGTTGTGGTATCGAGCCAACCACTGTGGTTGATTTAACAGGCGAGTTTCCGATTGTGTTGCGTGAGGGTAAAGGCAGTGCGGAGGATTTTGAGTGAATATACTGATAAGCAAGTTTGAATCCGGGATGCCACGCGAAGATGGGTAACTTTGATATAGCCCAAATTGTGCAGGGACTGGCGGTGGGCGCTGTACCTGTCTTGTTTGCCATTACGCTGCATGAGGTCGCGCATGGTTTGGCAGCGCGACAATTTGGTGATCGCACGGCTGAAATGCTCGGACGGTTGTCGCTGAACCCCATCAAGCATATCGATCCGGTCGGGACTATCGTTGTGCCCGCGCTGATGTTTATGACGAGTGGTTTCCTGTTTGGCTGGGCCAAACCTGTACCGGTGGCTTTTCAGAACCTGCGAAACCCTAAACGGGACATGATTTTTGTCGCACTTGCGGGACCTGTCGCAAATATTGTGATGGGGATAGGTTGGGCGCTCCTTCTTAAGCTGGTATTTGCGCTGGGGTGGTCGCGGGGTGTGCCGGGTGAGTTCCTTATTTCGATGGCTGAAATCGGCATTTCAATCAATATCTTATTAGCATCTTTTAATTTACTTCCTATACCACCTCTGGACGGTGGCCGGGTCTTGCGTGGCCTGGTTAGCGAATCGATTGGACAATATCTCGATCGGATTGAGCCATTCGGCCTTATAATCATTGTTCTTCTTCTGGTCTCAGGCTTTTTATGGGTTTTGGTTGGCCCGGTGCTCGCGTTGGTGCAAAGCCTGATTGTGTTTGTTGTGCGTTTATAAGTGATTCAAGATGCCCGAGGGTGAAGCAATTGCCAGGCCGGATCTCCATCTGGTAGAGCCGGCATCAGACCCGGATGCTGCGACGCATTCTGCTGCGGGCACTAATCCTGCCCAGGGTGAAATGCCGTTTGCCATTGTCGATGGCGAGGCAGTTACCGAGTTGCCGCAGGACTTATATATTCCGCCGCAGGCACTTGAAGTGTTCCTGGAGGCATTCGCGGGGCCGCTTGATTTGCTGCTTTACCTGATTCGGCGTCAGAACCTCGACATCCTGAATATTCCCATTGCCGAGATTACCCGCCAGTATGTTGAATACATTGAGTTGATGGACGAGTTGCAGCTCGATCTGGTCGGAGAGTATTTGCTGATGGCAGCCATGCTGGCCGAAATTAAATCACGCATGTTGTTGCCGCGTGCTGAAACAGATGTCGAAGATGAAGATGACCCGCGGGCTGAACTGGTACGCCGGTTGCTGGAATACGAGCGCTACAAGAAAGCTGCAGATGGCATTGTTGAGTTGCCGCGCATGGAGCGCGATACCTTCCAGGCGTCGGCCGAACCCATGGAACGCCAGGTTGTAGAAAAGCTTCCTGATCTTAAGCTCAATGAATTGCTGGTTGCCTTCAAGGATGTTCTGGCGCGTGCCGATATGCTGGCGCATCACCATATCCAGTCCGAGGCTTTATCTGTACGCCAGCGCATGTCGGAAGTGCTGGAGCGTATTCGCACCACTGAATTTACCGAATTTAATAGTCTGTTTGACCCAACCGAGGGGCGTATGGGCGTGGCGGTGACATTTCTGTCACTGCTCGAACTGCTCAAAGAAGGCCTGATTGAGGTGGCTCAGGGCGATCCTTATTCACCCATACATGTACGTGCGGCCTCCCGTGTACGGGCAGTCCCGGAATTACCCGCTTATTCAGAATTTGATCAGCCTGGCGCCAACGCCGAGGTTGATCCTGACTCGTCCGCAACCCATTAGCCTGGAGCTATACCAGGCCAACTGACCAGGAAGGTGCAAATAAATAATGGATTCGCAACAGTTGAAAAATATCCTTGAAGCGGCACTGCTTGCCGCGGGGGCACCGCTTGCTATCGACCAGTTACGTGCTTTATTCGGGGAGCAGAGCCCTCCCGAACGCGCTGAAGTGCGTGCGGCATTAAAAGAATTGCAGGATGATTATGCCGGGCGTGGTATCGAGATCCTGGAGGTCGCCAGTGGTTTTCGTATCCAGGTCCGCCAGGCAATGGGGCAGTGGCTGACCAAGCTTTGGGAAGCTCGCCCACCACGATATTCCCGTGCCTTGATGGAAACGTTGGCCATCGTTGCCTATCGGCAACCAGTCACGCGTGGCGATATCGAAGAGATCCGTGGTGTAAGTGTCACCAGCAATATCATCCGGACTTTGCTTGAGCGCGACTGGATAAAAGTTGTCGGGCATCGCGATGTCCCCGGCAAGCCTGCCATGTTTGGATCTACGCGCGGTTTTCTCGATTACTTCGGCCTTAAGCGGCTCGATGATTTGCCACCGCTTGCTGAACTGGCTGCAATGGAGCCGGTTGCCCTGCAACTGCAACTGGGCACGGCGGATCAGCAGCAGGTGCTGACCGACGAAGGGTTGGTGGCAGAAGGGCAGTCGGAGCAGGATGAATCCGAACAGGCTGTGGGTGACGCAGAAGCGGCTGTAACGGAAGGTGCCGGCCCGGAAAATGTTGCTGCTGAGATTGATCCTGATGCAGCCGAGATAGTTTCGTCCGGCACAAATGCCGACACTGAAATTGCTGCATCGGCGGAAGTATCTGATGCCCGCGATGATGGCGAGATCGAAGCATTAGTGACGGAAAAAACAGAGGCTGATGAGTCGGACGAAGATTCCTTCGATGCGATCCATGCAGATGTGGCACCCGGTGCAGTTGCGCCGCTGGTCGGTCTGAATGCGCCGGGTGAAGAGTTGCTCGAGTCAGCGTCGGTCGCTTCACTTGATGATGCGCGTACAGCAGCCGCAGATGCCCAGACGGCTGACGGGGCTACCGAAGAAAGTCGTGAAGATGAATCGGCAGAAGTAGTGCCTATCAAAAGTTCTTAAAGAGTGGGTTCGCGGGCTAAAACAAGCTGAAGTCCCGACCGATTTTTGATTCAGGCACGGGATACTTAAGTTTTCGCTTGAGCTTCGATTATGTGTCTTAAACACTGTTTGGATGTGGTTTCAGTGCTGCATGAAAGTTTATGCTTGCAGTGTGAGGCCTACAAACAGTGCAGTATGCTGGCTGCCTGATTTCAATTAGCTGTGTTTGGAGTGAAGTGTGGCAGAACGGTTGCAAAAATGGCTGGCCGGTAGAGGTATGGGCTCACGCCGGGAAATTGAGCGGTGGATTAGCGAAGGGCGCATTACCGTGGATGGCGAAGTCGCTACTTTGGGCATCAAAGTTGCCGGTACCGAACGTATCTATGTTGATCGCAAGCTGGTGCGTGTTTCCGAGCGTGAAGTTAAGCCTCGCACGATCATTTATCACAAGCCGCCTGGCGAGATTTGTACTCGTTCCGACCCCCAGGGCCGCAAGACCATCTTTAAGTCTCTGCCCAGAGTAATTGGCGCGCGCTGGATAAGCGTTGGCCGACTGGATTTTCAAACTTCAGGGTTACTGATACTGACGACTGATGGTGAGCTCGCCAATAGACTCATGCACCCTTCCAGTGAACTGCAGCGCGAATATGTTGTGCGGGCCTGGGGCGAATTAAACGACGAACAACTTGTGGAACTGCGTAAAGGCGTAGAACTGGAGGATGGCAAGGCCCGCTTTGATTCAATTGAGCTTTCAGCTGGTGAGGGTGCCAACAAGTCCTACAGAGTTGCTGTCAGCGAGGGGCGCAATCGTATAGTGCGCCGCCTTTTCGAAAAGGTCGGTTGCCGCGTCAATCGACTCATGCGCGTCCAGTATGGCCCTGTATCGTTGCCGCGTGATTTGCGTATAGGCAAGCATCGGGAGCTGAATGAACGCGAGATAGAGCAGCTGACGAGCTCAATTAAGGGTGCTGATTTGCAGTAAGCTGGTTCCGCGAGCGCGATAAAAAACCGCACCTAACGGGTATGTTATAGAGCCTGGCAGAGCCGCGCTAAGGGTGGCAGGTGCCGGTAGAGCAGTCAGTGGTAGTGATGTTGTCAGATCCCATGAATAATTGCCCACCGTGCGTTTCGCCTGAAATAACTATCTCGGTATCGCTGCAGCTTATGCCGGCATCTTCCACGCGGAAGCCGACGATAAGATCAGGATACTTCTAGCAGCCTGGTCAATCAACTTGGATTGGAATATAAGCCTTTGAATTAAAAGATATTTTACTAAACCAGAGAATTCTACCTGGGTGCTGTTGGCGGCGGTAGATTTAGCGGAACCAGCGGATGTGTGGATACTTGCGGCTGAACACTCTGTCGAAGCCCAGCCACTGGCCGGATGGCCACCAGAGAAAGATAATATTGAGTATAAAAAAGGGCAGCAGTGATGCATCGTAGTAGCCACCGATTGCCAGGTTAAACAGGATAAAAAAACTGACTGCTGCAGCTGGCCGTGTCGTCAGGCCGAGTAGCAGACCGATAGCTGCATACAGTTCTCCACACACGATGATCCACGCAATCAGTTTGTACAGCGGTATGGCAAATACCTGCAGGTAGAAAACAGCAAAACTGTCGGGTGGCATTTCTGTGAGCCGCACATAAAACATTCTTTCCAGTACATCGGTGGTTAACCAGTCGGTTTGAATTTTGTGTACACCGGCTGCCAGCCAGAAAATCCCAAACAATGTTCTGAGTAACAGATGGACTATGACTCCCGAGAACTGTAACGAGTGTTGTCTTATCCAGGTCAGGGTCCATATAGCTGTATTACTGGAAATTACCGCGGTCATGGATGGTCACCGGCACCGCTTTTCTGCTCTATTGTTTCGAGTGATTTCCACAAAGGCAGTCGCTGGCAATAACCAACCGGAGTTGCGTCATCAGTGTCAAGCCATGCCTGGTTACTGCGCTCTATTGATTTGCTGCCAAAGGTGAGCAGGGGTGGTTCCAGTGCAATCCACGCATCCACTATTTCCGGGCCGGACCATGTGCTATTTGCAACGGTGTATATCCAGACCGGGCGGTCATGTCCCTGGGCTAGAGACTCGGAGTTGAAGTTGCTAATAAACCATTCCCAGAGGGTGGCTATTTGCGACCAGAAGGTTCGGGTCTGCAGGTGATAGAGCGTGAAATCACCTGCAGCAGGGATCAGTTCGTAGGCTGGTACAGTATCAGTATTTTCGCAAAGTATGATGACTTCGCACATCGTGCAGACTTCGCCGAACTCGCCGACAAGGAATAGGTCCTGATATTTCTCATTATTAACCTGGCCAAAGGCCGGGTGAGCTAAAGCAATGAGTAGAGTTGCGTAAAGCAGGTTGCTCAGAGTTGGCATGGCGCTACTGACAGTCCAGGCTTTCAGCAGTGGTTCCCTTGCTGTCGGGGCCGATCAGATAAAGGTAGGGCTGCATGATATCTGCCGGAGTTTTCAGGGTAGACGGATCTTCACCCGGGTATGCGAGCTTGCGCATCGCGGTGCGAATGGGGCCGGGGTTAATGCAATTGACCCGGATGTTGTCGCATTCATCGGCGAGTGTTTGTGCCAGCCCTTCGGTGGCAAACTTGGATGCAGCATAGGCACCCCAGTAGGCGCGTCCTTTACGACCAACCCCACTTGATGTGAATACCACCGCTGGGTCTGCAGACTTCCGCAACAGTGGCAGCAGTGTTTGCGTCAATATAAAAGGTGCATTCAGATTGACGTGTATTGTTTCCAGCCAGGTGGGGATGTCGTAATGCTCGATCGGGCTGCGATTGCCAAGTATTCCGGCGTTATGCAGCAGTCCGTCCAGTTTGCCAAATTCTTTGTCCAGCCCATCGAACAGATTCTGGTAGTCGTCACCCTGTGCTTTAGCAAAATCCATGACGAAAATAGCCGGCTTCTTGCCTCCCTCTGCCTCAATGGCATCGTACACGGCCTCAAGTTTGGCTTGGGTTCGCCCGACCAGAACAACTGTCGCACCGTGGCTGGCAAAGCTGCGTGCGGCCGCAGCACCGATACCGTCACCGGCGCCGGTAACCAGAATTACTCGATCATGCAGAAGATCGGGAGCGGGGCTATAGTTTTGTATTTCGGTGTTCATGAGTATCTATATGTAGTGGACAGTAGTTGTTGTCGATTCAGACAGGCTGGATTAAACCTGAATACAAAATAGTTTCCAGCTGAGTGTCTTCGGCCAGTCAGGCAGGCAAGTTTTCCGGACCCGTAGTGTTGTTATCGCCCTTTAAGTGTTTTTCATCTTCTTCGGGCGCCAGGTCATCCGCGATCAGCTTCAGTTCCCGGGCGGTAATATCTATGGTTTGTGGGGCTGCCGGATCTTTACCTGGATCGGCGCCCAATTCCTTTATCTTGCGCATATTTGGCATGACCCGGGTTTCGAGTGAAGCAATAGCGCTGTTATAGGATTTCACGCTGCTGTCGAGTTTTGCGCCCACGGCTGCCAGATGTCCGGTGAATGTGCCCAGCCGCCGTTGCAGTTCTATGGCCAGGTCGCGAATCTCGCCGGCATTTTCTGCAAGTTTGAATTGCATCCAACCGTAGGCAACTACTTTCAGAAGCGCGACCAGGCTGGTGGGGGTTACGAGTAAAACTTTGTTGCGTAATGCATCGTCCAGCAGGCTGGGCTTTACGTCGAGTGCGGCAGACAAAAACTGATCGCCGGGTACAAATAAAATAACAAATTCGGGGCTGCGCTCGAACTGCTCAAAATAGGCTTTGCTGGCCAGTTTTTTTACATGTTCACCCATGCTGCGTGCATGGGCTTCCAGGTAGGTTTTACGAATATCTTCGTCGGTGGCGGCAACAGCATCAAGATAGGCATCCAGTGGTGTTTTGACATCCACGACGAGTTGGCCATTTTCTGGCAGGTGAACAATCATGTCGGGTCTGGAAGCCGTATCGCCATCAATATTTTTAACATGCACCTGCTCGGCAAAATCACAGCGATCCACCAGGCCGGCGAGTTCGGCCAGGCGCTTCAGGGTGAGTTCCCCCCAGCGGCCACGCACATTGGGCTGCCGCAGTGAGCCGACCAGTTTGCTGGTTTCGGCACGCAGGCTATCCTGACCGAGTGTCATCGCTGCCAGTTGCGAGGTGATGCCCCCGTAGGCTTCCTTGCGGGTTTTTTCTATTTCATGGATCTGCTGATTGGTCTTGTCCAGTGCTTCTCTGATGGGTTGAACTAATGTTTCAACCGCCTTTTGGCGTTCGCCCAGTTCTGCTTTTGCTTTTTCCTGATGTACCTGAAGTTTCTGGTTGGCCAGTTGCAGGAAGGTCTCGCTGTTTTTTGTCAGTGATTCATGTGCGAGTTCGCTAAAGGCTGCCGCCAGACTGTCCTGAGCGCCGGCCAATGCGGCTTCGCGTTCAGCCGCGCGTGCTTCTTCATTCTTTATCTCTGCATTGCGAATAGTGATTTCACTTTCCAGTCGAATGCGGGTGCCGCGGCTAATGAGATACTGGATCAGCAGGCCAAGCAGAAATCCGCCGACAGCAGCAGCACTGATAAGAATAAAGGGTTGGTTTTCGATAAAAAAATTCATCAGGGGCCGTCGCCAATGGTTACAAGGGTTATTAAGAGTTACAGGTTCAGAAGTTGTTCCGGTTCGTCAATTGTATAGTCTGCATCCCAGCTATAGGGGTCATGGCCAGGAATAATATAACCCCAGGTAACCGCTATCGTGCCAGTGCCGGCCGCTTTGCCCGCGATAACGTCTTTTTCTGCATCACCCACGTATACCGCCTGCTCTGGCTTAACGCCCATCTCGTTCAGGGCAAACTGGATTGGGGCAGGGTGAGGCTTATTTTGAGCGGCTGTATCGCCGCCGACCACAGTGGCGCAGCGTCGGCGCAGGTCGAGTTGCTCGAGTATAGGGTCAGCCAGGTATTTCATTTTATTCGTAACCACGCCCCAGGCGATCCCGGCATGATCCAGTTCATCCAGCACTTTGCGGATGCCAGGGTATGCATCCGTATGGATACAAAGATTCTGCTCGTAGGTTGTTACAAGGCGCTGGCGTAATAGTTCCTGTGCTGCTGCATCGTGCTCGGGAAATGCCAGTCGTACCAGCCCGATCCCCCCGGTGGAGACATAGTGAGCGGCCACCCCGGCTTCCGGGGCAGGGTGCCGCTCTTCGGCACAGATGATCTCCAGTGCATTGACGAGATCCCGGGCGGTATCGAGCAAGGTTCCATCCAGGTCGAACAATACGGCTTCGGCATAATCCAGCAAACGAGTACTTGCGATGGTCATTCGGGTACAGAGAAGTGCATCAGGTAGTTAACCGCTACATCCTCACCGAGGGAGAAGTTGCCGGTCAGGAGGCTGTAGTTAATACCTGCCAGGTCGCGAAACTGTAAACCAGCCGTTATACCCCAGCGGCGTAGCTCGGATGGTTTGATAAAACGCTCGTAATTATGGGTCCCTTTGGGCAACAGACGCATCAGGTATTCAGCGCCTACTATGGCCATCAGGAATGCTTTGGGATTGCGGTTAAGGGTGGAGAAAAATACCTCCCCACCGGGTTTGGCCAGTTGAGCACAGGCCTTCACGAGGCTCGCCGGGTCGGGCACATGCTCGATAACTTCCATGCAGGTCACGACATCGAAGCTGGCGGCTTCGGTTGCAGCGAGACTTTCGGCTGAGCTTTGCAGATAACGCACCGATTCCAGGCCTGATTTTTTCAGATGCATCCGGGCCACTGCCAGTGCGCCGGTTGCCATGTCGATACCGGTTACATCGGCGCCTTTGGCCGCCAAACCCTCGGAAAGTAAACCACCGCCGCAACCGACATCCAGTACGCGCTTTTCGGCAAGTTCTGCGCGTTGTTCCACGTAATCGATCCGTATCGGATTGATTTTATGCAAGGGTTTGAATTCGCCTTCCGGGTCCCACCAGCGACTCGCAAGTTCATCAAATTTTTGCACCTCAAGTGGGTCAACATTTTGTGTCTGAGTATTCATGCCAAGATATCAATCAGTGGTCCAGGTAGTTCCGGTTTAACCCGGGTTTTAAACAGTTTGCATCTGCTGCAGCCATGCATTGGCTCGTTCAATGACCTCGGCGGCATCAGCCGTCATAAACTCGCCGGCACCAAACAGCTGTCGTCCGGCCACCCAGACATCGGTTACCTGGTCACGGGTTGCGCTGTAGACCAGTTGTGACACCGCATTATGCACTGGTTGGCAGGCAGGTGTTGCGAGGCTGACGCATACCATGTCAGCTGATTTTCCTGCAACGAGTGACCCTGTTTCGTTATCCAGTCCGAGTGCACGGGCACCATTTATGGTTGCCATTTCCAGCGCAGTTGCTGCCGGGATGCTGCTGGCATCGCCGGAACTTATTTTGGCCAGCAAGGCGGCCGAACGCATCTCGCCGAACATATCCATGTCGTTATTGCTGGCGGCGCCATCAGTGCCGATGGCGACATTAATCCCGGCGGTGGTGAGTTCGGTGACCGGGCAAATGCCGCTGGCGAGTTTCATATTCGATTCAGGACAGTGGATAACTGAGACGCCGCGTTCTTTCAGTAACGCGATTTCATCCGCTTCGAGTGCCGTCATATGTACGGCCATTAATAGCGGGCTCAGAGCGCCCAGTTTCTCCAGGCGTGCCAGCGGGCGTATTCCGGTTTCTGCAACAGCCTGAGCGATCTCAGCTTTGGTCTCGTGTATATGCATCTGCATAACCACGTCCAGCTGATTAGCCAGCGTGACGATACGTTCAATGGCGGGGTCACTAACTGTGTAGGGGGCATGTGGGCCGAATGAGGTATCTATAAGAGGGTGTTCGCGGTAGCGGTCGTGAACTTCGAGGCCGCGGTCCAGATACTCGTCCACTGTGGTTGCCCAGGCGGTAGGTGCCTCTATCACGATCATGCTAATGACGGCACGTATGCCGCGCTCGGCAGCGACCGCGGCTACTTCATCCGGAAACAGGTACATATCGTGAAAGCAGGTGGTGCCACCGCGAATCATTTCCAGGATCGCGAGGTCGGCACCGTCGCGCACAAATTCGGGGCTTATCCAGCGTTGCTCAGCGGGCCAGACGTATTCATGCAACCATTGCTCGAGTGGCAGATCATCGGCGAATCCGCGCAGCAGGCTCATGGGCGCATGGGTATGGGCGTTTATCAGGCCCGGAATCAGGACGTGTTCAGGGCGTTCAAGCCATTCAGCGTCGGGCCATGTCGTCAGGGCGCGCTCGCGTTTCTCTATGGCGAGGATTTTGCCACCGCTGATGGCGGCGACATGACCGGTCAAAACTGTGTTGGCAGGTTCGACCGGTATCAGCCAGCGCGGGGCGATGATCAGCTCGGGTATCAAATCAGCATTCTGGTCGGGGGCAGGATTGCCAATTTGATCGGCCTGGGTCATCTATAGCTCCGTTGGGGTTCTGGTCTGTCGCGGGATAATGCCTGAAGCGGCAGTCAGGTGAAACACGGCTCTCTGCGACACCACTATTCAACCCCTTTTCATTGTGCTCTAAACCCGCTGCCTGTGTTAAGATTACCGGCTTAATCAGCACCGCTTTCTTTAGTAATCGGGATACCTGTCCAACACGGAAAACACGCGCTTGAACAGCATGCAAATCCCGGGGCTTTAGCAGGCCGTATAACCTCTCTGGAACCAGTCGAATACCACCCATGACAGCAGTGGCACAGGAAGTATTGCCCGTTAATCTCGAAGATGAGATGCGGCAGTCGTATCTCGATTATGCGATGAGCGTAATCGTTGGTCGTGCGTTACCCGATGTTCGTGACGGGTTGAAACCCGTGCATCGACGCGTGCTTCACGCTATGCGTGAACTGGGTAATGACTACAACAAATCATATAAAAAATCAGCCCGTGTAGTGGGCGATGTCATCGGTAAATACCATCCGCATGGCGATTCGGCGGTCTATGACACCATCGTGCGTATGGCGCAGCCATTTTCGTTGCGCTATCTGCTGGTTGACGGTCAGGGTAACTTTGGTTCGGTTGATGGCGATGCGCCGGCAGCCATGCGTTACACCGAAGTGCGCATGACCCGTCTGGCGAGTGAAATACTTGCCGATATCGACAAGGAAACAGTCGATTTCGCTGAGAATTACGACGGTTCTGAAAGCGAACCCACGGTCATGCCGACGCGCATACCAAATCTGCTGATTAATGGGTCATCCGGTATCGCTGTAGGCATGGCGACCAACATACCGCCGCATAATCTGGGCGAAGTGATTGACGCGACGATGGCGCTGATCGAAAACCCGGATATCAGCGTGGCAGAATTGCTGGAAATAATTCCCGGGCCTGATTTCCCGACCGCGGGACTAATCCATGGGGCGCAGGGTATCTACTCGGCATACACGACCGGCCGAGGCCGGATTTATATGCGGGCCCGCCATCATATTGAGGAGGTCGACACCAAGGGCAAGGAAGCCATTGTTCTTACTGAGTTGCCTTACCAGGTTAACAAGGCGCGTCTGATCGAGAAAATTGCGGAGTTGGTGCGGGAGAAAAAGATCGACGGCATCACCGAACTGCGTGACGAATCTGACAAAGATGGCTTGCGGGTGGTGATTGAATTGCGTCGCGGTGTGCTGACCGAAGTCATGTTAAATAACCTGTATAAGCAGACAGCGATGCAATCGGTGTTTGGTATCAACATGGTTGCGCTCAGGGATGGCCAGCCAAGACTCCTTGCTCTAAAAGAGATGCTCGAAGCCTTTTTGCGTCATCGCCGTGAGGTTGTTACCCGGCGTACGGTGTATGAATTGCGTAAAGCGCGCGAGCGCGGCCACGTGCTCGAAGGGCAGGCGGTCGCTTTAGCGAATATCGATCCCGTCATTGCGTTGATAAAGCAATCAGAAACACCAGCGGTAGCGAAACTGGCATTGGTCGAGGCAGTCTGGGAGCCAGGCGACGTTACCGGCATGCTTGAAAAAGCGGGTGATATCAGCACACAGCCCGACGGTCTTGAGGGTGAATACGGTCTGACGAAAAAGGGTTACCGGCTTTCACCTGATCAGGCACAGGCTATTCTGGAGCTGCGACTGCATCGGTTAACCGGGCTTGAAAGAGAAAAAATAGTTAATGAATACAAAGATATACTTGATAAAATTAAGTATTTAGTTGAGATTCTGAGCAACCCGGATGAACTTATACGCGTGATTCGTGAGGAACTGCTGGAGATTCGCGAGAACTACG
>PVMK01115133.1_pt1 | contig 15812 bp, 26 predicted proteins | sample 1853481 | NCBI WGS metagenome assembly PVMK01 (sample SAMN08533507, study PRJNA380276) | Marine sediment metagenome, whole genome shotgun sequencing project.
GCTTTAGGTACTTCTGCCGCGGTATCGTCTTTCTTGGCTTTGGTTGCTTTGGCTTTAGGTACTTCTGCCGCGGTATCGTCTTTCTTGGCTTTGGTTGCTTTGGGTTTAGGTACTTCTGCCGCGGTATCGTCTTTCTTGGCTTTGGTTGCTTTGGCTTTAGGTACTTCTGCCGCGGTATCGTCTTTCTTGGCTTTGGTCACTTTGGCTTTAGGCTTTTTGGCCTCTGTTTCTTCAGGTTTAACCGGCGCTGTGGGTTTCTCTGCAGCCTTCTTTTCTTTTATTTCTTCTGCTACTTTCGCTTCTTCTTTATCTTGCGGCGCCTCTTTGTCGATCACTTTCGTTTCAACAACCTGCTTTTTCTCTACTACAGGCTTAGCCTTCTTCTTTTTCTTCTTTTTAGTCGTTTCTGAGGTAATAAGTTCAACCAGCGAAATCGGCGCCGCATCTCCTCGACGTCTTCCCAGTTTGACAATGCGAGTATACCCGCCGGAAATTGAACCGTACCTTTCAGCGGCGTTTTCAAACAGTTTGTGAACGATGTCTGTCTCCATTACAATCGCCAAGGCCTGACGTCTGGCATGCAAATCTCCACGTTTGGCAAGCGTAATCAAATTGTCGGCCCAACGTCTCAACTCCTTTGCTTTTACATCGGTCGTACGAATCCGCTCATGTTTAAACAAAGAAGTTACCATGTTTCTGAACATGGCCTTACGATGGCTACTCGTTCTATTTAATTTCAACCCGGCTTTGCGATGTCTCATCGTATCAGCTCTCTCCTTCTTCCTTCTCTTCCTCGGGTGGTACAAATCCTTCCAGCTTCATCCCTAAGTGAAGACCCATTTCCGTTAAGACTTCCTTGATCTCGTTTAAGGATTTCCTTCCAAAGTTTTTGGTCTTGAGCATTTCAGCTTCGGTTTTACTTACCAGTTGATAAATTCTGAGTATATCGGCATTTTTAAGGCAATTGGCACTACGCACTGAAAGCTCAAGCTCTTCAACACTTCGGTAAAGATTTTCATTAAACTGGGGCTTATCTGCTTTCTCAACCTTTGGGTCGGGTTCCGGCTCAAGATCTTCATCAAAATTGATAAAAATAGTCAACTGTTCCTTTAATATCTTGGCCGCATAAGCAACAACGTCTTCCGGCACTATGCTTCCATCGGTCCATACTTCCATGGTAAGCTTGTCGTAGTCCGTTCTCTGGCCTACCCTGGCATTTCCCACGACATAGGTCACACGCTTAACCGGCGAGAATACAGCATCCATCGGAATTGTTCCAAGTGGCGCATCTTCATCTTTATTGCTCTCGGATAGAGAATATCCTTTACCCACTTTGACGATCATGCTCATCTTAACTTTGGCTTTCTTCGAGAGGGTTGCAATATGCAATTCCGGATTCAGCACCTCACATCTGCCGTCCCCGCTGATAATATCGCCGGCCGTAATTTCGCCTTCTCCCTCAGCCTCAAGGGATACTGTTTTCGGTTCAGGGTCGGAAAGCTTAAAGCGCACCTCTTTCAAGTTGAGGATAATTTCAGATACATCTTCATAAACGCTTGGAATAGTGCTAAATTCATGCATTACATCTTCTATTTTTACAGAAGTAATCGCTGCTCCATAAAGAGAAGAAAGCATAATCCTTCTCAAAGCATTTCCGATCGTTAAGCCAAATCCCCTTTCAAGAGGTTCACAAACGAACTTGCCATAGGTGGGTTTAGTGGTTACTTGAACCTTTCCAGGTTTGATCATCTCCTGCCAGTTCATGTACATAAGTTCATTTGATGACATTATTGTTTCTCCAATTTTTTCAGAGGGCTTTTAATTGTGGTTACCTGGAATAAAGCTCTACTATTAGCTGTTCCTGCATGGGCATGGTTAAATCTTCCCGGACGGGATAACTTTTAACAACCCCTCTCAGGTTATCTTTTTCCAGATCAAGCCACTGGGGTACACCTCTGCGCACCACAGCATCTAGTGCATCTGATATCGCTTGGATTTTTCGGCTTTTTTCCCTGATTTCTATCACATCGTCAACACTAATAAGGTAAGACGGAATATTCACTTTTTTGTTGTTAACCAAAAAGTGGTTATGTCTTACAAAATGACGCCCCTGCGTACGCGAGTTAACAAACCCCAAACGATAAACCACGTTGTCAAACCGACGTTCAAGCGCCACAAGCATATTTGTTCCTGTGATACCTTTCTTTTTGTCAGCCTTCTTGAAAACCAGATGAAACTGTTTTTCGCTGAGACCGTACATTCGTTTCACCTTCTGTTTTTCTCGAAGCTGAATACCGTAATCGGAAATCTTTCTGCCCCGGCGCTGCCCATGCTGTCCGGGTGGATAGCTGCGCCGATCAAAAGCACATTTGTCAGAATAACAGCGATCTCCTTTTAGAAACAATTTTAAGTTTTCGCGCCGGCACAGCCGACATACCGAACCTGTATATCGTGCCAAGTATTTTCCCCCTTTATTCCGGTTAAATTGTTGATTGGTTTATTGGTCAAATTGTTTTAAATTAGTTGAAATCATCTTTGTTTATCAAAAACATGCATTACCAAACTATTTAATCATTCAACCCTTCAAGCATTCAACCATTTAACTAAGTAACAAATATTAAACTCTGCGTCTCTTTGGCGGTCGACATCCGTTATGTGGAATCGGCGTCACATCTTTAATCATTACAACATTGAACCCCGCCGCCTGCAATGACCGCAGTGCTGATTCACGGCCGGCTCCAGGTCCTTTAACATACACTTCCACACTTCTCATCCCATGCTCCATGGCCTTTTTGGCGGCGTCCTCTGCCGCAAGCTGGGCGGCAAAAGGCGTACTCTTGCGCGATCCCTTGAAACCTTGAACGCCGGCACTTGACCAGGACACAACATTACCGGCAGGATCCGTGATGGTAACGATTGTATTGTTAAACGTTGACTGGATATGTACTATCCCGCTGGGGATACTCTTCTTTTCTTTCTTTCTGGAACGAACTTTCTTGGCCATGTATTAACCTCTATCGGGAGCATTACCGCTTTGTTAAAATGGTTCTCACCCATTAAATTATTATTTTGAACGAAAGCCTCTCAATCAGGTTTCGGGTGTCAGGTTTCAGGTGTCAGTAGTAAGAAACCAATTGGCTGACACCTGAACACTGAAACCAAAAAGTCTTGGAAAGCTATTAACAAACTGGTAATGCACCCCCTCTATCGTTGTTAAATTTACTTCTTACCGACTCTGGCTTTCTTCTTGACGGCGGCCCGCTTGGGTCCCTTGCGCGTACGTGCATTGGTGCTTGTCCGCTGCCCCCGCACCGGCAGCGATTTTCGATGCCGGAGACCGCGATATGATCCCAGATCCATCAATCTTTTTATATTCATGGTAACTTCCGCGCGAAGTTCACCTTCAACCTTACATTCACTGTCAATTGCCTTGCGAATGTTGTTGACCTCGGACTCGGACAGCTTGTCCGTATTAGTATTAGGATCGATATTAAGCTTTTGGAGTATCCTATTGGATGTGGATCGCCCGATACCATAAATATATGTCAGTCCGATCTCAATCCGCTTATTCCTTGGTAAATCTACGCCTGCAATTCTAGCCAAAGTATATTCTCCTTTACCCTTGACGCTGTTTGTGCCGTGTGTTTTGGCAAATTACTCTGACCACCCCTTTTCTACGAATGATTTTACACTTGATGCACATTTTCTTGACTGATGGCCTGACTTTCATCCCTGGTACTCCCCTTTCGATGCCCCGATTTACTTTGATCTGTATGTTATTCTGCCACGCGTAAGGTCGTATGGCGAAAGCTCAACAGTCACTTTATCTCCAGGCAGTATTTTGATAAAGTGCATACGCATTTTCCCGGAAATATGCGCAAGCACCTGGTGCTTATTTTCCAGCTCAACTTTGAACATCGCATTGGGCAATGTCTCAAGCACTGTACCCTCTACTTTAATCGCCTCTTCTTTTGCCATTTTTTCCCGCCCCCTTATATTCCAATAAAATCGTGTTACGATTTTATATGATGATCATAGAATCATCATATCAGAATCGGCCCTTGGTTTTGGAGCCGCTTTTCTTTAAAAACCCTTCGTAATGGCGGGCCAGCATGTGCGATTCGATTTGGGCGACCGTATCGATCGCCACACCTACAACAATCAGCAGCGCCGTACCTCCAAAATAAAAAGGAACATTAAACTTTGTCATCAGAACCGACGGCAGTACGCATACTGCTGAAACATATATTGCGCCGCCCAGTGTAATACGAGTCAGCACTCTATCAATGTAATCCGCCGTACGCTTACCTGGACGAATACCCGGAATATACCCGCCCTGCTTTTTCATGTTGTCGGCGACATCTTCAGGATTAAAAGTAACCGCGGTGTAAAAGTAGCAAAAAAAGAATATGAATCCAACATACAACATTTCATACATCAGATTGCCCGGTCTCATCGCATCGGCCATTTGCTTCATCCATGGAATCGTTACAAAGCTGGCCAGGGTTGCCGGAAACATGATAATCGACGAAGCAAAAATCGGCGGGATAACACCGGATGTATTCACCTTCAGCGGGATGTGAGTGCTCTGACCGCCATACATTTTGCGGCCGACGACCCTTTTGGCATATTGGACGGGTATGCGGCGCTGACCCTGCTCCATGTATATAATGAATGCCACAACCCCAACCATCATCAGTGTCAGGATAATTACAGCGAATATCCCCATATCTCCTGTTGAAAGCAGACGGAAGGTATTGCCGATCGCAGCGGGCATTCGACAAACAATGCCGGCAAAAATAATAAGAGAGATACCATTGCCGATACCATGTTCGGTAATCTGCTCTCCCAGCCACATGATAAAGGCGGTTCCGGCTGTCAGGGTCAGTACGGTCATCAGCTTGAACGCCAATCCCGGATGGATAACCACGGGAGCACCACCCGGCGACGTCATACTCTCAAGTCCGACACTGATGCCAAATCCCTGGATGACACTTAACAGGACGGTTCCGTAACGGGTGTACTGTGTAATTTTTTTGCGGCCCTGTTCTCCTTCTTTTGAAAGGCGTTCAAGATGTGGAATTGTTACGGTTAGAAGCTGCAGGATAATCGATGCGCTGATATACGGCATGATCCCTAAGGCAAACACAGACAAGCGCTCTAAGGCACCCCCTGAAAACATATCAAAAAGCCCCAGCAACGTCCCCGCTGTTTCTTTAAAAAATGCCGATAGGGCAATCCTGTCGATACCCGGAGTCGGCACATGCACACCGATACGATATACTATTAAAAGCGCAAACGTAAAAAGTATTCGTTTTTTCAGTTCGGGTATTTTGAAGATATTGCCAAACCCGCTGCCAATCATATTATATAACCTCTACTTCGCCGCCCGCAGCTTTGATCTTTTCAATAGCGCCCCTGCTGGCTGCGTGAACTTTTACGGTCAGCGGGATATCGATCTTGCCCTGTGCTAAAAGTTTAACACCATCTCTGCGGCCTTTCACAAGGCCCATGCGGACAAGTTCTATTTCATCTACAACACTACCGCTTTCGAATTTTGAAAGATCACGTATGTTAACGACTGCTATCTTCTTTTTGAATATATTTGTGAATCCACGCTTAGGCAGACGGCGATGAATCGGCATTTGACCGCCCTCAAAACCGGGTCTTACACCGCCGCCGCTGCGGCTGTTCTGTCCCTTTGTACCCCTGCCGGCGGTTTTACCGGTTCCTGACCCGACACCGCGTCCCAAACGCTTCCGAGGTCTGCGTGATCCGGCCGGCGGTGACAATTCATTTAGCTTCATCGATCATCTCCTCGGTCTTAACCAAATGCGACACTTTATACACCATCCCCCTGATGGAGGGGGTATCTTCAAGCTCAACCGTCCGGTTCAACTTTGTCAGTCCCATGCCGCGCAGTACACGGCGGTGTTTCTCCGGCCTTCCAATCATACTTTTAACAAGAGTTATTTTTATTTTACCGGACATTTACTATTTCCTTGTATACTGTGCACAGCCATAAACTGCGTTTTTAGTTTCAACTTTTAACCGCTCCGGATTTCAGGAAAGTGATAGATTGATGACTGCCATCCTTAAATCATCCCCGATAAATCGGGATCTACGCTTCGCTCCGTCAATCATCAATCGAAAATCATCAATGATGAAACCTGATCTATCCTCTCTAAATTTAAGAATTAAAAGGGCAAATTATGGCCTTTCGAGCTATATTTAGAGGTCTTCCACTGCCAAACCACGCCTGGCAGCCACCTGCTCTCTGCTCTGCAATTGACAAAGTCCTTCAATGGTGGCTTTGACGGCATTATGAGGGTTATGTGATCCCATACATTTGGTCAGAATATTCTGAACGCCGACAGCTTCGAGCACAGCCCGCACCGCACCGCCGGCAATAAGGCCGGTACCTGGGGACGCAGGTTTCAACAAAACCCTTCCGGCACCATATTTTCCGATAACAACATAAGGTATTGTACCTTCACTCAGGGAAACTTTGACCATGTTTTTTTTGGCTTTTTCTACACCTTTGCGGATCGCCTCCGGGACTTCTCCTGCTTTACCAAGTCCAAAACCAACGCTCCCTTCACCGTCACCGACGACAACGATCGCAGAAAAGTTGAACCTGCGACCACCTTTAACGACTTTTGCAACCCGGTTGATATAGACAACCTTATCGATTAGTTGACCTTCTTCCTTATCCTGCTTAAACAAGGGAATTGCCTCCTTCACTCTTTGATAAATCGCTAAAAATCCAATCCTGCTTCGCGCGCGCCGTCAGAAACAGCTTTGACTCTACCGTGGTATAAAAATCCATTGCGGTCAAAAACCACCTTCTTCAACCCCTTTTCAACGGCCCGTTTGCCTAATAATTTGCCAACATAATTTGCCACAGCAACTTTGTTATCAAATTTAGGTTGTTCTTTAACGGCTTTTTCCAGACTCGATGCCACTGCAATAGTATCTCCACACGTATCGTCTACAATCTGTGCATAAATATGTCGGGAACTTCTAAAAACACTAAGTCGCAACCGCTCCTTGCTGCCAAAAATATTCTTTCTGATTCGTTTTTTTCTTTTGATACGAGCCTGTTTTCTTGCGGCTGACGATCCCATTTTCTACACCTTAAACCTATATTTCAATTGAGCGAATATGCTCAATTGAAAATTATTTATTAATAGTTATGCGTTAGTCTACTTTAACCCCGGCCTTGCCTGCTTTGCGCTGAATATGCTCTTCAGCGTACTTGATCCCTTTACCCTTATAGCGTTCCGGAGGCCTTAACCTCCGAATTGCAGCAGCAGTATGCCCCAACAGTTCCTTGTCGATACCCGCAAGCGTTATGTTGTTGCGTTTATCTACAGTAGCGTCAACACCCTCGGGAAGATCAAACTTGACCGGGTTGGAATATCCCAGATTCAATTCAATACGATTACCGCTGAGTATCGCTCGATAGCCGATACCGTTAATCTCAAGAACGCGCTCAAATCCCTGGTTGACACCAATAACCATATTGGCCACGAGACTGCGTGTAAGGCCCTGCAAAGCACGACTGTTCCTGTCCTCTTTAACAAGGGTTACGGCGATGACGCTGTCTTCTATTTTAAGATCCACAGCCGGATGTATGGTTCTTGTAAGGTTGCCTTTTGCAGCCTGAACCGTAATGACTCTGTCTTTATAAGTTATCTTTGTCTTATCCGGTATCGGAATAGGTTTTCTGCCTACTCGAGACATTTGTTGCTCCCTTTTGTCAATGGTCAATGGTCATTGATCATTTGCCGTTTCAAAAAAAGACCGCTCTGCTTGAAGAGCGCTACGCTTCCTGTACCCTAACGTTGCGTTAATCTGTATAGCTAATTATGAGGATCAGCGTAAGACGGTCGCTTTTACGAGATCGATGCTGGATGCTTGATGCTAGATGCTGGATATTCAGGAATGCTCTAATAGTGAAGTCCAAAAACATCCAGTATCTCTCCGAGGCGTAGGCTCTCTACGAGCCGGAGGCCAGGAACCAGTATCCAGAATCAGCCAATACTGTCAATGGTTTTCGTTGTAACGACCTAGATCGAATACATAATTTTATGCAACTATAGGGTCAACTTACCATATATTGCAGAGAAGCTCGCCACCGACATTTTCTTTGCGGGCCTTTTTGTCCGTCATAATGCCTTTTGATGTGGATAAAACAGCAATGCCCATACCGTTGAGCACCGGCTTTATATCTTTGCTTTTCACATAGACCCGCCTGCTCGGTTTGCTGACCCGCTCAAGGCCTATAATTGCATTAGACTGGCCCGGACCATATTTCAAATAAACTCGCAAGATGCCCTGTTTGTCATCCTTTAAAAATTTATAATTTCTTATAAATCCTGCACTCCTTAATACTTTCGCCAACTCGGTTTTAAGCTTTGATCCGGGAATATCAACGCTGTTGAACTTTGCCTTTCCGGCATTTCTAATTCGGGTTAGCGTGTCCGCAATCGGATCACTCATCGACATGGTAATCTCCGTTTTTAATATTTTTACCAGCTTGACTTTACTACGCCTGGAAGCTTGCCTTGTGAAGCAAGATTTCGAAAACAAATACGGCAAATTCCAAATTTTCTCAGAAAACCCCTTGGTCTACCACAAATCGGGCACCGATTGTAACTTCTTACCTTGAACTTGGGTTTTTGCAAAGCCTTAATTCTCAACGCTTTCTTTGCCAAATTATCCCCCTCTTTTGGATTGACGATTGTTGATTGTTGATTGTTGATTGAATATTTGCATAAATCGTCAATGCTCCATTTGCATTCTTCAATTTCGAAAAGGCATGCCTAACAGCCTTAAAAGTTCCCTGCCCTCTTCATCAGTATTGGCGGTTGTAACAATAGAGATGTTCAGACCTTTCGTCCTATCGATTTTATCATAATCAATCTCGGGAAAAATAATATGTTCTTTGATTCCCAGGCTATAATTCCCATGACCATCCATTGCTTTAGCCGTAAGGCCCCTGAAGTCTCGAACACGCGGCAGGGCGATGTTCACCAGCTTGTAATAAAAATCATACATCCGCTTGCGCCGCAATGTAACCATGCATCCTATGGGCATCCCTTCTCTTAGCTTAAAAGCAGCGATAGACTTTCTGGCCCGCGTTACCACCGGTTGTTGACCTGCAATGGTTCTTAGCTCTTCCTGGGCTGAATCCAGCAATTTGATATTATGAATCGCTTCACCCAAGCCCATATTCAAAACAACCTTTTCAAGTTTCGGAACCTGCATAATGTTTTTGTACTTAAAGGTTTCTTCCAGCTTGGGAACAACTTCTTTATGGTAATAATCTTTTAACTGGGACATTAAATTCCTCCGGCATCCAAAGTTGAACTGCAACTTTTTACGAGATCATCAACCTTGGGGTTACGAATCAATGATTTCGCCGCATTTTCTGCAGACACGTATCTTTTTTCCGTCCTCCAGGCGCTTCATTTTGATGCGTATGGGTGTCACACACTTATTGCACATCAACATTACGTTGGACCTTTGTATGGGTCCCTCACTTTCGATAATGCCACCCTGACGATGCTGACCGCCCGGCCTTACATGCCGTTTTATAATATTGATATTTTCAACCACAACCCGGTTGTTTTTTCTATTTATTTTCAACACTTTGCCGATCTTACCCTTATCTTTACCGGCAATAACTCTAACTTTGTCGTCCTTTTTTATACGGTATTTTTCGGTTATCATAACTCCATTTCCTACAGGCCCCCGAAAGCGATTCCACAAATCAACAATCATCCCCGAAAAATCGGGATCTCCGCTCCGCTCCGTCAATCAACAATCAACAATCAACAATAGTCAATCTGGTTCCGGCTTGGCCGGGTTGGGGTATTATAACACTTCCGGAGCCAGCGAGATAATTTTCATAAATCTTTTGGCTCGCAGCTCCCTTGCCACCGGTCCAAAAATTCGTGTTCCGATTGGGTCCTTGTTTGGAGAAATCAAAACCGCTGAGTTATCATCAAACCTTATAAATGATCCGTCCGGCCGTCTGATTTCCTTTTTGGTGCGCACCACAACAGCCCGCAAGACCTCTCCTTTTTTGACCTTGGTATTCGGTATCGCTTCTTTGACAGATACAGTAATGATATCACCAACACTTGCATATCGCCTGCGTGAACCTCCCAGAACTTTTATGCAATACAACACCTTGGCTCCTGAGTTGTCTGCCACCGTTAATCTCGTCTCTGACTGGATCATCTGTTCTGTTTTCCTTTATATTCAGACCGCCTTTTCGACTATCTTTCTGACACGCCATTTTTTGGTCTTGCTTAGCGGTCTGGACTGGACTATCAACACCCTGTCGCCTATATTGGAGTCATTACGTTCATCGTGTGCTGCAAACTTCGAACATCTCCTGACATACTTATGATAAATTCGGTGCTTAACCAGCCGCTCAACCAGCACAACGACGGTCTTGTCCATCTTATCACTGACAACGGTCCCGATCATTTGTCTTCTCAATCTTCGCTTTTCCATGGCAGCTATTCTTTATCCGTATTGTTTTTTAGTTCCGATTCTCTTATGACGGTTTTGATTCTGGCAATATCACGCTTGGTCTGCTTCATCTTCTGAGGATTTTCAAGCTGACCGATTTCGTGTTGGAACCGCAAATTGAACAGCTCCTCTTTAAGGTCGGTCACCTTGCGGTGCATTTCTTCCAAGCTTAATTCTATAATCTCACTCGCTTTCACTAAATATCGCTCCTCTCAACAATCCTTGTTTTTACTGCAAGTTTGTGAGCAGCCAGCCGGAGTGCTTCTTTTGCCGTCTCCTTATCGACGCCCGCCATTTCATAAAGGATTCTTCCGGGACGAATAACTGCAACCCAGCCTTCCGGTGCCCCCTTTCCTTTTCCCATTCTGACTTCAGCAGGTTTTTTGGTATAAGACTTGTCCGGAAATATTTTTATCCATATCTTACCGCCCCTTTTGACATGCCGAGTCATGGCGATACGTGCGGCCTCAATCTGTTTAGCGCTGATCCAGCCGCATTCTATAGCCTGCAACCCAAATTCACCAAAATCGAGATTGCAGCCTCGGTATGCAACCCCCTTCATTCTGCCTTTTTGTTGTTTGCGGAATTTTACCTTCTTGGGACTCAACATGTCCTTTATCTCCTCAAAGCACCAGTTCGATCAACCAGCCTCAACTCCGACCGGATCTTTTTTTAAAATCTCGCCCTTAAAAATAAATACCTTGATACCTATAATACCATAAGTTGTTTTGGCCGCGGTGAAACCGTAGTCAATATCGGCCCTTAAAGTATGCAACGGCACCCGGCCCTCGCGGTACTGTTCGGTTCTGGCCATCTCGGCACCGCCCAGGCGTCCTGAGCATATAACCTTAATGCCCTCGGCACCAAATCGCATTGCTGAAGAAATTCCGCGTTTCATGGCACGCCGAAAGGCAACCCTTCTGATTATCTGAAGGGCAATATTTTCGGCCACAAGCTGGGCGTCAAGCTCAGGTTTTCTGACCTCCTGAATATCAATAAGAACTTCACTGGATATTATTTTTTCAAGTTCTTTTTTGAGCAGAGATATCTCAGCGCCTTTTTTGCCGATGACAATTCCGGGCCTGGAAGTGAATACCCGCAACCTAACACGCTTGGCAGATCTTTCGATTTCCACTCTGGCAATACCGGCATGGTATAGTCTGTCTTTGATAAACTGTCTGATTTTATAGTCTTCAAGGATATAATCAGCGTATTTCTTCCCGGCATACCACCGTGACTCCCAAGTTTTAACAATTCCCAATCTCATCCCTATCGGATTTACTTTCTGTCCCAAACTTGTATCCCCCTTTTAAGTCGTTTCTTCTGCTAAGATAACGGTGATATGAGAAGTCCTTTTTAATATCCGTGTTCCTCTACCGCGTGCTCTGGCCTTAAAACGCTTCAACGTCGGACCCTGATCAGCGATGATGTTACGAATAACCAGTGAATCTACATCTATATCCGGATGCTGATCCGCATTCGATACAGCACTGCGAATAATTTTTTCAACAATGGCTGCCGCCTTTTGGGGCATAAACTTGAGTATCTCCAGTGCGGTCTCTGTCGGTTTGCCCTTGACGGCGCCAATCATTATGTGAACTTTCCGTGGGGAAATGCGTACATACTTTGAGACAGCTTTAACTTCCATTATATATTAGGTTCCTTTGTCAGGTTCTTATCTTCTCAATTTAGATTTCTTGTCGGCGGCATGCCCATAATACGTGCGCGTTGGAGAAAATTCACCCAATTTGTGGCCCACCATGTCCTCTGTGATAAATACCGGTAAAAACTTTCTTCCGTTATGAACTGCCAGCGTAATACCAACCATTTCAGGAACAATTGTCGACCGCCGCGACCATGTTTTGATAACCCTGCTGCTTCGAGTTTCCTGGGACGCAATCACTTTCTTTAAAAGTTTTGGCTCAATAAACGGACCTTTTTTCAACGACCGGGGCATAATTTCTCCTGCTATTATGTCAATTTTTCTTTAATCTTAACGACTTCGCAAAAAGTGATAAATTTGGTTTTTTACGAGAGTTTTAAGTTTTAGGTTTTAAGTTTTAAGTATCTGTAGATAAGTAGCAAATATCACAACCTAACACCTAAAACTTAAAACCTAAAACGTGATGAATTCGACTTTTTACGAATTCAATTATTTACGCTTTTTTACAATCAAGCGACTGCTTTTTCTTTTACTGCGGGTCTTAAAGCCCTTTGAGGGTACACCCCACGGACTGCAAGGATGACGTCCACCCGAGGATCTGCCTTCACCCCCGCCCATGGGATGGTCGACCGGGTTCATGGCAACACCTCTAACCTTTGGCCGCCGGCCGAGCCAGCGCTTGCGGCCCGCTTTACCCAAAGATATGTTCTCGTGCATCACATTCCCGATTTGTCCGATGGTGGCTTTGCATTTTGAAATCACCATGCGAACTTCACCGGATGGAAGTTTAATCAAAGCATAACGGCCTTCCTTGGCCATCAACTGGGCATAGGTCCCGGCACTTCTGACAATCTGCCCCCCTTTGCCCAGATGCAGTTCAATGTTATGAATATGTGTACCCAGAGGAATATTAATCAGCGGAAGCGTATTGCCGGGTTTAATATCGGCTTCAGACCCGGAAACCACGGTATCACCGACCTTAAGATTAACCGGTGCCAGAATGTACCGCTTCTCGCCGTCGGCGTAATGCAAAAGTGCAATCCTGGCCGATCGGTTGGGGTCATATTCTATTGTGGCAACTTTAGCCGAAATCCCTATCTTATCCCTCTTAAAGTCGATAACTCTGTAATGCCGTTTATGACCACCGCCGCGATGTCTACAAGTAATGCGACCATGAACGTTACGTCCGCCTGTTTTTTTAATAGCCCTGAGCAGACTCTTTTCAGGTGTTGTGCTTGTGATTTCGTCAAATGATGTATATGACTGCGCCCGTCTTCCGGGAGAGGTCGGTTTTACTTTTTTTACAGCCATTATATTATCCCTTTAAGCTCCTTCAAAAAAATCGATACGTTCACCGGGCATCAAGGTTACAATTGCTTTTTTCCAATCCCTGCGTTTTCCAACAATCCAGCCTCTTCTTTTGGCCTTGCCCTTAACCTGCATGGTTCTGACTCCGGCCACCTTGACATTGAAGATACCTTCGACGGCCTTTTTAATCTCAACCCGGTTGGCCATGCGGTCGACTTCAAACGTAAACTGATTGGAAACTTCTTTTTGGATACTGGTCTTTTCAGTAATTACCGGGCGTCTGATAATATCGTACTGAATCATGAGAGCAGCCTCCCTTCAATGCTTTTCAAGGTAGACTCGAGCAGGATCAAATTTTCATATTTAAGGATGTCGTATACGTTCAACCCCTCGACTCTCATGACTTTGAAACCCGAAACGTTTCTGGATGCAAGTTCCAGCCGTTCATCCTTTTGATCGGTCACGATCAAGGCACTGCTTATATCTAGTGCATTGACAACCTCTAAAAATTCTTTGGTCTTAATCTCATCAAGTTCCAATTTGTCAAGCACGACAAGCTGGTTGTCCCGCAGTTTGATGCTCAAGGCCATTTTAAGCGCAAGCTTGCGGACCTTTTTAGGCACCTTGTATGCATACGACCTGGGATCAGGGCCAAAAACAGAACCACCGCCACGCAGCAGCGGAGCCTTAATGTCGCCGCGACGTGCCTTGCCGGTTCCTTTCTGTCTGAATAGTTTCCGGCCGCTGCCTTTTACATCGCTGCGATGTTTTACAGACGCAGAGCCTGCACGTCTACTGGCAAGTTGCATGGTTACGACTTCATGCAAGATGCTCCCTTTCGCAGGCAGATCGTATATGTCGTCTGTAAGATCCGCCTGTGAAATTTTTTCCGCATTACTATCAAGAATATCTACGACTGCCATAATATTCTCATTCAACTTTCTGTTTGTAAAAGTTCGACAACTTCCCGTTGAGCAGATTCACTCAATGGGGGTTTATTGGGCGAACTTGAGTTTATTAATTGAGACCAGCCCGGATTTTGAACCCGGCACGGCCCCCTTTATCATTATAAGGTTCTGTTCCGGCCTGATGTCGATAATTTCCAGATTTCGAACCGTGTTGCGTTCATTTCCAAAATGTCCCGGCATTTTTTTGCCTTTGATAACCTTAGCAGGGGTTGCACTGCAACCGATGGAGCCCGGAATTCTATGGCTGTGACTACCGTGAGTCGCTTTGCCGCCATGAAATCCGTGTCGCTTGATGACACCTGCAAACCCTCTTCCTTTGCTCCTGCCGGTAACTTCAACACGTTCGCCGACTTCGAAAATATCCGGGCTGATGGTCTGACCGAGACTGAATTCAGCGGGATTATCTACCGAGACTTCCCGCAAAAACGCAAAGCCCTCTTGCCCGCTCTTTTTTAGATGTCCTGCAATAGGCTTGTTGATCCGGGACGCTTTTTGCTCGCCAAAACCTAGCTGAAGGGCATTATATCCATCCGTCGCCACAGTCTTTATCTGGGTAATTACGCACGGACCGACCTGCAGCACCGTTACCGGCACGCGCTCGCCTTCCGGGGTATAAATCCCCGTCATCCCCAATTTTTTACCAATCAATCCTTTACACATAACGATTCTTCACTTTTTCAGATAGCTTTAATAAATCTTTCAGCTAAAGTTGATGGTTTCCTAAAAAGTCACAAAACGACATTTTATGAACGTTTTAAGTTTTAGGTGTTAAGTTTTAAGTATCTGTTAAATAACTCAATTTTAATTACCTAAAACCTAAATCGTAAATCGTAAAACCTAAAACGTGATGAATTCGACTTTTTACGAATTCATCAGAGTTTTATCTCAACATCTACACCGGGAGAAAGGTCCAGTTTCATCAGCGCATCAACGGTTTGCTGCGTCGGTTCCAGAATATCCAGAAGCCGTTTATGGGTTCTGATTTCGAACTGCTCTCTGGATTTTTTGTCTATATGCGGAGACCTCAGAACACAGTATTTATTGATCCGGGTCGGCAACGGAATCGGCCCAACCACTTTTGCTCCTGTTTTGACGGTTGTATCCACGATATCTGCTGCCGACTGATCCAGAAGCTTATGATCGTACGCCTTTAGTCTGATCCTGATTTTTGTATTTGCTATCATAATATATCTTTCGTTATTCGATAATTTCGCTGACCACGCCGGCGCCGACGGTCCGGCCGCCTTCCCTGATGGCAAACCTGAGCTCTTTTTCCATCGCGATCGGCGTTATAAGCTCACCTGTAATCGTCACATTGTCGCCGG
>PVMK01120358.1_pt1 | contig 15806 bp, 16 predicted proteins | sample 1853481 | NCBI WGS metagenome assembly PVMK01 (sample SAMN08533507, study PRJNA380276) | Marine sediment metagenome, whole genome shotgun sequencing project.
CCGAATCGGGGTCTGAGCGTGGATGGGGATGAAGAGGGCTTGATCGAACTGTTGCGGAGCTGGTACTACGAGCGCGCGGACGAAGTCTTTGCGGAGCGGCTGGGCGTGTTGGTCGAGCACCTGGATTGGCTTGACGAAGTGCCACCCTGGCGAGCGCGCTACATGACGTCACAATGGGGCTCGTGCTCCGCCGCAGGACGATTGAGTTTGAATACTCACCTGGTGAAGGCGCCGCTCACGCTGGTCGACTACGTCCTGGTGCACGAGCTTTGCCACCTCCAGCACCTGCACCACGGCGCGGCGTTCTATGCCCTGATGGATACCGAACTACCCGATTGGAAGAAACGCCGACGCCAGCTCAATGGTTATACGGCGATGCTGCGGGATCGTTTCTAGATCAGATACCCCAGCGCGCGCGGTAACCGCGCACGTCCACGTGAACGAAAGGCCCGTGCGCGCTGTTCGAACCGTACAACCCCAAGCCGCCGACGAACCCCTCGAGTTCGCCGGCCTCGTGCATGGCTTCGATCAATTCGAACAGCCAACGCGCATCGGCCTTGGTGGTGCGGCCGTCGCCGTTCAGGTCATCCATGATGCCGTCCCGGGGGCGGCTGTCGAAATAGATGTCCGCCGCATCGCCGTACACGTGACGGCTGTACCGAACGTTACCGATGGAGCGATTGTAGTAGGGCGTCCGATAACCGCTCATGATGACGATCGATTGGCGTTGATCGGTTTGCCGCTCGACTGCAGCCTTGATGCGCTCCAACTTCAGTAGCAGTTCTGGGCGCAGCGTGAGGTATTTTGGAAAGCCCGTTGATTGCTTAGAGGTGAACTGGCCGAGGGTAAAGCTTGGTGAGATCTGGGTCGCGTGGTTTTCCCGGGTGACCTGCACGAATCCGGTCGGCGCAAGATAGTTCAGATTGTTGGCCAGCGGACGAACCGGATAGTTACCAATCTGGTAGCCATCGAGGAATCCCGCCTCCAGATGGTCGATGGAATGCATGACCAGGGCGTTCAGAGTGAACTGGCTGCCCGTGGTTCCATCGGTGAGCCGCAAGCGGGCCTCGCCTGGGGTTGCAGGAGCAGTTACCTGGAACTCCATCGGTCCTGAGGCACGCCAGACGCCGTCGAATGACAGCTCGACCGGCCGGTTAGTGGCCAATCGAAATGTGCGCTCTGGCAGCACGTAGACCGCGAAGATCGGATTCTGCAGAAGCCTGCCGTTGTACCGTACCTCGAGCGCATCGGACCATGTCGCTGTGCAAAGCAGGACAGACAGGATCCCGATGAGCGACCGGGATCCTTGGAAGTAGCTCTTTCTCAACTGGGAGGCGCCAGCTTGATCGAAACGTCGCCGTTGAGGGCGTTCAGCAACTTGGCGTCGCGGCTGTAGATGTCGTCGTAAAAGTGCACTTCACCGGTTTCCGGATGAAAATCGGCGGTCCAGTACAGCAGCAACACAGGTAGCGGTTCACGCAGATGCACCGTTCGCGTGGATTTGGCGTCCAACGTGGCCTGTATCTGTTCAGCGTTCCATGTGGTCTCGTCATCCAACAGCAAACGCGCCAGTTCCAGGGGATCCTTCACCCGAATGCATCCCGAGCTGAACGAACGACTGGCTCGCTCGAACAGGTTCTGGCTCGGCGTATCGTGCAGAAAAACGAAGTGCGAGTTCGGGAAAATAAACTTGACGCGACCCAATGCGTTGGTTGGGCCAGGGCCTTGCTCGATGATGTACGGAAATGCGCGGGCTGACATGCTGCTCCAGTCGATGGCGGACGCGTCAACTGGGTTCCAGCTTCGATCGAGTACCCGAAAATTCTTCTCCTGCAGGTATCCGGGGTCTTTGGCGAGCTTCGGCAGGATGTCTTTACGCAGGATTCCCGGTGGCACGACCCAAGTTGGATTGAGCACCAGATATTCCATCTCGCCGCGAAACACCGGGGTCTTTCGATAGGGCGTGCCAACCTGGACAGGGGTGTACCAGAGGTACTTACGGTTCTCGACCAAGGCTGCATAGAACCCGGCTATGTTCACCAGCACAAATCGCTGATCGAGTTCGTTCATTATCCAGCGACCACGCTCGAGGGTTAGACGAAGTTGGCCGATGCGATGTGCCGTATCGACGTTCATCGCCGTTAAGGTCTGCTTGCCGACCGCGCCATCCGCATCGAGTCCGTGATGGCGCTGAAACCGGGTCACCGCCTCGCTCAACGCTTCGTCGAACAGCTCCGGCTCCGTGGCACTCGGCCCATCGAGCTCGCCCGTCACCCGAAGCCGAGCACGTAGCTCAGCTACGCGCGGGCCGCGGTCGCCGGCACTCAGTACGGGGCCCTCGCTGACGGGGGGCCAACCGCCGGCCGCTAGCAGAGCCCGGTACTGGGATAGGGTCTCCTTGGCGCGTTCATGCAACCAACCGCGTGGGAACAACCGGGTCAGGGCATCGGCGACGTTCGGTTCGGCGGTCAGCTGGTCGAGCAATTCAGCGGGATCGCGGCTGGGGCGAAGCTCGCGCTTGAAGTTCCAACTCGGATCCTGGGTACCAGGATCCACTTTGCCGAATCGCATATGGTAGGCGACGCGAATCAGCAGTTCGGTAGCGAGCAGATCGAAATTAGCTATGTCGGCGGGCGACCCTGACCCACCCAGTCGATCCTGCAAGGCCTGCAGATTAGCCAGCGGGTAGTCGGCTGCAGGTAGGCCTTCGGATTGGGCGAGTGCAACCAGTCCGCGCAACTGGGCGAGAGCGTCGCCCCGCCGCCAGGCCGGCCGGTAGTCTCGCTCACCGTATACTTGTGCAATCAGCCCGCCAGCCAGCAGTGGCTCGCCCTCAATTTCGAGAACGTCGACGAACATCAGGTGTTCGACACGTTCCTGTAGCGCGCGTCTTACGGCTTCATCTTCGGCCGCGAATCCCACCTGCGCCATCAGCGCCCCGAGCGAAATGGCCCACACGAAGCTCGGCAATCTGATCGACATCAATTCCTTCCTTGGCTGAATTCCGTTCAAAAGACCCGTGGGGGACATAGGTACCTGCTGCCTGCGGTCGAGTCAACCACGGGGTCCCGCGAGAGCAACTAGTTTTCCGGGTCTGCGGGTCCCCGGTTTCGTTTCAGGTTGCTGCGGCGACGCTTGGTGTTGAGTCGGCGTTTGCGTACGTTGCGGCTGGGACGCGTTGGGATGCGTGCCTTATCGCGGTGCAGGGCTCGCTGCAGGAGCTCGCGCAAGCGATCTTCCGCATCGCTTCTGTTTCGGGCCTGACTTCGAAATCGTTGGGCAAAAATGATCACTTCACGCCGGCTGGTCGCACGCTGACCGGACAACTTCAAGATCCGGCTTTGCAGTTGCGGGGGTAACCCTGAGCGGTTCAGGTCCAGACGCAACTCAACCGCAGTGGATACCTTGTTGACATGCTGACCGCCGGGGCCCGAGCTTCGGACAAACCGATAGCTCAGCGAATCGTCGGGAATGGATAGGGTCGGCGAGATGTCCAAGCTGTGCTCACAAAGTCGGCTCTGCTTCCGCCAGCAACGTCCGTACGTCGGCCAGAACCGTATCAGCGTGCAGGAAAGAGATGCTGTAAATGTTGCGGATCTGCCGCTTTCGGTCAATCAGAAATACCCGCAATACGTGCGAGATGGAACCGAGATAGTGACCCTCGGTGTCATAGTCCTTAACGATCCACTGCCCGTAGTCGTCGAGCACCGGCGCCAGCGCTGAATCATCGGTCGTGGTAAGAAATTGCCAGTCGAAGGGCGGATGTTCGAAGCGCGAGCCGTACGCCTTCATCACCTGGGGCGTGTCGTTCAACGGATCGAAGCTCAAGGTGATCAAGCGTAGCTGGCCGGTGAGGTCGGGCGCCGAGTCGAGAACTCTTTGTTGTATTTCGCTCAGAACGTGCGTTGCCAGCGGGCAACCGTTGACGTCTGAGCAGGCCGTGTAGACGAAACTCAACACCACGATGCGATCGCCCAGCAGGTCGCGCAAGGCCGCCGGTTTGCCGTCGACGTCGACCAGTCGGCCATTCGAAGCAGCACCCAGTGGCGGTAGTTGGTAGGTTCCGGGCTCGGGGGCTTCGAAGGTCAGTGTCGCGTAGCCTGGCGCCAGCACCACCGGTTCGGGATGGTCATGTGACGCTGGAGCGCTGCCGGCAGCCGCGGTAATGGCTGCCAGCAGCACGAAAATGACGCCGGTTGCCCGGATCAGCGTTCAGCGACCTTGGCTGGTGCTGTTTTGCCGTACAAGGCATAGGCCCCGAAGCGCATCTGGTGCGGTGAGCCAAGCTTCTCGGCGAGAAAGTCGATGGTCCACTCATGCTTCAAGGCCTTGCCGTCGAAGCTGTAGAGCTTGAAGTACTGCACATCGCCGGGCGGGCCTTCCGTCTTGTCCCAATTGGCAATCAATGACGAGGTGAAGTACACCCGTTCACCGTCCCAGCTCTGGGAGACCATATTGATCTGCTCGCCGATGCGTTGTTCCATGACTTGCTTCGGATTGTGCGGGTCAGAAATGTCGTACAGACGAACCTTGCCATCATTCCAGGTATCCACCCACAGGAAGTCGTCGTCGGCTGCAATCGAGATGTCCACGGGGAAGGGGACGAGACTCACATCGCCGATGTCTGCGACTTTTTTTGCTTGCCACTCGCCACCGTCATCCTCGTAGATCAACCAGATCTCCGATGTAAGCGCGGTCGTGGTAAAGCAGTAGTTACTCTTCGAGCCCCACGCACAACGGATTTCCAGGGGTGCGCCCGGAACGTCGAAGATCTTCTTCGGCTGGCGGGTGTGCAGATCCCAGACGATGACCGTATTGCCCATGCGTTTCATGGCCTCGGCGTCAGCCATCAGGTCGCCGAGGTTTCTCATATAATTGTTCCAACCGGTAAAGGATGAGGTGACCATCACGTTGCGACGGGGCAGCACGCGGATGTCGTAGCCGTATCCATCCGCATAGTTGCCCGATTTCTCCGCGCCTTGCAACGCGTCGTCGGTCGGCATCCAGTGCGTAGTGATGTACTCACCAGCATTGGTATATTCGACCATGCCGGTACGCCCGCCGTGATCGCGGTTGTTCGATAAACCCGTCACCATCATCCGTCCCGGTAAAGCGTAACTGGTGTGCGGGCCGACCACCCCACCACTGGCCGACACGAAGTCATCGATGGTTTTGTGCAGTGTTGGTTTTGCCGGATCGGTGTGTACGTCGAAGATGAAGATCTTGCTGGTATCGAGACCGCTCGCCCAGAGGTAGCGTCGATCATCGGTGAGGCCAGAGTGGTGGGCTTCGTTACGCCCGCCAACGGACAAGCTATTGACTACCTGGCCATAACCAGCGGACTGCGGATTCACATCGATGGTGACGAGTTTGTCCTGCTCATCGCCCACGCCCAACATGCCGAGCGTCCAGATGTAGACGAAATCCTCCTGACCGACGATCTTCGCCATGTACGGCGACATGCAGGTTTCGTCGGCATAGGTGTGCGCTGCGAATGCGGTGCACCAGGTGATAGCGATCAAGCGAATGATTCGCGTTCTCAACGTGGCCATGATTCCCCCCTTAACGACACAGTTGATCGAGCCTATGCTAGCACTGACACGGATCTGATTCGACGGGGAGGTGGCTTTGGAACGCTTGCTGGGCAGGTGCGCAGTGGGACTGGCGCTGGTAGTCCTGCCTTGCGTGACGGGCACGCTGGCGCTGGCATTCGCCCAGGAGCGGGTCGGGGTGGGCGACTCGAGACTGGGTTACGAGCGCAGTGATTTTCGAACGGACTCCCGGCAATTGCCAACCACCGGGAACGACGAACAAGCGGCGCGGTGGGTGGAACCGATGCTGGGATTGCCGTCCTTGCTCGAAGCGCGGCCAAGCATCGAAACGATCTCGCTGGGCCGCAAGTTGTTCTTCGATCGACGGCTGTCCTTCAACGGTGTGCTCTCCTGCGCGATGTGCCACGTGCCGGAACAGGGTTTTGCGCAGAACGAATTGGCCACACCGGTCGGCACGGAAGGCGGCGCTGTGAAGCGCAACGCACCGTCGCTGTACAACGTCGGTTTCCGCACTCGACTGTTCCATGACGGGCGTGAGCACAGCCTCGAAAATCAGGTCTGGTCGCCGCTGCTGGCGGCCAATGAGATGGCCAATCCGTCAGTGGGCAGCGTGCTGCGCCGCATCGAAGGATTGACCGACTACGCTGGCTTGTTCGAAACGGCGTTCGGCCGTGGTCCGAGCATGGAAACCCTGGGTGCCGCGCTGGCGAGCTACGAGCGCACGCTGATATCTGCCAATTCGGATTTCGACCGGTACTATTTCGATGCTCAACCACAGGCGTTGAGTGCCCCTGCGGTCGCTGGCTTCGAAGTATTTCAGCGTCTGGGATGCAATGGCTGCCACCTCGTGGCGCAGCGGCATGCGCACTTCACCGACGAGCGCTTCCACGACACCGGCATTGGCTATCGGAATGCTCAGAGTCGCGGCGTGCGGCGCACGGTTGCGCTCGCGCCGGGTGTTGAGATCGTGGTCGATGCGCCACCGCCCGCTGCCGACCTCGGACGCTATGAAGCCACCGGACGCGCGGAAGATCGCTGGAAATATCGCACGCCGACATTGCGCAATGTCGAACTGACTGCACCCTACATGCACGACGGTTCGCTGCGGACGCTGGAGGATGTGATTGACCACTACGCTGAGGGTGGCACTCCGCACCCGGGTCAGGATCCGCGAATCAGGGCGTTCGAGCTAAGTGGCGCGGAACGCGAGTACCTGGTGGCGTTCCTGCGTTCGCTGACAGGCGCGAATGTGGATCAGCTGGCGGTGGTGGCGCGGTCGGAGGCTATTGGGGATTATTGACTATTGATTATGGAGGGAGGGAGGTAAAACCGCTCCCCCTTTCGGGGGAGCGGGTCAGAAGGGGCTGGTCAGCAGACCCACCCCTGTACTGAATTAAAAAACACTGATCACCTCCTTTTTGTTGCCCACGATGGCGCCGATTATGCGAGCGCCGAGGCGTTCTGGCAATCCCGGATGACTTGCGAGCGCTAAAGCAATGGCGCAAGCTTCGGCCCGCTGGATTTCAACCTGCGGAGGGAACAAAAAAAATGCTTGTCGATGTACACCTTGAGCGCTCCCAGAGCCACCAGGCGTAACCCGGTAAGATCACCCGTGCGGCTTGCGCAATCGGTATTCACCGATTGGCAGCCAAGCGCTATCCTCCCGCGGTCATCGGCCCTCGGCCGACTCGCCACCGTCTTCGGGACGCTCCACGAACAGTTTTTCATCCGTCCGATAGTCGCGACGGTTATGTTTGCGTGGTTCCCGGAGACCAGATTTCAATGCAGGAAATAGACCTTGGAGAACTGGGCTGGTCCCCGTTCTTCCAACAGCAGTTATCGTTAGACGAATCCGAGCAGGCCATGCCGGCGAGGGTGGTGGAGGTTCAGCGGACCGGTTTGCGGGTGTTGAGTCGTGTGGGTGAGCACGAGGTGGTGCTGGGCGGACGTTGGTTCACCGGCGGACCTGAATCACGTCCCACGGTAGGTGACTGGTTACTGCTCGATACAACCGGTTCAGCTCAGCGCATGTTGGATAGAAGCAGCGTTTTCAAGCGAATTGCACCCGGTGGCCGAGGTGAGATTCAACTCCTTGCTGCCAATGTCGACGTGGCGTTCGTGGTCAGCTCGTGCAACGACGAGTTCAACCCGTCGCGCCTCGAACGCTATCTTGCATTGGCGATCGATGCACACGTTGAACCGGTCATCGTGCTTACCAAAATGGATCTCGCGGAGCATGCGGATGCCTATGTCGATGCGGCGCGCGCGATTCGTGCCGGGTTGAACGTGGAACTGGTCAATGCGCTGGATGCTGCCACCCTGACAGGCGTTCGCGCCTGGTGCCGAACTGGCCAGACGGTGGCGTTGATGGGTTCGTCCGGTGTCGGCAAGTCCACGCTCCTGAACACGCTGTCGGGAGAGGACGTCCAGGAGACCGCCGCAATCCGCGAAGCCGACGGGCGCGGTCGTCACACCACTTCGCATCGGTCGCTGCACATGCTACCGGGCGGCGGCCTGCTGCTGGATTCGCCAGGGATGCGGGAGTTGCAGATCGTCGATTCCGAACACGGCGTGGCACAGATGTTCGAGGACATCGATGGGCTCACACTTCAGTGTCGTTTCTCGGACTGTGCCCACGACTCTGAACCTGACTGTGCCATCCAGGCGGCTCTGCTCGATGGCACGCTCGATGAACGTCGGCTTGCAAACTACTACAAGCTGCGCCGCGAGGACGCCCACAACACGGAATCCGTTGCCGCGCGCCATCAGCGGGTCCGCCAGTGGTCCAAGCAGGTGAAACAGCGCACTGATCTGTCCCACAAGAAGCGCTGACCTGAGTCAGCGCGCCGGGCGCTCGAGACTAATCGCCGCTGAACCGGGCCGGGCGCTTCTCGAAGAACGCGGTGATGCCTTCGACGAAGTCTTTGCTGGCCATACACTCATCCTGCAGTGGTCCCTCGGCACTGAAGGTTTCTTCCAGGCTCTGGGTGAATGAATCACGCATCGCCCGCTTGGTCAAAGACATGGCGATCGGCGCGCGTTTGGCGAGCTCCGCTGCCCAGTCCAGCGTGGTTTGCAAGGCAGAATCTGCAGGCGCGACCTTATTGGCCAAGCCATGTTGCAGGCAGAATTGTGAATCCAGGCTCTGGGCTTCGATCGCCATCTGGTAAGCCAGCCGGTAACCGAGCGCCCGTGGCAACAACCAGTTGGCTCCGCAGTCTGGAATCAACGCGATATCACTGAACGCGAGCTTGAGATAGCCGTCGTCGGCCATCACCATGAGGTCGCACAGCATGGCCAGGGCGGCGCCGCCACCAGCCGCTCCGCCGTTGATGCAGCCGATCACCGGTTTGCGAGCGTTGGCAACAGCCATGAACGCGGGCTTGTAGTGTTCTTCGATGCCCTGGGTGCCGGACGAGAAACCGCCGCTCGCGGTCAGGTCGGCGCCCGCACAGAAACCCTTTCCGGCGCCGGTGAGCACAATCACCCGTATATCAGCGTTTTCATCCAGCTCGCCGAAGATTCGCTCGAGCTCTGCCAACATTTCAATGTCGAGCGCATTGCGGCGCCGGGGCTTATTCAGGGTAACCAGTGCCACCTGTTGCCGATACTCGCAGAGTACGTTCACGAGGTGACGATCCGATACGGGATGCAGCCGCGCGCGTAGACCTGTTGATCATCCTTGCCGGCAACCTCGACGTCACTGTAGAGAATCTCGTTGTCCTGGTAGACGACTCTGGCGTAGGCGATCAGGTCCTGCCGGGGAGGCGCTGCCAGAATCTGCGCCTGCATGGTCGGGGTGGAGGCTTTGTGAGGTCCTGAGCCGACCTTGGCCCAACCAGCCATGGCGCCCGCGGTATCCAACAACGCCAGCGCGGCGCCTTCGTGGGTGCCACCGGTATCAGCGTCGCCATGGGCGTCTATCCACGGCATCAACAGACGGGATTCGCCGTCTGCCATGTGTTCGATCACAATTCCGCGCTCGTGAATAAAGGGCACCATTTCAGTAATGGCCGGGCCCATTGCGCCGGGTTCGTTACCCACCACGGCGCTCTGGCAGGTGGGACCATCGAGCGGCTCGGCGCCTTTGCGCCCGCGAATCATCAGACTGGCCTGGGCCACATCCTTACCGGCGTCGCTTTTGCAGGTGACGTCGACGAACGCAAGTTCCTTACCCCGCTTCAACAGGCGGGCATGCGCTGTCACGCCTTCGTTGATGGCCGCGGACAGGTAGTTGATCTGCAAGCTAACGGTGTGGAACGGGCCAATCTCGGCCCCCAGTGCAGTGCGCGCGGTGGCGTGCGCGCCGATGATGGACAGGGAGGCATACACACCGCCGTGCAACGCACCGCCGGGATTGGAGTTACCCTCACGAAACGGCAGTTGCAGGATTGCTTGCTGATCGGAAATGCACTCCGCTCGAATGCCGAGGGTGCTGGCATAGGCTGACTGTTCAACCCATTTTTGTACATCGCTCATTGGTCCGTCTCTCTTCTAAATAGAAATGATTGTCGGGTGAAAAGCTGTCACGCGAAAAAACGTCAAAATTCAGGGATGAGGCAGGAGTGAATGGATTCATCTCCCGGGACTTGGCGCGCCAGTGTTTTGATCGCCAGCTCCGCCTCCTCGAGTTTGAAGTTGTGGGTGTGCATCGCCGCCATCGGGACCTGGCCGGATTCAATGGTGTTAATGGCGGACTGGTAACCGCTGGAGGTGACGCCAATGGCGCCCTTGATGGTGATCTCCTTGAGAACGACCACGTCGGAAACGAAGTTGGGGATCTCCTTGAAACCCTTTACCCCGGCCAGCACAACGGTGCCGCCGGCGCGAACCATGCGCAGTGCGTCCACCACCGGTTTGACTGCGTAGGAGCTCACGTCCACAACTACGTCCACGCCCTTACCGTCGGTGATTTCCTTCACGCGCCGCACCGGGTCTTCGTTGTCTACGTCGATGGTGTAGTCCGCGCCGTACAGTCTGGCCAGTTCGAGCTTTCTGGCATCGGCGGCCAGCCCGGTCACGATAATCTTGCCGGCGCCCGCCTGACGGCAGGCAATGACGCTGGCCAGGCCGCGTTGTCCGGGCCCCATGATCACCACGTCGTCGCCAACCCGGGTCTTGGGTAGTTCCACGGCCCAGCGAAAACCGGCGCCCAGCGGATTGAACATTACCGCTATCTCCGCCGGTAGATCCGGATCCATCTTATGCACGATGGCGTTGCGATCCAGGAACATGTACTGGGCATACGAGCCCCACAGTCCGGGTGCGTCGCTCAGCGGAATATAGGAGTAGATTCGTCGGCTGCCGCACAAGTGGTAGTTGCCTCCGTAGCAGGTAGAACAGCTGTGGCAGGCGATCATGGTCTCGACTGCAACCCGGTCCCCCGTGTTGACGCCCCAGCGGCGCGCGGCGGCGTCGCCGATCGCGGCGATGCGCCCCAGCGGTTCATGTCCGGGGACTGCTGGCATAGGCGTGCCGAGCACGCCTTCGTACTGCTCGTAGTCGCTGCCACAGATTCCGCAGGCTTCTATCTGCAGGATGGCGCAATCGTCATCGATATCGGGGATATCGATATCCATGGGTTCCAGCACGCGATTGGCTGTCTGCACCATGGCGAAGGATTTTCTGGGCAACATTGCCGGGCTCCTGTGGATGTCTGCCGGGAGGGCAGGCAAGGTGATTGAAATAATAGTATTGATGCATATAATACACATGCGTACTATATGTTCAAGCTCTGCTCAGAAGAGACAAAAACCTACCAGAGACACCAGAGATCAGACCATGAATGCAAAAATTGAAACCTTGAGCCTCGAAGAATCCGTTCGGCGCGCGGAAGAAATGGCGATAATGTCGAGAATCGGCGAGTTGAATATCTTTCGCACCCTGTTGCGCCATCCCAAACTCGCCAAGGTCGTCAACGACCTGCTGATGATGCTGCTCAGCGATGGCAACCAGTTGGATCCGCGCTTGCGTGAGCTGGTGATCATGCGTATCGGCTGGGTGACCGCCTGTGATTACGAATGGACTCAGCACTGGCCCATCGCCCAGATGTTCGGCGCCAGCGAGGAAGAGCTGTTGGCCGTGCGCGACTGGCGCGCCGCCGGGTGTTTCAGCGCAACGGATCAGGCGGTACTGGCGGCAACGGACGATACCCTGGAGCACGGCAGAATTCTGGATGCGACCTGGGACGCCTGTATGGCGGAACTCGAACAACCGGAGGTGTTGTTGGAACTGTGCGTTGCAATTGGCGCATGGCGAATGATCTCGCAACTGGCGTTGAGTACGGGCGTCGAGTTGGAAGAGGGCATCGAATCCTGGCCCCCCGAAGGCCGCAGCGCCGCAGCCTGAACCCAGCGAATTCACGATCAAAAGGAAACCTGACTATGAGTAAACCCGCTATCTCCAACGAAATCATTGGACTTACGTTCGACCCGGTGCCCGTCAAGTGGAACGACAACGACACGATGCTGTACGCGCTGGCGGTTGGCTGCAACCCGGAGGAGCATCTCGACTTCGTTTACGAAGGCAAAGGCCCGAAAGTTCTACCCACCTACGGCGTGATTCCTGGAATGAGCTGCCTCGGCGGCCTCAACGAGTCGGTGGAGATCAATCTGATGATGGTGCTGCACGGCGAGCAGTCCATCGAAATGTATCGCCCCATTCCTGCGCGCGCGAACAACGCCGTCGCCCAGGGCTCGGTCAGGGATGTGTTCGACAAAGGCAAGGCTGCGGTGATTTCGGTCGATTGCGAAATATCTGACGATGACGGTCCCATTCTGAAGACCAACTCCAGTATTTTCGTTCGCGATGCGGGCGGCTTCGGAGGCGAACGAGGTCCGTCCACCGCCGGAGTGAACGCGCCGCCGGAACGAGAGCCCGATCACCTGGTGGAATATCAGACGCTGCCGCAACAAGGTGCGTTGTATCGACTGACCGGGGATCGCGTGCCTCTGCACATCGATCCGGAATTTGCCAGCATGGCCGGCTATGACAAGCCTTTCATGCATGGCCTGTGCACGTACGGTTTTGTCTGCCGCGCCATCATGGAAGCGTTCTGCGACAACGAGCCCGAGAACTTCGTGTCGTTATCCGGCCGCTTTGCGGATCAGGTGTGGTTCGGCGACACGATTGTGACCAAGCTCTGGAAGACGGCTCCAGGGGAAGCCATTGTGCAGGCCGAGACTCAGACCGGCGCCATAGTGATCTCCCAGGGCAAGACCACCTTCGTGGAGTAGGACAGGAGCGGATTCAAGCTCACGTGTCTTGGTGTGTTTCTGTGTCCGTGTCAGAGAGGAGCGCCTGGGTGTTCTGTTTGACCATCAACAGCAAATCGACCAGCCGCTCCTGATCCTTCGGACTGATGTTCGCGACCATCTGGCGGGTGACGTAGCCACCGGACTTCAGTATCGGCTTGTGTAGCGCGTCGGACTTGGCGGTCAGGAAGATACACGTGGCTCGCCGATCCGTGGGGTGGGGACGCCGTTCTATGAGGTCCTTCGCCTCGAGACGATCGAGCAGACCGCCCACGGCGACTTTGCCCATCTCCAGATCCTCGGCGATGCGCACCTGGGTCAGGCCCTGCTCACGGGTCAGGTGCAGAACCACCCGCAGTTGGGACCGTGTCAGGCCAAGGGCTTTGAGTTCCTTGTCCATCGCGGTAGTGATCAGGCGATGCAGGTCGCTGATCACGAAACCGAGGTTACGGTTGATGTCATAGCCGGAAAGGTCGAGGCTCACTTCAGGTGACCCTTTTGCGCGTTGAGTCGAAGTAGTATAGAGACACATAGTACGCATGTATACTATATGCCGGGCTAGCGCGGTGAACGGGGCGTTCGCCTCAGTGGACGCGAATCGCAACGCGCAGCGTGGTGCCCGGATCGTGGGCCATGGTCTGGTGATACCGGCGGCCATCCCACTGGTAGGTGACTCGATAGCCTTCGATGATCTCCCGCTGCTCACGATGGCCGCACGCACCGGCCGCCAGATCCCAGGAAAGTAGTGCCACCAGCCCGGCATCGCGGTGAGGACGAACAACGCAGTGTTCGGCTCGGCGGACGACGGTCTCATGGCGGACGATCGGCTCCACCGACACGACATCGGCCTCGGCCTCGAACTCGACCCCGAAGGCGGTGCCGTGGGCTCCTGCCAAACAACCCAACCACACCAGCCGAAGCAAGCGCATGGGTTTTGCTGGGATTTTCGGAGCCATCACGAACTCAGCCCCAAGGCCTTCAGCATGGCCGCATCGGCGCTGCTTATCCCTGCTTCCGGGATGATCATGGTGACCACGTGGCCACCGTCGCTCAGCTGCTCGGTGTGGAAGTTCAGCGCGGTGGTCTGCCGGTCCAGTTGCTGCGCGTAACGCCGCGCGCGTCGGCCAGAATCGAACTGAGCCAATCGGTGCGCGGATCCCGGACGCAGGTCTGGATTGATCGAGCGCGCGAACGATGCCGCGATCGTGCGCCGGTGGTTGAACACAGTATCGACGTAGCGGCGTGCTCCGGCCGGTAACTCGACACTCCGGGCAATGCGGCCGGGGCCGTAGTTGTACGACGCCAGCGCCCGAGCTTCATCGCCGGAATGCATATCGAGCAGCTCCGCCAGGTAGCGTGCCCCGAGTTCGATGTTCAGGCAGGGGTTGTACAACTCGGCGACGCGCTTGATACCCAGATGGCGTGCGGTGCCTGGCCATTGAATCTGCATGATTCCATGCGCGTCGGCGTTTGAGCGCGCGTCAGGGTTCCACGCGCTTTCGGTGGCTGCCACGGCCAGCAACAGGTCGAGCGGCACCTGGTGAAGTTTTGCAGCCACCTCGAAACACGACTGGTAAGGAAATGACGCGTAGCCGACGTTACTCCCGCCCAAGGCAATCATCATCAGCAGTACTGCGAGCCTGTTCATAGGTGCGTGTATCCAGTCATGGCGTTGATTTGGGCCAACACTTCAGCCCGTTCCGCCTCATCCTGATAGCCGAACACCACCAGGTACTGGCCAGGACCCGCGCGCAGCACCTGGAATGGTCGCTCGAGTTGCTCGGTGAGCTTCCCGGCAAAGCCCCGCGCCGAGATTTCACTGCGGAATGGCACCCAGACCGACTGTTCCTGGCTGAGTTCGGTCAGGATAGGAGCAGCGAACACAGCTGGTGCCGGTTCGCTCGGCGTAGTTGTAACCGCTGGAGCCGCCGCAAGTTTCGGCAGCGGCAGGGCATCCGTGGCCCGCTCGGGCAACGCGGCCAGCGCCTCGGCGGCCGGAATTTCCACTACATCTGCTGCCCGGCTTACCTCGGCGACGCGGGCCGCGACTGCCTGGAGCTTCTCGCCGATCGGCGCAAAGGCAGCGGGTGACAGCGACCCAAACTTCGGTGCCAGCATTACGGTGGCAACTGCGCCGATGATCAAGCCAAACAGAAACCTCATGGTGCGGTACCTTCAGACAGGAATCGGATGAGTAGGATTTCGATCATCACAACGACACCACTTGCTCAGCATCGCGTTTGAAATGGATTGCTTGCCACTGAATCGAGCGGCCATGCCGGGTCAGCAACTGATCGAGTTGGCCGAGCCACGAATCGAATGTTGCTGGGCCTCGTTTTGCGCGACAGGCTCCGGGCGCTTCGTCGAGGTGGCGCTGCAACGCGCGTGCGACATTCGAACGGTCTGTTGCGATCGCGTAGAAGCCGCCGTCAGCTACGGCGCTATGATGCGCGTTGTTGCCCACGACGACTCGAAAACGCCGCTCTCCTTCGCGTCGGCGGCCGGGGGTCTTGCCGCAATTGGGCAGCTCGATTAGAGGTCCACGGGTGTGGAATACCAGCAGATAGACCGGTTGGTAGAGTTCGAGTCCCACTTCCATGCAGACAGCGTTCGTCTGGTCGGCACAAACACCTTCGGCCGGTACTGCCTGATGCCGCAATCCGGATAGCCAGTTCGGCCCGCCGGACGCCGCCAGCGTGGCCATCGGTTTCGTTGCGGATGTAGCTCCTGATACCAAAGGTCTCGATCCGAAACCGGCGACCGCCACGCTGGCGAGCCGCTGAGTCGGGTGCACGCCGTTGGGGTCTTCGAGTTCCATGATTACGTCCCGTTGAGACCCGACGCTGGCCGTGCTGCGGATCCGTAATGTCCACGCGGTGGCAGCCGAAGTTGCAATGCTTCGCAGTTTCGTGGAGGCGCGCAACCGGGTATCAATGTGACGTTTGACGCCATCCAGTTGCTGCTCATCGCTGACCAGACGAACCTCGTTGGTCGGGTCGGA
>PVMK01123614.1_pt1 | contig 15805 bp, 15 predicted proteins | sample 1853481 | NCBI WGS metagenome assembly PVMK01 (sample SAMN08533507, study PRJNA380276) | Marine sediment metagenome, whole genome shotgun sequencing project.
ACGGATAAATATGATTGTCCGCCCCGATCGTCGTGGGCCCCTTGATTACCGCATGCGCGCCAATCGTGCACCCCTCACCAATCCGCACATCGGCGCCAATGACCGCAAACTCGCCGACACTTATATTTTCGGCCAATTCAGCATCCGCCGAAATCACGGCCGACGAGTGAATGCCTGGTTTATCGCTCATTTGTCGCCCAATTTCTTTTCGACGAGCTTCTCTAATTTGTGAAGTCGACGAGCCATTTCATCCAGATGCCGGTAGCGGGCGACATTCTTACGCCAACGGCTTGCCTCGTCGACAGTCGCCGCAACACCGCCATAAAAACCCGGCCGCTTGATAGAGTTCATGACCGCGGTGCCGGCAGAAATCATGACGTCATCTGCGACGGTGATATGTCCGGCGAATCCGGTATGCCCGCCAATAAGGCAGCGAGAGCCAATGCGAGTACTTCCCGAAATGCCGACCAAAGCCGCGACCGCCGTATGCGCACCAATCACAACATTGTGGGCCACCTGTACCTGGTTATCGATCTTCACCCCTTCACCGATCACGGTATCCTCTATTGCCCCTCGATCAATGGTTGAGTTGGCGCCGATTTCGACATCATCGCCAATGGTGACGCTGCCGATTTGCGGAACCTTGATCCATGTACCCGCATCGTCCTTCGCAATGCCAAACCCGTCAGCACCGATCACGACACCACCATGAAATATACACCGGCGACCAATGCGCGCCTCATGACAAATAACCACGCCTGCCCATATCCGGGTGTCGTCACCCACGCGTGACCTTGCTCCAATGACCGAGTTCGGACCGACATACACGCGCTCCCCCAAAATTACATTGGCCTCAATGACCACGCCCGGCGCAATTTGGCATGAAGCCGGAACCTGGGCTCCAGCGGCGATCGTCGCAGCGGGATCAACACCGGGCGCTAATTCCATCGCCGGGTGTAATTCCGCCGCTATATGTGCATATACGATATACGGGTCTTTTGCGACCAGCGCCGCGACCGGGCAGGCCTCCAGATCATCCGGGCCTACAATCACGGCTCCGGCAGCGGTCGTTTCAAGTTGCGCACGGTAGGCTGAATTGGCCAGGAAAGTGATTGAATCATTATCCGCACCCGACAGGGTTGCAACCTGGCTGACCACAAAATCGGGTTCGCCGTGCAGTTCACATCCATACCGGCCGGCAATCTCCCCTAAACTAATGCCCATGCGCTAAACCACACTGCCTATTCGTTGACTAAACAAAACTAGTCGATGCCGGATTGCGCACCGAAGCTTGCTTGAAGACCCGCCAAAACCTTTTCCGTCACATCGATAACCGGGCTTGCAAAAAGCACGCCATCACTACTGAGCACGAGATCGTAATTTTCTTGCTCCGCGAAGATCTGAACCTGTTTCAGTAATTCGCGCTGCAATTTTCCCAGCGACTCATTTCGTCGCAAATTGATATCTTCGGTAAACTCTTGTTGACTTCTCGATAAATCCCGTTCCTCTTTACGCAACTCTCGATCTAAATTTTGCCTTTCATCCGGACCCATTACTTCCCGGTCCCGCTCCATCCGCGCCTGTTTTTCCTTAAAGTCAGTTTGCAAGGCAATAATTTCACGCTGACGCGGAGCAAATTCTTCCTGCAACGATTCCATCGCTTCCGCAGCCTGTGGAGATTCGTTGATCAGGCGCCCAATATTTACGAAACCTACTTTAAGTTCCTGAGCGAAAACCGGCCCGGAGATCATCATCAAGGCAAGTTGCGCCATGATCAACATCATTTTCCATTTATTCATCACTGCCTACCCTATATACGTATACAATCCTAAAAAGCCCCACCGATCGAAAATTGGAATCGCTCCGTCTCATCACCAAATCGCAGCGCTGTTGGGCCATCCGCATTCAATGGGAACGCATAACTGAACCGAAACAACCCCATTGGAGACAACCACTGAGCGGCGACCCCATAGGAAGCCTTCAAGCCACTCGCGTCCAAATCATACTTGATCGGAACACAAGATGGAGTAAGTGAGGTGCCAAGACAGCTCCGGTCGTAATACACCACGTCATCGTTGGCGAACACATTACCCATATCGAAGAAAACCGTGAAGCGCGACCGTGAGGCCCAACTCTGAGGTATTGGCACAATTAACTCTGCCTGGCCCACCGCCAGCATATTGCCTCCGTAGGGATTAGCAAAAGTATCCCGAGGCCCCAGGGAATTTTCCCTGAACCCCCTGACCGTATCCGGGCCGCCCGCAAAGGAGTTTTTAAACGGGGGTATCGAAGTCGTGTCGCCAAACGAATCCCCATAACGTAAATCGAGATTAAGTGACCATGTAAAATAACGTGACATGGGTACAAACTTCCTGGCGCTATAGGTGAGCACGTAATACTCGACATCACTGCCGGGGAAAGTCGTATTCAGCAACAAACGTTGCCGCGATCCTCGATCGGCGAACAACGCCCTGTTTCGACTGTCAAAAACCCAACCGGTGGCAATTTCATAGGTGTTGAAATCCGTTCCAGTGATGCCAGATTGGTTAAATGGGTCGCCATTATTCATAACCCATTCCTGCGCCTGTACGGTACTGTTATTCGACGCCAGCAATTCCGCTTTATTCCAGGTAAAACCAAGAATAAACCGTTGAAATTCCGTCAGCGGATAACTGAATTCGACCGCGGCCGTTAAGGTCTGCGTGGAAAAATCGGATGCGTCAGCCGTAAACTGAGTGATATCCCGGTAGGCAAAACTGATTGTACGGCTGACTTCGTTAACCGTGCTATACGGATTGGTATGAGAGACACTGTAAACAGTTCGAAACTGACCCGTATTAATATCGGCCGCAATACGATTACCGGTGCCAAGAAAATTGGTATGAACAAAATTACCATTCAATATCAGCTTCTGCGACTGAGAATAACCAATGCCTCCGCCAAACTGCCCTGGTAATCCCTCTGTAATCTCGAAATCAACGTCAACCTGATCCGGTGTTCCCGGAACCGGATTAGTTTCTACCTCCACGGATTCAATATAGGGTAATCGCTGCAATCGCGCCCTGGAGCGATCAACTTTGCTACCAGACAAATATCCGCCCTCAAACTGGCGCATCTCCCGGCGAAATACTTCATCGTTTACCGAATCGGCTCCGTGAAAGTTGATACGTCTTACATAAACTCTGTTTTTCGGATCGACATAAAGGGTGACGTCAACCGTCTTCTCCTCTCGATCCAGTTCCGGGACCGGCTCTATTAGCGCAAAGGCATAACCCTCCTCACCCAGTCTCAGCCTGATGAACTCCGCGCTTTGCGTGATCAATCTCTGCGAATATGTTTGCCCGGGTTTAACGAGCACATAAGGATTAAGCTGCTCTTCGGAGAGAATCAGCTCTCCAGCAAGACGCACATCCGAAATCTTATAGCGCTCACCCTCCACTATATTAATCGTAATAAAAATATCCTTCTTGCTCGGAGAAATTGCGACCTGGGTTGATTCGATCCTGAAATCTGCGAAGCCGCGGTCCATATAAAATGACCGGAGCGTTTCAAGATCACCCGACAATGCCTCCCTGGAATAACGATCATCCTTACGTATAAAAGAGAGTAAATGCGGTGTACGCAACGCGAAATTATCGCGCAGATCTTCGTCTGAATAGCTCGTGTTACCGACCAGATTGATTTGCCGAATTCGCGCCCGTTCGCCTTCTTTAATCTTGATCGCGATTTTGACCTTATTACCCGAGACTTCCTCAACCTCGGTTTCGACCTTGGCAGCGTATTTCCCCTGGCTGAAATATTGATCCGTCAAAGACTGCTCAACCTCATCCATCACTGACTGGTTAAAAATGCGCCCTTGTTTTAAGCCAATCTGGGCCAATGGCCCTTCCAGGTCTTCGGTCTTTATGTCCTTATTGCCTTCAATCGAGAATGACTCAATTGAAGGGCGTTCGAGCACCGCAATAACAAGGGCGCCTTCATCCCAGCGAAACTCGACGTCACGAAAAAATCCGGTTGCGTAAATTGCACGCATCGCCTCCTGCGCCTTTTGCTGGGTCAGGGTATCGCCAATGTTGAGCGGCAAATAATTGAAGACGGTACCGTCCGAAATTCGTTGCAGGCCCTCTACACGAATATCGCGGATGACAAGCTCTGACTGGGCCGATGCGCTGCCGACCACACAAAAAGTCAGCACCACCAGCAGCCACAGCTGATTACCGACCACTCTGCCTGAATAGGTCGTACAAGCCGCCATCCCGACCTCAGCCGAAAATTCGAGCAAGGTCGTTATAGAACGCGAAACTCATAAGCAACAGCAAAAGGACAAGCCCGACCTGTTGGCCGATCATCTGAATACGCTCAGAGATCGGGCTTCCGGTGGCCCCTTCGATCAATTGATAAACAATCTGACCCCCATCGAGCATTGGAATTGGCAGCAAATTCAGTATTCCCAGGCTGATGCTGACGATTGCGAGAAAATTCAGAAACGCTGCAAAACCGATGCTCGCGCTTACCCCCGCATATTGAGCAATATTAATCGGGCCGCTGATATTTTTTGCGGATACATCGCCGGTAACTATACTCACGACCATTCTCACGGTAAGACTGGTCATCTCCCACGTTTTTGAGGCGGCTACCGGCAGTGCAGCCAGTGGGTTATAAGTTTGTTCGGCGCGCATCTCATTATACAGGTCATCGGGAATCCTGACCGAAGCGCCGATTCGACCTATCGTTTCTTCGCCCTCGGTGACCGTGCCAATTGTAATATTGAGGCTAACTGGTCCCGCACTCCCGCAAAACTACGACCTCAACTTCCTCTGAAGGACGTGCCCGCACAAATTCGACCCATTCGGGCCAGGAATTTATGCCTACACCGCCGGCCTCCAAAATCAGGTCGCCTGGAAGAATCCCGGCCCGGGCCGCTGGGCCGTCAGGCGTTAGCGCATCAATGACTGGCGGCAAATCGGGTGACCAGGTCTCGATCCCGATCTCCGTGAACAACCGCCCAGGCTCAGTCAGTACAGAAGCCTTGCCAGCCGTACTAAGAATGACCAAACGTTCCGTTCCGGCTTCGTCAGTTACGCGCAGTGCGATATCGCCCTCCGACAACAATTCCTGAAGCATCGCTAAGATCGCACCCTCCCACGTTGCGACGCTGCGATCGCCAACACCAACAATCCTGTCTCCTGCAACCAGGCCCGCATCCGCAGCAATCGATGGTTCGGCCACGTTACCGATAACCGGCTTGGTACCCGGTACACCCACTATGAACAAGCACCAATACGCGAGTATCGCGAATATAAAATTCAGCCCGGGTCCGGCGACGAGTATCGCGACCCTGGCCGGAATCGACTTGCGATTGAATGCCCTATCCCGGTCTTCGACCGCCACCTCACAGTCCCGCTCATCCAGCAACTTGACGTATCCACCGATTGGAATCGCTGACAGGCAATACTCAGTTTCATCCGGCCCCGATCGCCTGGTCCAGAGCGGACGCCCAAAGCCGATCGAAAATCGAAGGACCTTGACGCCCATCAAACGGGCAACAATATAGTGTCCCCCATTCATGCACCGCGACGAGAACTGCAATCGCCACCAGGAACGCACCAACAGAAGTCATAAAACCAGTCATCGAAGCCTCTGAACTAAATCAAAATAATATCCAACCCCAGCGCCGCCAGGACGAATGCAGGCGTGGCGGCAGTCATACTGTCTATACGATCAAGAACGCCGCCGTGGCCCGGAAACAAGCCACCGCTGTCCTTCAGACCTGCATTGCGCTTGAACATACTCACCACCAGATCACCGACGACCGATATCGCGGCGACGCTCAATCCGGTAGCCGCCCATGCCAACCGTGGCAAACCCAACAGATGTGCACCCAGCGCAGCCACAGCAACGGCCCCTGCCAAGCCACCCGCGAGCCCCTCCCATGTTTTACCCGGGCTCACTGCCGGCGCCAAGCGGGTCCGACCGAAAATCCGACCAACAAAATAGGCGCCGACATCGGCCGATGCAATAATCAACATTGCAAACAGCACATAAACGGGTCCGCGCTCCGACAAATCGAGCAGAACCAGCACTCCGGCCCAGGTTGGGAGTAATACCAATATTCCGCATACAGCCGCAACATCACGTCTGATGGACATAGGGTATCGAAGCACCCATACAAACGCGATACTCCACCAGCCCAAACCCATCCACAGGATTGGCGTCAACGAATGGCGATTCGGGAATAGCCAGAACACGCCGGCCATTAATGACAAAATCAACCCGGCATACGCGCCCCGTAGAGCGACCCATTCGACCTTAAGAAATGCACTCCACTCCCAGGCCGCGATCACCAGGACCAAACCGACCAAGCCCGTCGCCGCTGACGCCGGTAAACGCAGAAAAACGAAAAGCAGCACCGCCAGGAGTCCGACGGCGGTAACAACGCGTTGCGTAAGTGTACTCATCAAGTTAGCAGAGGTCGCATGCGACCCCTGCAACCCTCAGTCACCCAAAGCTTCCATCTGGCCGTCCACTCGGCCGAAGCGGCGTTCCCGCTGGCCGAAAAATTCGAACGCCTCTTCCAGTTTCTCCACCATAAAATCTGGCCAAAGTGTATCGGTAAAGAAGATTTCGGTATACGCAAAATCCCACAGCAGGAAATTGCTGACCCGCCGCTCACCGCCAGTCCTGATCAGCAAATCCGGCTCGTCGCATCCGGACAGCGACATATGACGCGCGATGACCGACTCATCCACCTCACTCACGTCCAGATCGCCGGATTTTACTTTCTCGGCAATGCGTTGCAATGCCTGAGTAATATCCCAGCGCCCGCCGAACGCGACAGCCAGAATCAGCGACATACCTGTATTCGCAGCCGTCTTTGCCTCAGCATCTTGCATACGTTTTTGCAAAATGGTCGGGAGCTGCTGACGATCGCCGATGAATTTCAACCGAATCCCGTTTTCGTGCAGTGCGTCCACTTCCCGCTGAAGCACCTCGACGAACAACCGCATCAGGGCATTAACCTCCTTCGCGGGACGGCTCCAGTTTTCGCTACTGAAAGCAAAAAGAGTCAGAACCTCGACACCGGCTTCCGCACAAACCTCGACGACCGTTCGTGCCGCCTTGACACCGGCCCGATGGCCCGCGAATCGCGGACGACCATGATTCGTCGCCCAGCGCCCATTGCCATCCATAATAATTGCCACATGACGAGGGACGGGCAGCAACATATTGTCGGTGTTTTTAATCACTAGTAAAAAATTAAGAAGTACTCAGAAATCCATGATTTCTTTCTGCTTTTCATTTGACATTCTGTCGATCTCAGCAATGTGCCGATCCGTCAGACCCTGAATCTCATGCTGCGCCCGACGTTCATCATCTTCGGCAATCTCTTTTTCTTTCAGCAATTCCTTTAGATCATGTAGTGAATCTCTACGGATGTTTCGAATCGACACCCGGCCGTTCTCAGCGTCCTGCTTGACTAATTTAGCCAAGTTCTTGCGGCGCTCCTCAGTCAACGCCGGCAACGGCACGCGAATAACATTTCCGGCCGTATTGGGTGTCAATCCCAGGTCAGAATTCATGATCGCCTTTTCAATGACCGGAATCATCTGAGGTTCCCACGGGGTCACAGTCAAAGTTCGGGAGTCCTCGACCGCAATATTGGCCACCTGATTCAATGGCACCTCGCTACCATAATACTCGGCTGTCAGATGCTCCAGCAATCCCGTATGAGCGCGCCCAGTGCGCAATTTGCTGAACGCTTGCGAGAGTGCCACAACACTCTTATCCATCCGCTGGTCGGTATTTTTCTTAATATCATCTATCACGATTCCTCCCGCCTGTTCACTGAAAAACCGATCTACGCGTCGGTCACCAGCGTCCCTATTTCTTCGCCATTCACCAATCCGGACAATGCCTTGGGTTCCGATAGATCAAATACCCGAATCGGGAGGTTATTATCCCGGCACATCACTATTGCTGTCGCATCCATGACATTCAGTTTCTCCGCCAGAACCTTGTCGTACGATATACGTTCATAGCGCTTCGCATCCGGATACTTCATCGGATCCGAGGAAAACACGCCGTTTACCTTGGTCGCTTTCACCAGAATATCAGCACCAATTTCTATCGCCCGCAGCGCAGCCGCGGTATCGGTGGTAAAAAACGGGTTTCCGGTACCCGCAGCGAAGATCGCTACGCGGCCTTTTTCCAGATGTCGCACGGCGCGGCGCCGGATGTAATCTTCTGAAATCTGGTGCATCTGCAGCGCTGACATGACGCGGGCCGTGGACCCGAGTTGTTCCAGACTGTCCTGAAGGGCTAGCGCATTGATCATGGTCGCAAGCATCCCATGTGGTCGCCGGTCACCCGATCCATTCCCGCACGCGCCAAACCGGCACCACGAAAAATATTACCACCCCCTATGACCACGCCAATTTGTACGCCGAGATCCTGGAGCTCTCTGATTTCTGTCGCGATCCTGGTCAAAACATTGGGATCGATTCCGTAGTCTTCAACACCGAGCAGAGCCTCGCCGCTAAGCTTCAGAAGTATCCGGCCGTACAAGCGATCAGAAGTTTTCACAAATTTTCCCGCTTCGGCTAATCAACCAGACCGCATCGGTAACGACATGCCCCAAAAGGGCCCACTAATTCTGGGCCTCGATCTGCGCCTGCACCTCCGCAGCGAAATTCTCAACCTTCTTTTCGATGCCTTCCCCGGCTTCGAGCCGAACGATTCCGTTGATCCTCGCGCCACTTTGTTCCAGCAATTTGCCGACGCTAATATCGCCATCTTTTACAAACGGCTGGCCGAGCAATGTAATTTCTTTCAGGTATTTGCGAAGTCGGCCTGCAACCATCTTTTCCGCGATCTCGGGCGGTTTCCCGGATTGCCCCGCCTGGTCCGACAGAAATTTGCGTTCCTGTTCAATGGCCTCCGCCGGCACTTCATCCGCAGAAATATAATTCGGATTGCTGAACGCAATATGCATCGCTACATCTTTCCGCAGCGCGTCGTTGCCATTCTCAATATCCACCAAGACGCCAATTTTGTCGCCGTGATGCAAATAGCTCCCGATCTGGCCCTGCGCCCGGACAATCTCGAACCGGCGGACCGAAATATTCTCGCCAATTTTTGCCACGAGATCCCTGCGCGCATCCTCTAGCGTTACACCATCAGCAAGCTCTAACGCCATGAGTGCGTCCAGATCATCGGGCTCACGCTCAAGCGCCAACTTCGCGACCTGGCTGGCAAACGTGCGAAAATTTACATCTTTACCGACAAAATCAGATTCGCAGTTGACCTCAACCGCGACCGCCACACCGTCTCCAACAGCCAACTCGATACACCCTTCCGCCGCAATCCTGCTCGCCTTTTTTGCTGCCGACGCCTGGCCACGCTGCCGCAATAGCTCCTTCGCTGCATCCAGGTCGCCCTCGACCTCGACCAGCGCTTTCTTGCATTCCATCATTCCCGCCCCGGTCCGCTCCCGAAGCTCCTTAACCATGCTCGCTGAAACTGCCATGTTCCTTAATCCGTTCCTGTTTTATACCGGGCCGTTCTATTCATCCTTGGCCTTGGCCTTGGCCTTGGCCTTGGCCTTGGCCTTAACCTTGGTCTTGGCCTTAGCCTTGGTCTTGGCCTTAACCTTGGTTTTGGTCCCGACCTTCACCTTCGTCTTGACTTTGGTTTTAGCCTTGACTTTAGCCTTGGCTGGTTCCTCGACGGCATCTTCAGACGTAATAATTTCTGTGGGCTCAGAGGCAGCGATCTCTGCCGTGGGAGCTGCGGTTACCGTAACGTCATCTACCAGGGGATCAGCAACCTGGTCTTCCGGTGTAGCCGCGACTTCAGTCGCCGGTTTTTCCTCAACAGGTTGAGATTCGGTCCGATCCCCGACGACTGGCACCGCCGATTCCGCGCCAACGGATTCCTCATTTCGATCCGCCTTCGCCTTCTGAGGAGCAATACCACGTTTCTTTCTGGCTCCGGGTTTTGCGCGCCGAGACGTCGGATTTCCTTCCGCGTCCAGCTCAACAAAATCATCCTCGCCCACCGGCAATTCGGGTAGAGATTCCCTGCCTGCCAGTACGGCGTCCGCTATGCCGGCGGCAAATAATCCTGCGGAACGCATCGCGTCGTCGTTACCCGGGATCACGTAATCCACGTCATCCGGTGAACAGTTGGTATCAACAACACCTACCACCGGAATACCGAGAATCTTCGCCTCGTGAACCGCAATTTTCTCATGCCCAACATCAATGACGAATACCGCATCGGGTAATCCCGACATGTCCTTGATTCCGCCGAGGGTGCGTTCGAGCTTAGTCCGCTCGCGAGTCAGACTAAGGACTTCCTTTTTTAACAGGCTCTCGAACGTCCCGTCCTGCTCCATCTCCTCAATCTCTTCCAGCCGTTTGATCGACTGCTTGATAGTCTTGAAGTTGGTGAGCATTCCACCTAACCAGCGATGGCTGACATAGGGCATCCCGCAGCGCTCGGCTTGCGCTTTTACAGCGTCTCCAGCGGATCGCTTGGTGCCGACAAATAGCACCGTCCCATGGTTGGCCACCAGCGATTTAATGAAATTACAGGCCTGACGGTACATCGGTACCGTATGTTCGAGATTAATAATGTGGATATTATTGCGTGCGCCAAAAATGAACGGCGCCATTTTCGGGTTCCAATACCGAGTCTGATGTCCAAAATGCACACCAGCCTCCAGCATCATACGCATGCTGACTTCTGCCATTTTTTACTCCTGATCGGGTTGAGCCTCCATGCATCCCGCGCGACAACCCGGTTCAAAACCGGGCACCCAGCCGCACGTGTCGATGCATGTGTGGATTTCATTGCCTATAAGGCGCGCGATTTATACCATACCCCGGGTCCGGCAACAATGCGCCCCTGGATGGGTGCCCGATGAGTCATTGGATCGTGGGCCGTATTGCGGCCCACGGTCGAAGAATATATCAGGGCGCACGGCCCTACGGATATCGCCACTACTGTAATGCAAATCACGATTAAAAATACGCAAGATCAAGAGCTGATGAGGGTTTCAGGCCGCCTGACGGCTGATGTGCTGGACATGATCGGCGAACATGTTCAGCCCGGAATCACGACCGGGGAATTAGACAAAATCTGCCACGAATACATCGTAAACGTTCAGGATGCGATCCCCGCCCCGCTAAATTACCGTGGCTTTCCCAAATCCATCTGCACTTCTGTAAATCATGTGGTCTGCCACGGCATCCCCGGGAATCGAAAATTGCGTAACGGAGACATGGTCAATATCGATGTAACTGTTATCAAAGACGGGCTTCACGGGGACAGCAGCCGAATGTTTCATGTCGGCAAACCGAACGTACAGGGGAAACGTGTCGCCGACATTGCCCATGAAGCACTGTGGCGAGGAATCGCGCAGGTCAAGCCCAGATCTCGACTGGGCGATATCGGACATGCCGTTCAAACCTACGTCGAATCGCATCGATGTTCAGTCGTTCGGGAATATTGTGGCCATGGAATCGGTCGAGTATTTCACGAAGACCCCCAAATCCTGCATTATGGGCGCCCCGGGAACAGGCGTCGAAATGCAGCCTGGCCTGACTTTCACGATTGAGCCGATGGTCAATGCAGGCAAGCGAGGCGTTCGCCTGCTACCCGACGGTTGGACGGTCGTTACCAAAGATCATTCTCTGTCGGCGCAATGGGAGCACACCCTGCTGGTGACGGAATCGGGAGTTGAAGTACTGACCCTCGGCGCGGAGGCCCGAGGCTGATGGCATTAAAGGCGGATGTGACGGCGGCCGCGGACGACACGCTGTCACAATCGGCAGAGGGGCTTCGTCTTGCGCTGGAAGTGCTCGGTGCGGACCAAGCGTCGATCAACTGGGAACGAGTCGCGGACATCCTGGATCAGCCGGAAGCCGGCCTCGACGTACTCCGGCATGCACTGAACTGCGGAACTGCGGCGCTGACCCAGCGGTTTCTGGACGGGGAAAATGCCGGCACACTCGTGCGCCAGCGTGCCCGTCTTGTTGACATGCTCGTTCTGGCGGCCTGGAAAAATACTGCAACGGACAGCCTGAAGAAATCGGCGCTAATCGCGGTAGGCGGCTACGGCCGAGGTGAACTTCATCCCCAATCGGATGTCGACTTGTTGATTCTTCTCAAAAGTAACCGGAAAGGATCGATTAAAGATCCTGTTTCGCACTTTCTGGCGCTGCTCTGGGACATTGGCCTGGAAGTCGGACACAGCACGAGAACCGTTCAGGAATGCGGCAACGAAGCGCGCCAGGATATTACGATCGTCACGAACCTGATGGAGTCACGCTGTCTGGCTGGTCCCGAGAGTCTATTTCAGGCGATGCGACAAGCCGTCGCACCGGACAAGATTTGGCCCGCCCGCAGTTTTTTCGAAGCGAAGCTCAAAGAACAACACGCTCGACACCTTCGCTACGACGACACAGCCTATAACCTTGAGCCCAATATCAAGGGAAGTCCGGGCGGACTGCGTGATATACAAACCATCCTCTGGGTTACGCAACGTCATTTCGGCACCGCCAGATTGGGCGAACTCGTAGACCACGATTTTCTTACACCGGGTCAACTGCGATTGTTACAGCAGGGCCGGGAACTTCTGTGGCGTATCAGGTTTGCCCTGCATATTTTGACGGGTCGCCGCGAAGATCGTCTGCTGTTCGACTACCAGACCCAGATCGCCCGCCTTTTCGGTTATCGGGACGCAGCCTACATGCTTGCCGTCGAACAGCTGATGCAACGCTATTACCGCACTGTCATGGATCTCAGCAGACTGAATGAGATGCTGCTGCAATTGTTCCAGGAAGCCATATTAATGAACCCTGATGTTGAGGCGAAACCGCTAAACGAGCGATTTCAAGTCAAGAACGGCTTTCTCCAAATCACCCATGACAACGTCTTTGTGGACGATCCGTCCGCACTGCTGGAGCTATTCCTCGTGCTGCAGCAGAATCCGAATTTAAATGGTGTCAGCGCGACAACCATTACGGCGATAAAACGCAATCTAAATCTCATTAACGATGAATTTCGACAGGACCCACGTAATCACGAACTCTTTCTGCAGATTCTGCGAGCTCCGGAGGGCGTTACCCACGAATTGAGACGCATGAATCTTTACGGGATTCTTGGACTTTACATACCCGCGTTCGGACGAATTGTCGGCCGAATGCAATACGACCTGTTTCACGCCTACACCGTGGATGCCCACACCCTATTCGTCGTCAGTAACCTTCGTCGATTTGCGCTGTCGCGATTTGACCATGAATTTCCACGCTGTTCCGACATCATGCAATCACTGCAGATCCCCGAAATAGCCTATCTGGCCGGTCTTTTTCACGACATAGCGAAGGGCCGCGGCGGAGATCACTCAACGCTCGGCGCTGCTGATGCGGAATCTTTTTGCCTCGAACACGGCATGAGTCGTTATGAAGCTCGACTGGTCGCATGGCTCGTTCGCCATCATTTAACCTTGTCACTCACCGCACAGAAAAAGGATATCAACGATCCCGAAGTGATCAGGGAATTCGCTGAGATTATCGGGGATGAACTGCATCTGGATTATCTGTACGTTCTCACTGTTGCTGATGTACGGGCAACGAATCCGAAACTCTGGAATTCGTGGCGTGCTCAGCTTTTCGAGGGTCTATACCAACTGACGAAACAAGCGCTCAGGCGTGGCCTTGAAAACCCCATAGATAAACAAGAGTTAATTCAGCAGCGAAAAACGGAAGCGCGCCAACGCCTTTCACGATCGGGGCTGGATGATAGCCAGGTGGATACAGTCTGGGAATATTTTACCGACGAATATTTTCTGCGTTGCCGGCCGGAAGAAATTGAATCTCACACCCGCCTGTTTTCCGCACCCGAAAACCAGGGCAAGAATGTCATGGTCGACATGATGGAACAGGCCTTCAAGGGCGGCACCGCAATTTTTCTATTTACGCCTCAGGAAAAGTTTGCTTTCGCAACGGCAACCGGCGTTCTTGATGAACTGGGTCTGAATATCGCAGATGCGCGAATTATCCCGCTGAAGGAAAATTTGAGCCTTGCGACTTTTGTAGCTCTTGAAAATACCGGCGGCATGATCGATGAGCAATCACGGCTCAGCCAGATAAAGCGTCAACTCATCCACGCGTTAACCACCGAAAGCGAATCAAAGCCCACGGTCACCCGTCGTGCACCACGGCAAGTACGCCTGTTTCCGACTGAAACATTGGTGACATTTACGACCGACGAAACCAACAGCCGAACTGTCATGGAAATGGTGACCGGCGACCGTCCGGGGCTTCTCTGTGAGGTTGGTAAGGTCATGCGTGACAAATTGATAGTCATCCAGACTGCAAAGGTTCTAACCGTAGGCGAACGCGCAGAGGACGTATTCTATATTACGACTGATGATGGTCAGCCACTCGGCGAGGCGCAATGTAACGAATTAAAGGAAGCGATTATCGACGCCCTGGGCCAATCCGGTTAGATTGGCAAACCTGTTATTTTGAAAAAGCGATGAATAGTATGAAAGACACGATTGAGAATGCCTTCGAAGAGCGTGCGGCACTCGATTTCAGCCAACCCGATCCAGCGCTCAAGGACGCGATCCTGGGTGCCATTGACATGCTGGATGCGGGCGAGGCTCGGGTCGCGGAAAAAACCGCAGACGGATGGAAAGTCAATCAGTGGCTCAAAAAAGCAGTACTGCTCTATTTTGGCATCAGGCAAAGCCAGTCGATCGACGGCGGCTATACCCGTTTTTTCGACAAGGTTCCGCTGAAGTTCGACGGTATGACACAGGAAGAATTCGAGCGCGCCGGAATCCGCGTGGTCCCGAATGCCGTGGCTCGAAAAGGAGCCTACATCGGCAAAGATGTCGTATTGATGCCTTCCTACGTCAATATTGGGGCCTACATCGACAGCGGAACGTTGGTAGACACCTGGGCGACGGTCGGAAGCTGCGCCCAAATCGGAAAAAACGTTCATCTCTCCGGCGGCGTCGGTATCGGCGGCGTGCTGGAACCGATTCAGGCCAACCCGACCATCATCGAGGATAATTGCTTCATCGGCGCACGCTCGGAAATAGTCGAAGGCGTGATCGTAGAACAAGGGGCGGTTGTTTCGATGGGTGTGTTCATCGGTCAAAGCACGCGGATTTATGATCGTGAAAGAGACGAAGTAATTTATGGTCGCGTACCAGCGGGCGCAGTCGTGGTACCGGGCAGCCTGCCTTCAGGAACCGGGAACTGCAGTCTGAATTGCGCGGTCATTGTGAAGCGGGTTGACGCGCAGACACGTGCGAAAGTCGCGATAAATGAATTGCTGCGGATCGAATAGGTATCGACAGACCATCAGAATGAGTACAACACTCGAATTTACCGAAACCTTAATCAGGCGGGCGTCAGTCACGCCGGAAGATGCGGGCTGCCAAGAATTGTTAGCGGAACGTTTGCAGGCCGCCGGTTTTGAAATCGAACACCTGCCCTTTGGAGAGGTCACCAACCTCTGGGCGCGTCGAGGAAACGGCGGGCCCGTATTTTGCTTTGCGGGCCACACGGATGTCGTACCACCCGGATCACTCGATGAATGGGACAGCGACCCCTTCGCCCCTGAAATACGGGACGGCATCCTCTATGGCCGGGGCGCGGCGGACATGAAGGCCAGCCTTGCGGCGATGACCGATGCCAGCATTCAATTCGTTGCCGAACATCCGAAGCATAAAGGCTCTCTGACTTTCCTGATTACGAGCGATGAGGAAGGCCATGCTCGCGACGGC
>PVMK01116381.1_pt1 | contig 15804 bp, 12 predicted proteins | sample 1853481 | NCBI WGS metagenome assembly PVMK01 (sample SAMN08533507, study PRJNA380276) | Marine sediment metagenome, whole genome shotgun sequencing project.
GCGGTCATTGATATTTCCATGCCCGGCCTGGACGGGCTGGAAATATCAATGACCGCTACATCGGGTGCAGCCTTGCGTACCAGCTGAATGGCTTCTTTGCCATCGGAGGCTTCCGCCACGACTTCCATTTCACCGCTTTCTTCAACGATGCGGCGCAGGCCGGCACGCACAATGCTGTGGTCGTCTGCCAGAAGGACCTTTATCAAATTTGATCTCCCTTAACTAGTTTCCATCCATAAATAGGCTTTGAGGTATTACCTAGGGTGATGAAAATCACTCATAACGTGGCGATAATTATCATCCAGTATTTATTCCGTTTAATCAACTTTTAGAAGCAATTGCGGATTTCGGATTGCGGATTGCGGATTTATGGAATCGCTACGCTCTATCAATTATAATGGACAGAATTCCTTAAATCTAAAATTGTATCCAACTTGTAGAGGAACAAAAATGGGCTTAAAAAGCCTTTATGAAAATAAACAATTTTCACCACCCCAGGTACTACCTAACCCGGACAAATCGGTATTGACGAATGACGAATTGTGGTATCGCTTCAGGCTTCGCCTTCGGCTACGACCCGACAGGTCGCTCCGTCTTTTCTATTAAAATCGGCAGAATACCTCAACCCTGGCCCAGACCGATCACCGCTACGGTCTAGTAAGTTAGGTTTGCAATCACACATAGGCAACATTAGTATACTTACACGAGTCGCACCAGGGCGGGCTTTAGGCATTTTAGACATTTTGCAAATTTAGGCATTTCTGCGAGCAGCTTCAAATTTACATTAAAATATTATTTGCCACAATATGCACAAAATTAATTTATAACGATCTAAGCTCTCAAGGTTTGTCGTTCATACATCTGTCCGCCTCTGGCCATCCAGCGGCACCTTAAACAATACCCGGGTCCCTTCTTCAGGCTGGGAATACACTTCTAAAGTACCACCGACCAGACTGGCCCGTTCGCGCATACCGACCACGCCCAGTCCTTCAGAGTCCGATAGTTCAAGCGAATTAAATCCGCGGCCGTCATCAACAACCGCCAGCGTCAACGTGCTGTTCCGGGCTTTGAGAACAACCTCCACCCGGCTGGCAAATGCATGGCGGGCCACATTGGTGATCGCTTCCTGGGTAATGCGATAGGCGGCGGTAGACACGGTTTCGCTTAAAGGCGGAACTTTGTCGTATTCGAGCACACAAGTAATTTCGGTACGCCGCTCGAAATCCGTCGTATACCAGTCCAGGGCATCCACCAGTCCCAGGTCATCCAAAACCCCGGGGCGCAGGCGAAAGGCCAGGCCGCGCACATCTTCGATGTTCTTATCGATCAGCTGGCACATTGTCAAGGCCCGCTGCGATGCCTTGGGGTCTGCTCGCTTCAGTCGCTCCTGAAGCCAGACCGAATCCATCCGCAAGGCGGTCAGCACCTGACCGAGTTCATCATGCAGCTCCCTGGCAATCGCGGAACGCTCCTTTTCCTGGCTGGCCATGATGCCGGCCGAAAGGCGTCGCAGCTGATCCTGGGCCTTTTTAAGAGCGGTAAGATTACTGTGGATCTCCCGGGTTCTGCTTTGCACCTGCCGTTCGAGATCCTTGGAGTACCGGCTGAGCTCCTCTTTGGCAAGCTTCAAGGCCTCTTCGGCCCGTTTACGTTCGGTCATATCGATTGAAACCGCCAGTGTTCGAATAATTTTACCTTGCTGGTCACGGTCGGCAATGGCGGACAGAAGTACATCAACGGTCCGGCCGTCTTTTTTGACAAACTGGTAGGGGACATCTTTGATAAACCCGGTTTTAAAAAATTCGGGAAATACTTGTTCTTCCGCATAGCACCGCGATGCCTCTGAAAAAAACGCTGTCAGGCGGCGCCCGATGACGTCTTCACGCCGGTATCCCATCACTTCACTCCAATAGTCACTGACGCTGACAATGCGGCCGCTAATGTCAATCGAATGCAGCATGGCCGGGGTATGATGATACAGCCTGCGGTAGCGCGCCTCGCTTTCACGCAGTGCTTTTTCAGCCGAATGTCGCCTGCGAATCTCAACACTGGCTTTGCGGTATAAAAATGACACCGACAATCCGATCAATACGCAGAGGGTTAGAATCAAGGGCCCGGCAATCTTGAACAACGAATCTGAAACGGTTTTGGAAATCGCTTTTAGGCTGCGCAGGTGAATGATTTTCCATCCTGAATAATTATCCAACGCCAGGCGGTGCAGGAGGTATTGATTGCCGGAACTGTCAGTGGCATATTTTTCGCTGTTGATCGTAAGGCCGGTCCAGATCCACGGACCATGACCAAATTGAATGGAATCTTCTATGCGGGATTTTTGGTCCGGGGTAAGCCCTACCAAAGAATGGTAAAGCCAATTTTTGCGATTGGATATAAAAACAATCCCCTGGGGATCGGTGACCAGCACGATTTCATCCGGTGCGGCAACCAGCTCTTTTTCGACCTGCTCGATGGAGGCTTTGATTACCACAACTCCGCCAACGGTGCCGGGCGTTATACCGGGAATCGGATGACTGTAATAAGCCCCTCTTCGGCCCGAAGCCGTACCCAGAGCGAGATAGGTGGCCGGCGTACCCTGGATGGCCTGCTGGAAATAGGGACGAAAATCAAAATTCTTGCCCACAAAACTATCCGGGGCATTACGGTTGCTTGAAGCAATGGTGTCACCTTCGCCAGTCATCAGATAACAGACCTCGGTATCCAGGGTCTTGTTAAAATGGTCCAGAACAGCGTTGGCATTCACCATTGCATTGAGATCAATCGGCTGAATCAGGACCTGCCGGAGTTCTTTCATCCCGGCCAGTGCTCTGACCGGTTTGCGATTTTCCGACAGATAGGCCGAAAGATTTTTCTTGATGGTCTGGACGCGCGCCACAGCCTGCCGCTCAGCCTCTTTGAAGGCTGATTTTTTCAGAGAGGCGTAATATAGATATCCACCGGTTGAAGCAGACAGAAAGGCTAATAATGATAGGACCAGCAATATAACGCGCAGTTTCATGCTAAATTCTCGCTAAGTGATGCTCCGCCCCGCCGAACGGGTGGCTTCAGAATACCCCGGCAAGGGCTAAACTCATTTTTCATCATAATTCTTATTTGACCGCCAACATTATAACGGAATCAAATTGCAAAGCAAGATTCTTGTAAAGCAGAGTTTATGAGGCAAAAGGGCAAATGAGATAGTTAAGGATTCGCATAAAAGAAATCAGTGTGGAGGACCAAGGGACCAATGGCCCGTCGCCGGCAACCAGAGACGAGAAGGCAAACGGAGGAGATTCGAGACTATATGAGTTAATTTAATCGATAGAATACCTTAATTATTCATTCGTCAATCGTCAATCGTCATTCCTATAGGTCTTTCTTAAACAGGTCTGCGGTCTCCCGGGCTTCATTGGGCCGTTTGGTATACTCGGTGGGAACGGTCCCTTCCTTAAAGCATTCAAAAACCACGTTTTTGGATTCCGGCACCGGCAGCAATCCGGTATCCGCATCGATTTTGGCAAACTCAACACCTTCGGGCGCCTTAAAAACCAAGACGGGTTTACCCTCAAGGGCTCGCTTCATAAAACCGAGCCAGATGGGGCTGGCCGCCCTGGAGCCGGTTTCGCCGTGGCCCATCGGGGATTCTTCATCCAAACCGACCCACACACCGGTGATATACTCGGGCGTGTATCCAACAAACCAGGCATCAAACAGGTTATTGGTCGTACCGGTTTTGCCGGCCGCCGGCCGCTTTAATGCTTTAACCCGCCTGCCGGTGCCGTGCTGGACGACACCTTCCAACAGGTTGGTCATGATATAGGCCGTATTTTTCTCAATAACCTTTTTTCGCTCGGGTGCCATTTCTTCCAGAACATTGCCGTTGCGATCAACCACTTTCAAAATAAATACCGGTTCGACCAGGTAGCCCTGGTTGGCGAAAACCGAATACGCTCTGAGAAGCTCGAGCAGGGAAATACCGGATGATCCCAGCGCAATCGACAGGTCCCGGCTCAGATTGGACTCAATCCCCAGTTTGCCGGCGTATTCAATGGCGTAATCAATGCCGATATCCTGTAAGATCTTAATGGTTACCAGGTTGCGGGATTTGGTCAGGGCCTTGCGAAAAAGGGTCGGACCATAAAAGGTTTCTTTGTAATTACGGGGCTTCCACGTGTGATCGCGTTCTTCATCCGTGTAAACGATGGCTGAATCGATGATGACGGTCGCCGGGGTGTAATTTTTTTTCGGATCTTCATACACCTTATCCAGAGCGGCCGCATAAATAAGGGGCTTAAAGGCGGATCCCGGTTGACGTCGGGATTGGATGGCCCGATTGAACTGGGTTTGCCTGAAATCACGCCCGCCGATCATGGCCTTTACCAGGCCGGTTCCGGCCTCGATGCTCATCAGGGCGGCCTGGGCTATAGGGATTTGCTCCAGAGCCAGCATCCATTTTTCTTTACCTTTTTCTTGGCCCTTGACCTTAACCAGAATGACATCCCCCACGGCAAGCGCCTGGGAGGGCCGTTTAAGTTTGACGTTGTAGTAGGCAACTTCCGGGTCAGGCTTGCGGGCCCAGATCAGATCCTTAAGGGCAATGGTGCCGCGGGTATTTCCCAGGCGAACCGCTACGGTTTTTTTGCGGTCATTGACGGCAATCACCACCCCTTTGGCCGTGGCGCCCTCCTCCAAGGGCTTTTTATCGAGTTCGACCTGCAGCGTTTGCGAATAAGATTCAATCTCTTCGGGTTTTATATGTTCCAAAGGACCGCGGTAGCCCTCCCGTTTATCAAGCTCGAACAATCCTTTTTGGATTTCGTCCCTGGCAATCTTCTGCATCTCAAGATTTACGGCCGTATAGACCTGCATCCCCTGGGTATACAACGCATCGGTCCCATATTTTTTTTCGAGATGGCGCCGCACGTGTTCGGTATAAAAGGGGACTTCTTCGATGTACAGGTTACGGCGGGGTTTGATATCAAGTATGGTGGTAATGGCTTCCGATGCCTGAATATTGGTTATGTATGCCTCAGCCACCATACGGTTTAATACGTATATCTGGCGCTGTTTGGCCCGTTCCGGATGTCTGAATGGGGAATATTTGCTGGGTGCCTGGGGCAATCCGGCCAGAATGGCACATTCGGCAAGATTTAGATCTTTCACCGATTTGTCGAAATAATTTTCAGAAGCGGCCTGCACCCCATAGGCCCCGTGCCCCAGATAAATTTGGTTGAGATACAGGTACAGGATATCGTCTTTGGAGAATGCTTTATCGATACGATAGGCCAGGATGGCTTCCCTTAATTTTCGCTTATAGCTTCGCTCCGGGGTTAGCAGAAACGATTTGGTGACCTGCTGGGTAATCGTACTGCCGCCCTGCACGATGGTTCCGGCTTCAAGATTTTTTATAAACGCTCTGACTATACTTATAAAATCAATGCCTTGATGTTTATAAAATCTTGAGTCTTCAGCCGCTACAAAGGCCTCGATCAGGGTCCGGGGCATATCCTTTAAGGGAATCACAATGCGACGCTCTTTGAAGAATTCGGCAATTTTGCGATTGTCATCGGCATAGACGGTCGTAATAATCGAGGGGTGATAATCGGCCAGGGAGGTTATTCTGGGCAGATCTTTGCTGATAGAATAATAAAGAACCAGGCCGGCCCCTGCACCGCAGATAACTAAAAATAATCCCAGCAAAAAAGACCATAGAATAAGGGTTTTAAAAAAGCCTCTTTTTTCACGCCGGGCATGATTTTTTTTAATTTCGGATTTAGGTTTTTGTTTGGACATATTTTTTTAAAAAGGATTTGACATTAATTATTAATATGGCTACACAAGAGGGTTTAAAAAACTCTTGGAAAGAACCAATGGCAACCGCACGAATTGTGCCTGAATGAATAGTTCATAATAGCCCTTTATAAGGACAAATTCAACATCATTATTTCTAAAAATCTAAAAACATATGCGCCGCATTAAGTAATTAATCCGCCGTGCTTATGATCAAAAAGCATTATACCGTTTTCAAAAAATTTTCTATTACCCTGAATGAGCTGTTTTTCAGGGCGGAGCCATTAGATGATCCAACTTGATTTTAAAAAAACAGGCGGCCTGATTCCCGCCATTGCCCAGGATTATGCCACCGGAGAAATATTAATGCTGGGCTATATGAATCAGGAAGCTTTTGATGCCACGCTGTCGTCCGGCAAAGCGACTTACTACAGCCGCAGCCGGCAAACGCTCTGGATTAAAGGTGAAACCTCCGGCAATCTGCAACAGGGTAAAAGAAATCCGAATTGACTGTGATGATGACACCGTACTTTTAAAAGTCGAGCAGCTCGGCGGGGCGGCCTGTCATACCGGGCATCGCAGCTGCTTTCATAAAAAACTTGAAAATGGTTCCATCCGGGTAATCGGAGAACCGATGTTTGATCCCAGGGAGGTATATAATAAGTGAACACACTATTGAAATTGGGAATTCCTAAAGGAAGTCTGCAAAACGCAACAATCGCTTTGTTCAAGCGTTCAGGTTGGCATATAAATATCAATGGAAGAAGTTATTTCCCCGAAATTGATGATAGTTCGATTGAGTGTGCCATTTGCCGGGCCCAGGAGATGTCGCGCTACGTGGAAAGCGGTACGCTGGATGCAGGTCTCACCGGCAAAGACTGGATTGCAGAAAACGAATCCGATGTGCATATGGTGACGGATCTGGTTTATTCGAAGGTCAGCTCCCGGCCGGCACGCTGGGTGGTCGCGGTCCCCTATGATTCACCGATAAAAAAATTGGAGGATCTGGCGGGGAAAAAAATTGCCACAGAACTCACGGAATTTACCCGACGCTATTTTAACGAACGCAACATTGCTTTAGAGGTTGAATTTTCATGGGGGGCCACCGAAGCCAAAGTGGTATCCGGACTCGCCGATGCCGTCGTGGAAGTAACGGAAACCGAAAACACGATAAAAGCCCATGGTCTGCGCATCATTCACGAATTGATGCAAACGAACACCCAGCTGATCGCGAATCATGACGCCTGGCAAAACCCGCAAAAAAAGAAAAAAATCGAGCAGCTCGCTTTGCTGCTCCAGGGCGCACTGCTGGGTGAAAAGATGGTGGGCGTCAAAATGAATGTCCCGCAAAACCGGATGGAAGAGATCATCGCGTTGCTCCCAAGCCTGAATGCCCCGACAGTTGCATCTCTGTATCAGTCCGATTGGTTTTCCGTAGAGGTTGTGGTCAGCGAAGAGGCGGTCCGTGAGCTCATTCCCCGATTGCTTGACCATGGAGCGGAAGGGATTATAGAGTACCCGCTTAACAAGGTGATCTAAGCTCGGGGTGCGGGACAAGCCAGGAAGATGGGAAGGTTAGAAGCTGAGAAGGTGAGAAGGTAGAGAAACTGGGGTAGGTAATTATGGGCATGGGGCAGAGCGCACAGGGCATCGTGCATTGAGCAGGGCGAGCGGCGTAACGAATTAAAGAACCTTGTCGATTTTAAAATTATTCAATGATAGAGCGAGACGACTTCCATAAATCTTCAATCTTCAATTTTGTTAATGGTTGCGGGATGCGGCGCAAGGGCTGCGGGGTGGGGTCTGGACCTAAAAAGTTTCAGGTGTTAGACTGACCGCTGGTCATTGAGGTGCCGGTTTGATTGAAAAAGAGGCTACGGCTTTGCGGTGTCCCCTAGGAGGATAAAAAATCTATAATTTCATTTTATCATTTTCTCGGAGCCGAATTCCAGAATTAAACCCCGAAAAATGCAGCCGATTCCAACGCGTAACCAGAAGTTTGAAACGGAGAACCCAATACATGCAACACGCACCTCGGAACCCGGAACCCGAAACTCGCAACCCGAATCACGCAACTCGCAACTCGCAACCCGCAACCCGACACTCGCAACCCGAATCACGCAACTCGCAACCCGTAACGCGCAACCCGCAACCCGAATCACGAAACATATGGTCCAATACTTATGATCTCTAAAAGAATCGCGGAGATGACATCTTTTATTGTCATGGATGTCCTCGAACGGGCCAATGAAATGGAACGCGCCGGCAGTCACATCATTCACCTCGAAGTGGGCGAGCCGGATTTTGATACACCGGCCTGTGTCAGAAAGGCCGCCTGCCGGGCGCTGGAAGACGGTCATACCCACTATACCCATAGCCTGGGCGTGTTCGAGTTGAGAGAGGCTATCTGTGAGTACTATTTAGAAACCTATAATGTATCCGTCGATCCGGACCAGGTGATCGTGACATCCGGCTCTTCGCCGGCTATTTTCCTGGTGTTTTCGGCCCTGCTGGAAACAGACGATGAGGTGATCATTTCCGATCCCCATTACGCCTGCTACCCCAACTTTATTAAATTTGTACAGGGTCGGCCTGTTGCCGTGCCCGTTTACGAGGAAGACGGCTTTCAATACCGGCCGGAGTTGATTAAAGCGCAAATAAATTCAAAAACCAGGGCAATTTTTATCAACTCACCCTCCAATCCCACCGGAAACCTGCTGTCGGAAAACCGCATGAAAGCAATTGCCGATCTGGTATCCGCCCCGGAATCTCCCCACATCGTCTCCGACGAAATCTACCACGGTCTGGTTTACGAGGGCAGGGAACACAGCATACTGGAATATACCAATCGGGCATTTGTGTTAAATGGATTTTCAAAACTTTTTGCCATGACCGGCCTGCGGCTGGGCTATGTCATTGCCCCGCAACCGTTTATTCGCCCCATGCAAAAACTGCAGCAGAATTTTTTTATATCTGCCAACGCCATGGTTCAAATGGCCGGTATCGCTGCGCTGAAAGAAGCCCACGACGATGTGTCACGCATGAAGGAAATATATGATAAACGTCGCCGGTTCATGATAGCCCGCTTAAAAGAACTCGGTTTTGGCATCACCGTAGAGCCCACCGGGGCTTTTTATGTTTTTGCCAATGCCAAACACCTTGCGGATGATTCCTATAAGTTAGCCTTTGATATTCTGGAAAATGCCCGGGTCGGCGTAGCACCCGGTATCGATTTTGGCCCAAATGGCGAAGGCTACCTCAGGTTTTCCTATGCGAATTCACTGGAAAATATAGCTGAAGGGATGGATAGATTGCAGCAATATTTGGCAAATCGATCCTGAGTTTAGTTTCCTGGAAATTATGCATATTTTGCCAACCTCAACAATTGTGGATTTTGGATTTCGGAATGCGGAATTTTTTAGCCGAAATAATAGTATCAGGAATTACTCTAATTAATTGCGAATATATGCTTTAACTAAATAGTGATTGAACGGAATCTTGTCTATTTGATATGTTGGGTTTCGCCACTTGAAATCATATCGCGATAACTGCTTGGTTTTCGTAGGTTGGGTTGAGGTATGAAACCCAACATTGCAGATCGGGCTCAACACAACCTACAAAAAATCGGCCGAATTTGTCACCAGCTCAGCCCCAAAGTCTCAATACCCGCCAATGAGAGCAAACGCCAAATTGTCCCCCTTGACAAAACCATTTATAAGAGCTATTAAAGATACTATATAGAACATCATAAAAAGGACCCTTATCATGCTTACCAAAATCCATGCCTTCTATACAGTCAGCATCACCGAGCTGAAAAAAAAACCCCCCAGGCACTTATCGACAATGCCCACGGTGAGGCAATAGCTCTGCTAAACCGAAACAAACCGACAGCTTATATCATCCCGGCCGAAACCTACGAGAAGCTGATGGATTTGGCAGAAGATATCGAGCTTGGCCGAATTATCGAAGATCGTAAAGCTGAAAAAGCAGACGCCGTCAAGGTTAGCCTCGATGAGCTATAAGCTGAAATTCCTGCCGAGCGCTTTAAAAGAATGGCGCAAACTAGCACCGGAAATAAGAAAACAATTCAAGAAGCAGTTGGGCCGCAGGCTTGAAGATCCTCGTATCGATAGCGCGAGAATCAGGGGCTATAAACATCATTACAAGATCAAGCTGCGGTCAGCGGGCTATCGACTCGTTTACGAGGTCGAAGAAAATGAGATTACCGTTTATGTGATATGCGTTGGCAGAAGAGATACAATTTATAAAATACTAAAAAAACGAAAAATAAAAAATAGCAGCCTACAGTAATCAGTTGCCAGTGTCTATAACCAGAAGCCTGAGACCATCTGTCTGCGAAAGAAAAAACGGTATAGGGTATAAGGTTTAGGGTTAAAGGATAGATGACTATATTAGTCCTTAAACCTTACACCTTATACCATATACCTTATTCCTGAACCTTAAACCCTTTCTGTACGGAAGCCCGAGCCATGATCATCAAATCAGCCGAATTTGTCACCAGCGCGACCAAGCCTTCTCAATACCCAACCGAGGGGTCGCCTGAAATTGCCTTTGCCGGACGCTCCAATGTGGGCAAATCCAGTCTGATTAATGTTCTTGTCAATCGTAAACGCCTGGTAAAAACCAGTTCCACGCCCGGCCGGACCCAGTTGGTTAATTTCTTTGACATTAATGATTATCTTACATTCGTTGATTTGCCCGGCTACGGATACGCCAAGGTCCCGACATCCGTTAGAAAAAAATGGGGCCCCATGATCGAGACCTACCTGTCCGGCCGCAACACTCTGAAAGGTGTGGTTGTGATCCTGGATATTCGGCGCACACCCCGGGAGGAAGAGCACAATCTAATCGCCTGGCTTGAGCACTACGCGATCGCCAGCATATTGGTGCTCACCAAAGCAGACAAGCTCTCAAAAACCAAACTGGCCAAACAACACGCAGTCGTGGCCCGGTCCCTGGCACTGGATTCCAAGGATTTAATCCTGTTTTCAGCTAAATCCCGCAAAGGGCGAGAAGATGTCTGGAAAGCGATTAAACTTATTATAGAGACTCAAGATGCAAGATAAACTAGATAATAATGATCAGTATAAAAACTTCAAATCCGGCTATGTTGCCATTGCCGGCGCGCCGAATGCGGGTAAATCCACCCTGCTCAACCGGATGCTCGGTGAAAAAATATCCATCACTTCCAAAAAGCCCCAGACGACGCGTAACCGGATCCTGGGTGTACTGCATCGTTCCGAATTTCAAATCGTTTTTTTCGATACACCGGGAGTATTTGAAGCCAGGGACAAACTAAATGTTCGAATAGTCGATGCCGCCCTCGCGGCTGTCGGGGATGCCGATTTAATCCTGGTTGTCATCGATGTTTCGCATCCGGAACCCAATGCCGAAAACTTTCTGGTTAAACAACTCCAGAGTCAGACCCGACCGGTTATATTAGCCCTGAATAAAATTGATTTGATCAATAAATCCCGGGTGCTGGAAAGCATCGATAAATGGTCAAACGTGTATGAGTTTGAAGAGATCGTCCCGATTTCGGCCCGGGATGGAATTCAAATCGACGAACTGATTTCGGCCCTGACCGGCATGCTGCCTCCCGGGCCGCCGTACTTCCCGGAAGACACGCTAACCGATGTAACCGAGCGTTTTATTGCCGCCGAACTGATCCGCGAGCAGGTATTCCGACTGACCGGTGAGGAAATTCCCTATGCCACGGCAGTAACCATCGACGTTTTCAAAGAAAAAAAAGAACGGCGCCTGGTAACCATCGAAGCAACCATACATCTGGAACGCGACTCTCAAAAAGGAATGGTCATCGGCAAAAAAGGCAGCAAACTAAAACAGATCGGCTCCCAATCCCGCGAACAGATCGAACAATTGCTGGGATGCAAAATTTTCTTGAAACTCTTCGTGCGCGTCCAGAAAAACTGGCGCAAGGACACCAAAGCCATCAGGAAGTTCGGATACTAAAAACCGGTCCTCAGGCGAGTATATTGTCTGGCAGGTAACCCTTCTCATGCTTAATCAGCCATTCTTTGCGCCATAGGCCTCCGCCATACCCGGTCAGGCTCCCGTCGCTTCCGACGACCCGGTGACAGGGAATGATAATGGCGATGGGATTTCTACCGTTGGCGCTTCCCACCGCCCGGCAGGCCGTTGGTTTGCCGATGATACTGGCAATCTCCCCGTAAGAAACCACCGCACCAAAAGGTATTTTTTCAAGCTGCAGCCATACCGTTCTTTGAAAGATTGTCCCTTGAGGATCCAGCTTCAATAAAAACTCTTTTCTTTTCCCATTAAAATACTCATCGATTTGTTTGATGCAGGTTTTTAAGCAGAAAGGTAAGTCGGCATCTCCCGGCAGCATTTCCTCCACAAAGTCCACGGATAAAATGCTGTCCAGCATCCCGCTGATTTCAATGGGTCCCAGGGGCGATTTGTAATAGGCTTTATAGGTTTTCATGACTGACCTTGACCACTAAACAAAGTTGAGCGAATGTCGCGTCTGTTGCAAATAAAAAGTAGTTTTGGATCCGCTATGGCTTTATAAGACAATTAAATCCCAAATTTCAAGCACCAAATTATTTACAGTCAATGCCCCTTCACGTAAAAAAGGCGGTCTGGCCCTGCTGATTCATTTTTATCATCCCGCTTTAGACTTGCATATATCCAGCTCACCATGTAAATAAAAAGAAACACAGTATAAAAAATGCGCAACATACAGTAATTAACCCGCAGGGCCAATGACCATCCAACATTCTTCAGTTTTTAAAAAACGAGTTACCACCCTGAATGCGCTAATTATCAGGGCGGATAAATTAATGGGTATAAACGTACAACACCAGCAGCTGCAAAAGGAGGGATGATCATTCATGAACAATATGAAACCGGTAATCATCGGATTAGCCGTCGCTCTGGCGGCAGCAATCGGCTATACGGTATACCTTCATCAAGGCCCTATTAAAAAAGTTTCCACCGAAAATCAAAATCTGTTGACCGAAATCGATCAATTGAAGACCGCTTCGCAGGATAAAAATTCCAACTATAAGGCGGAACTGGATACCAGGACCCAACAGTTGAAAGAGCTCGAAACCAAAACTGTGGCTCTGGAAGAAACCATTGCAGGCGTCTCCGAAGAAAAGATAATAGTTGAGACAGAACTTGAAAAGTTGGTTTCCCGGATCAGAAAAGAAAAGGAAAGCATTGAAGCGGATCTTCAATCAAAGGTAGGGGAGTTGGAAAATCAGCTGGTGCAGAAACAGCACGAGTTACAAACCTCCCACAACGAAACGCAACAACTAAAAGCAGCTTTAGAAGCGATCAAAACCGACCATCAAAGCCAGCTCACCGACAAAATTGGACTCTTAGAAGAACTTCAAAAACAAAGCGGTGAACTGCAAGAAACCGTTTCACGTACCAGAAAAGAAACGGAGACAATTGAGGCAGAACTGCGGGGAACCATAAAAAGTCTGGAAAATCAACTGGCGCAACGGGAGGGCGAGCTAGAAACCTCCCGTAACGAAACGCAACAGCTCAAAGTGGTGTCGGTTGAGGCATCAGCTGCCTATATAGCCGGACTTGCCAACAAAATTCGACTCGTGGAAGATCTTCAAATAAAGAGCGCCGAACTGGAAGAGACACTCACCCGAATCAAAAAGGAGACGGATACCCTCGCTGCAGATCTGCAATCAACAATAACGGGTCTGGAAAGCCAGCTGGCACAGTGGGGTCACGAGCTGCAAGCGTCCCGTGAAGAAGTGCAAAAACTGCGCAGCACCGTTGCCCTCGTGGAAAGCGACAAGGAGGCGCTTAGCCAAAAATCAGAAAATCTCGGCCGACAGCTGCTGGCGTCCGGAAATCAACTGGAAGGATTGCAAAAGGAATTAGCGACCAAGGACAGGGAACTCCTGAATTCGACGCAAGAAAGAGATCAACTTAAACAAAGCAATATTGAACTGGAAAATCAGCAAACTGACCAGACAGGTCAACTCTCACAGACGGCAAAAGCGAACAAGGCACTGATAGAACAAGGGGATTTGCTGGAAACGGAAAGAGATCAACTTAAACAAAGCAATATTGAATTAAAAAACCAACAGACTGAATCACAACGGCGATTTCAAATAATTTCTGGTGATATAACCGCCAAAGACCAAAAGCTTTCTGAAATGGAAGCAAATCGTCAACAATTGCTCAGTCGAGTTACCGAGCTCGATAAGGAAAAGCAAGAGCTCGCCCGGCTGCAGTACGCACTGAAAAATCAGATAGGCATGACCCAAAGTCAGATAGAGACACTGTCCATGGATACGGCCGTCAAAGAAGAACAGTTAAAGTCAAAAGAGCAGCAAATTCAATCAATGGAAACTGCCTACCAGGAACTTTCCAAGCAATTTGAAAAACGAATTAATGAAAAAGAAATCGAAATCGAGAATCTGATTGACAAACTGAGTATAAAGTTACTGGATAAAATTTTATTTGCTTCAGGCAGCGCCGATATTTCCGCTGTCGGTAACGGAGTATTAGAAAGCCTGGCGACCGAACTACAAAAAATCGAAGGCTTTGAGATATCGGTGGCCGGTCACACCGACAACCAAGGCCTCCTAGGGTCCGAAATCAAAAAAGCTTATCATGACAATCTAGGTTTATCGGTTGCACGTTCAGCGTCCGTCGCTCGAAAGCTGCACTCGATGGGAGTCAGTCCTCAAAACCTTTCTGCCATCGGATACTCCATGTATCGCCCCGTGGCAAACAATGATTCCCCAGAGGGGCGGCAAGAAAACCGTCGGGTTGAAATCATGCTGGAGCCGTTACGTTAGATCCTTAAAAGTTACCTTTGTACTTTTGGTGCAAAAAAACGAAAAATGGCAATCAAACTCTATCTCGCACCTTTGCGGGGCTTTACCGATTATATCTACCGCAATAGCTTTTCCCGTCATTTCGACGGTTTCGACGCGGCGGTCACGCCCTTCATACCGACTTTGAAGGCAATTCGTGTCAAACCATCGCATCTCAAGGATGTTTTGCCGGAAAACAACCCGGCCATGCCCATTGTTCCCCAGATCATCGGCAACAACCATGAAAATTTTATTCCCCTTGCCAGGCAATTATCCGACATGGGCTATAAAACGGTAAACTGGAATCTGGGATGTCCATTCCCCATGGTTGCCAAAAAGCAGCGTGGTTCCGGTTTGCTGCCGTACCCGGAGAAAATTGATCATTTCCTGGAAAAAACAGTCCCCGCCATCCCCAACCGGCTGTCCATAAAAATTCGTCTGGGTCGCAAGGCTCCCGATGAGCTATTTAAGCTCATACCGATTCTCGACCGCTACCCCTTGCAGGAAATTATCATTCATCCCCGAACCGGCACCCAGATGTATGATGGAGAACCGGACCTGGATGCATTTGAGAGATGCATCGAAATGACCCATCATCAAGTTGTCTATAATGGTGATATTACTGATTTGAAAGGTTTCCAAAACCTCGCGGCCCGATTTAAAACCACCGATGCCTGGATGATTGGCCGCGGAGCGCTGATTAATCCTTTTTTGCCGGCAATCATCAAGACCGGCAAGGATAACTTCAACAATCATGTTGAAGCTTTCAGAAACTTTTATGAAGAGCTGTTCGAAGAATATCAAAAGGTATTTTCGGGCCCGGGTCATTTACTGGAAAGAATGAAAGGTTTTTGGACCTATTTTTCACAGGCGTTTAAAGACGGCCGCAAAATCCGGAAAAAAGTCCACCGCACCCTTAAACTCCCGCGCTATTTGCAAATTGTGGAGCGGTTTTTCGAGGAGGATGCGGAGTGGAAAAAATGAGTTGATTAGTTTATTGAGTTGATTGAGTTTAGATGATCAGAAACATTTATTGCGCGTATTTGTAAATTCTTGAACTTTGGGGAAGATTCTTTTATCCCGAAAACACGAAAATTTTCTTGCCTTATTTTTGCGCTTTCGTCATTTCGTGCCTTCGTGATTGAACATTTTGGGTTTTCCGCCT
>PVMK01135201.1_pt1 | contig 15804 bp, 17 predicted proteins | sample 1853481 | NCBI WGS metagenome assembly PVMK01 (sample SAMN08533507, study PRJNA380276) | Marine sediment metagenome, whole genome shotgun sequencing project.
CAATGGGATACCGTGCCGGGGCTACCGTAACCAATCTGGAATTCGTTCAGTTTCATCCAACGTGTCTGTACCACCCTGATGCCAAAAACTTCCTGATTTCAGAAGCCTTAAGGGGTGAAGGCGCGATTCTGGTTGATTCTTCCGGCCGCCCTTTTATGGAAGAATATGACGTCAAGAAGGATCTTGCATGCCGTGACGTAGTTGCTCGTGCCATCGATACAGAACTCAAGAAAAGCGGAACTGATTCCGTATTTCTTGATATATCCCATAAAAACTCCGATTTCGTAAAAGAACGCTTCCCAAATTTATATAAAAAGTGCTTAACCTTCGGTTTTGATATGACCAAGGAGCCGCTTCCGGTTGTTCCTGCCGCCCATTATATGTGCGGAGGTATCGCAACCGACATGTTTGGAAGAACAGATTTACACCGATTGTACGCCATTGGCGAAACAGCCTGTACCGGACTTCACGGTGCCAACAGGCTTGCAAGCAACTCCTTGATCGAAGCTCTGGTATATTCCCACATGGCTGCCCGGCAGGCCGTGAAGGATATCGATACATTCGATTTCACTTCTACCCCCGTTCCTCCACCATGGGATGAAGTCGGCACCGCAGACAGCGACGAAGTTATTATGGTTTCACAAAATTGGGATGAAATCCGACGATTCATGTGGAACTATGTGGGTATCGTCCGATCAAACAAACGGCTGGAAAGAGCTGAACGACGTATTGAAATAATACAGAAGGAGATACGGGAGTATTATTGGGATTTTAGGGTTTCTTCAGATCTTATCGAGCTTCGAAACATAGCGATAGTGGCAGAACTTATTATCAAGTGTGCCGGACACAGGAAAGAAAGCCGAGGGCTCCACCACAATATCGAATATCCCTATCGGGATGACATGCGGTGGCAAAAAGACACAATTCTTCGGCGATCATTTATGGGATAAGGCGCATGCAATATCTTCTTCTCCCCCAACCCTCTCCTTATTTATGTAAATTCAACCCCTTGAAATGTATACCCCCGGCGCGTCCGCGTGATTCCGTTTTTATCCTTCATCCTCATTGACAACCCGTGTTTTTGTATTACTTTAGTAGAAATTTTATACTTACCTTATTGTGTAATTGATATCCCCTTTGGCTTCGCTGAAACAGCGGTCTTCACTTTTTTTCGAAAAGCTTCAGGGAATTTTCGACGATAAGGGTTTTTATGTACTTTAACATTCCCTTGTTAACCTTGCAAAAAGCCGAAAGGATCTCGGTCGCGGTTTCATTTCACGGAATGCCCGAACGATTACCAGGAAACTAGATGAGGAACAAACGAGATTACTACGAAGTATTAAATGTAAGCCGTAATGCCGATGCGAATGAGCTAAAGGCCAACTACCGAAAATTGGCCCTTAAATACCACCCGGATCGAAATCCCGGCGACAAAGAGGCTGAAGAAAGGTTCAAGGAAGCTGCTGAAGCTTATGAAGTTCTTCAAGATCCTCAAAAACGGAACATCTATGACCAGTTTGGCCATCAAGGCCTCGAAGGGTCAGGATTTTCCGGATTTAGCGGGTTTGAAGACATTTTTTCGAGCTTTGGCGGAATTTTTGAGGAAGTTTTCGGATTCAGCCGGGGAAGCCGGCCAAGGAGCCGGGTTCAAAAGGGTGCCGATCTCCGTTACGACCTGACCCTCAGCTTCATGGAAGCTGCTTTTGGTACAGAAACCGAAATAGATTTACAGAAGATGGAAACATGCTCGTCTTGTGGGGGGAGCAAGTGTGAACCGGACACCCATCTGGAAACCTGCTGGCAGTGTAACGGCACCGGGCAGGTTTCCCGGAATCAGGGATTTTTTACTGTAAGAACAACCTGCTATCAATGCAATGGTAACGGCCAATCCATACCCCATCCATGCATTGCCTGCAAGGGAGCCGGACAGATTAGGATTCGTAAAAAGGTGGCTGTAAAAATCCCGGCAGGCGTAGATATCGGATCCAGACTCCGCCTGACCGGAGAAGGTGAATCCGGCATATACGGAGGGCCTCCGGGTGATCTCTACGTTTTTATTCATGTTGAAGCACACGACTTCTTCGAGCGTGACAATACAGATGTAATCTGCCAGATGGAGATTTCCTTTGTACAGGCTAGCCTTGGCGATACCATAACGGTTCCTACCTTAAACGGCAAAAAGGCACTCAAAATTCCAAAAGGCACTCAACCCGGCCACCTTTTTCGTCTTCGCGGTGAGGGAATTCCGTCTCTGAGATACGGAAAACGAGGAGACCAAATCATTCAAATGCTAATTAAAACACCAACCCATCTGAATAAAAAACAGGAAGCGCTGCTCAAAGAATTCACCAAAATTGAATCAAGCAAACTACCCAATAAATTAAAAAACATTCTCAAAAGCACTATTGACAGGGCATCCAACTGACCTGGATTTTTTAAAAGAAATTTGGGCCATCCGGTTTTTTTTGCGAACCAAAGGAGATTTAACGGTAATGTATGAACTAAAAGTTGTCTCGGATTTTGCAGCAGCCCATCAGCTTAAAATGGTGGCTGACAAATGTGAAAACTTGCACGGACATAACTGGAAGATCGAAGTCTGTATCGCCGGAGAACACCTCAATAATGCGGGGGTGTTGATCGACTTTGGAGAATTGAAGCAGTATATTAACGAAATCATGGAAAGGCTGGATCACAAATTTTTAAACGAACTCGATTACTTTCATGATGACAACCCGCCCTCTTCGGAAAACATTGCTCGGTATATTGCAGACGCCCTTCAACCTTTGATCGACAATTCTGACGTTAAGGTTGTCCGGGTGACTTCCTGGGAGTCGGAGGACGCCTGTGCGACATACATTGTAAATTAACAATTTGTCTCATCACCCCATTTTTTCATACTGTTTCATCAGTTCATCCCTTGAAATGATTGCAGCCACATCTTTGACGTGCTGACGGATATTTTCAAGTCCGCCCTCCTGCCGGTCAACCAGAATAACCGCTTTAACCACATCCAGCCCTTCGGAACCGGCCCGTTCTATAGCCTTGATTGTGGAACCGCCGGTTGTAGCAACATCGTCGATGATTACAACCCGCTGTCCCGGATGCATATCCCCTTCGACCCACTTGACAATCCCATGATCTTTGCGGGTCTTGCGTATGGAAAAGGCATTTATCGAACTTCCTTTTAGTTCTGAAACAAATGCCGTTGCCACGGCCATTGGATCGGCACCGAAAGTAAGCCCGCCAATACCGTCCGGCTTTAAATCTTTTATGATATCGAATACAAGATGGCCCACCAAAAACATACCTCTCGGACTTAATATCGTCGGCTTGCAATTCACATAAAAACGACTCATTCTGCCTGAAACAAGTTTAAAACTCGGCGTTTCGGTGTATTTAAAAGATTTTTTACATATGATTTCAATAAGTTCCTGTTTCATATCGACTCTGCTCCGCTGCATTTTTTAAATGAACTCAAATAGTCAAACGCTTCTCTCCACAAAAAATATATAACCCGGAATCTTCAGCCAAACACGCCAGGGTCATATTTAATTCTGATGCCAGTTCCACGGCCAGTGATGTCGGACGAGAAAAAGCCAGTATAACGGGTAGCCGCGCCCGTCCAGCCTTTTGCACCAATTCGTAGCTGATGCGGGAGGAAAGGACCAGAATCACGGCCCCATCAAGCTTGCGACCCAAAAAAAGCTTTCCGATGGCCTTATCAAGGGCGTTGTGTCGTCCGACATCTTCAGCCAAGGATAACAGCTTAAAATCAGCCGCATAAAGAGCAGCGGCGTGGGACGCTCGGGTTTTATCACGCAAGGGCTGGTGTTGGGAAAGATTTTCAATAATCTGCACAGCCAAACCAACATCAATCCGAGTATTGTCTCTGAGGGGTTGAATCTTCTGATAAAGATCTTCAACAATCTCCTTGCCACAAATACCGCAACTTGTCTGGCTGATAAAACCACGCCTTTCCAAAAGATCGGTTATCTTATCGAGTCTCGATTTGCTGATGGTAACGGTGACAACATTGGGATCAATAGCATCACAACAAGATATCGTGTTAAAATCATCCGGTGTATCCACAATCCCTTCGGCCAGGCAGAAACCGGCAGTATGAACCAATTCATCACCCGGTGTACGCATCACAACAGAATACGGTTTTCCTTCAACATGAATTGACAGGGGCTCTTCGCCAATGAGCATGTGCTCGGAAGATCTTTCGATTTTTTTATTCCGGGATACAACCGTATGCTTAATACATGTTTCCAAAAAAAACCTCCTGAATGAATTGCAGATACCGAATACTTCAGTTTTGATATAAGTTCAATGTCTTTTATATCTGTCCACATGGCTAAAATCAATGTCAGATTGCGTTTATTTTTTTCTGAATACCGAGAAAGAAAGTGCGGCATCGGGAAGATCCTTGGCAAATCCCCAAGAGCAGTAGAACTCCCAAAATCACGGCGCTCCCCATCTTAATAAAATGAGGGATTATGTCAGCGGCCTGTCCGGCCACTGCCGTTGCGGAAATACCCATACTGTAATAGAGTATATCCGTAAAAAGCCCCAACATAATAGAACATATAGCGATTGAACCAAGATATATCATAAGAGGCTTTTTCCCAAGGAGACCGGAAACAACGCTTATGGAGGCAACGTTGGTTGCAGGACCGGCCAGTAAAAAGACAAGGGCCGCACCTGGATTCAACCCTTTGAGGACCAAAGCGGCTGCAATCGGTGTAGAGGCGGTGGCACAGACATACATGGGGATGCCTGCAACCAGCATAACAAGAATGGCAATAAAGTTGTTGGCCAGGTAAGATTCGAACAGCGCATCGGGAATCATGTACGTTATCATACCGGCCAGCAAAATACCGAGAATAAACCATTTACCAATATCACCCAGAAGATCGACAAAGACATATTTCAAGCCTGAAACGATTTTGGCTGTAAATGGTTTCTCCATGGTTTTGCCCGGATTCACCACCGTACTGTTGCATCCGCAATCCATCGAATCGGAAAACGAAATTTGAGAAAATTTATCTGACGGATTGTTCCATCGGGTGGTGAAGTTTTCGAACAAACCTGTTACAACGGCGGTAATAAATGCCGCCACAGGACGAATCAATGCAATAATCGGATCCATAAGCGCAAAAGTCAGCGGTATTGAATCGATACCTGTTTCGGGTGTTGAAATAAGAAATGACAACGTCGCTCCGTTATTGGCCCCCTGCCGCTTCAGACCTGCCGCCGCAGGTAAAACACCGCAGGAACACAACGGAATTGGAATCCCCGCAAGAGCGGCCAGGAAAACGGACCGAACTTTTCCGCCGCCGAGGTACCGGCTGATGGTTTCGGGTTTTATAAAAACATAAAGAATGCCGGCGATGAAAAAGCCCAACAGCATGTAAACGGCTGATTCATAAAAAATTTGCCACGAAGCATATATGATTTCAACGATCATGGTTTTCATTCATTAAAGCCTTTTCAGTAGCATTTTTATTCCCTAACATGTTCCAGGCTCTGGCTGATAAGAGATTTTACATGATCATCGTCCAGACGATAAAACACGATTTTGCCTTCTCTTCGATAGCGTACGATTTTTAAATTTCTGAGAATCCTGAGTTGATGTGAAACAGCGGATTCGGAGGACCCGCAAACAGCGGCCAGGTCACAAACACAAAGTTCGCAGGCAACCAGTGCAATAACGATTTTTAGCCTGCCAGGATCGCCCAGTGCCTTGAAAATGTCGGTCATGCCCTGAAGTGTATCTGAATCGGGAACGTTATCCACAGCACGCTTTACCTGGGCCATATGCAATATTTTTTCCTGGCACTGTTCCATCGATTACCTCCTATCATATGATCAAATGTTCATATGTCAACTTGAAATTAATGTCAATACCATAATCTCTGGATTCTGATTGTTAACAAAATGAGTCATCTCCAAAAGAGCTGATGATTTTGAGCCCTCTTCTCCAACTAAAATTAGAGAAGAAGTAAAAAAATTATCTTGACAAATTATAGAGATTGCCCAATAATTATAAATTTCTTAAATTATAGCATAGTAGTTAAAACAAAGTACGCTGCAGGAGGGGTCAAATACATGTACGCTATCGTTAATACCGGCGGAAAACAATATAAAGTTCGTCAGGGGGATATTTTAAGAGTCGAAAAAATCTCCGGAGAACTCGGCAGCCTTGTTTCTCTCGACCGTGTCCTTATGTTCTCAGATGGTGAAAACGTCCGCATCGGTCAGCCCATTCTCGATGACATCGCAGTCAAAGGACACATCGTCGAGCAGGGAAAGAGCAAAAAAATTATCGTCTTCAAGTATAAAAGACGTAAAAGATATCGCCGAAAACAAGGACATCGACAACAATATACGGCAATTAAAATAGACAGTATCGGGACTTAAAAAAGAAACCTTTGAAAACTGTTCGACTGTGATCGAGGTAAGGTAAAGATCCCGGACTTTGAAGAAAAAAAGACGAAAACTTTTTCCATCCCGGAGGAACATTTTTAAAATTCCACGGGACAGGCAGAAATACATTGAGCATTTCGGGGATTGAAATTTGATCCTGGCATTGGATATGGGAAAAAGTAACGCTGTCTAAAAGTCTTAAAGAGGTTATTTCTTTTGGTAAGGAGTTTTAATAATGGCACATAAAAAAGCAGGCGGCAGTTCCAAGAACGGACGCGACAGTCAAGGGCAACGCCGGGGCGTAAAACGATACGGCGGTCAAATAGTAAAGGCGGGGAATATCCTGGTTCGCCAACTGGGCACAAAGATACATCCCGGTGACAATGTGGGCATGGGCAGAGATTATACGCTGTTTGCCAAAATTGATGGTATTGTTGCTTATGGAAGACTGGGTCGTTCTCGCAAAAAAGTAAGTGTTTATGCAGAGTGAAATTCATTGATGAAGCGGTTATTACCGTTCAGTCCGGTAACGGCGGTAGAGGCTGTGTGAGCTTTAGGCGTGAAAAGTTTATTCCACGCGGAGGACCGGACGGTGGCGACGGCGGCAGGGGCGGAGATGTTATATTAAAGACAACGTCAAGAAAACGCACCCTTTACCAGTTTAGATACAAAAAACACTTCAACGCCGAAAACGGTACCTACGGCCAGGGCAAACGGAAAACCGGTAAAAACGGCCAAGACCTCGTCATTGAACTTCCCCCCGGAACCCTGATCACCGATGCCAACACCGGATCCGTTATAAAGGACCTGGTCAAAACCGATGAAACATTTGTAATTGCAACAGGCGGCAGAGGCGGTCAGGGAAATACACGTTTTAAAACTTCAAAAAACCGGGCACCCCGTTTTGCCCAGCCCGGCGAACCCGGGGAAACCAGAACACTGAAGTTGGATCTTAAACTTCTGGCCGATGTCGGTATCATCGGGCTCCCCAATGCCGGCAAATCTACGCTCATTCACGCCATTTCTTCAGCTCGTCCCAAGATCGGCAATTATCCATTTACTACAATTACGCCCAGTCTCGGCGTAGTTCAAACCGACTGGACAGAGCCGTTTGTAGTGGCCGATATCCCCGGGCTGATTGAAGGCGCCCATAAAGGAATCGGGCTTGGCATTAAATTTCTCCGACACATTGAGCGCACCCGAATTCTGATTCATATGATCGACATTTCAACCATCGATCTTGACAACCCTCTAAAGACATATAATATCATAACCCAAGAACTTGCCCTGTATAATTCAAAGCTGGCTCAAAAACCTCAGATTATTGTACTCAATAAAATTGACCTGCCCGATATTGGAAAAGCAGCAGAAATTTTTCAATCTGCTGTAAAAGATCGGAAAATCGGATTAATTTCCGCCCTGACCGGCAAAGGCGTAGAGGAATTAAAGCGGCAAATCGTTCACGTGTTAAACAAATCTTATGAAGAACAATAGAAAATCGATATTTAACAACGTCAAGCGATTGGTGGTGAAGGTTGGCAGTAATGTCTTAACAGAAGATCATGGTCTGAATTTAAAAGCGATACAATCTATCAGCAAACAAATTTGCCGTCTAATTGACCATGGACTCGAGGTGATTCTGATCTCCTCAGGTGCAATGGCATCAGGAGTAAAAAAAATCGGTCTTGATAAAAGGCCGGATGAAATTCCCAAGCGCCAAGCGGTTGCTGCCGTTGGGCAGGCAGGGCTTATCATGGAATATGAAAAGGCGTTTGCCCGATATAACAAAAAAGTCGCTCAGATTCTGCTGACCGGTGATGACTTGAATAATCGAAAAAGATATTTGAACGCCCGCAATACCCTCTGCATGTTGTTATCGTGGCAGGTTGTTCCGATCATCAATGAAAATGACACGGTAATGATCGAAGAAATTCAATTTGGAGACAATGACAACCTTGCAGCAATGATTACACTCCTGATGGATGCGGATATTCTTATCAACCTGACGGATATCGACGGCCTTTATACAAAAAATCCCCGAAATCACCCGGATGCAGAACTGATTCCGTTGGTATCAACCATCCGGGAGAGCATCGTAAAAGTTGCCGGCGATATCCCCGGTCCCCTTGGCACCGGCGGAATGCTCAGCAAGATAAACGCGGCAAGAAAGGTTACCGCTTCCGGAATTCCAATGGTAATCGCAAACGGCGGCAAGCCGGATATTTTTAAAAAACTCTTTTCCGGCAAAGAAATTGGAACGTTTTTTGTTTCAAAAAAGAAAAAGCTTAAAAGCCGAAAATGCTGGATAGCGTTTACTTTGAAACCCAAAGGCGTTATCAAAATTGACGACGGCGCCGCAGCGGCCATCCTGAACAGAGGCAAAAGTCTTTTACCCAGCGGCATTGTCCATGTGGAAGGTGAATTTAATGTGGGCGCTCCGGTGGAATTTAAAAAAGGCGACAATGAAACGCTGGGGACCGGTCTTGTAAATTACAGTTCCACTGACATTCGCAAAATTATGGGACTTAAATCGAGCCAGATTAAAAATATTCTGGGACATAAGCCCTATGATGATGTTATCCATAGAGACAACCTTGCCATTACATCTGAATATTATAATCAATAACATCCTTGTATTATAGGTAAAAGCTATGACCATCGAAAAAGAAATCATAAAAATAGCCAAAGCAGCCCGGACTGCCTCCTCGGAGATTGCCCGATGTTCTTCAAATAAAAAGGATGATGTTCTTCTTGGCATTGCCGATAAAATTGAAGGAAAATCATCGAATATAAAGGAAGCCAACCTGAAGGATCTTTCCCGTGCAAAGGAGATGGGCCTTTCCGATGCCATGATTGATCGACTCACAGTGTCCGACGCTACCATTGAGTCCATGGCGAATGGTTTAAGAGAAGTTGCCCGGTTCAATGACCCTGTGGGCTCCATAACCAAGACCTGGATACGGCCCAACGGCCTGGAAGTTTCTCGAATACGCATACCGCTGGGTGTTATCGGAATTATTTATGAGTCGCGCCCCAATGTTACCATAGATGCTGCCGGCCTTTGCTTGAAAGCAGGCAATGCCGTCATACTTCGCGGCGGATCCGAAGCGCTTCATTCCAACCAGACACTGGCCGGTATCATCGGGCAGGTTCTCAATGAATCCGGTCTCCCGGAAAAAGCTGTACAGCTTATACCCGTCAGGGATCGAAAAGCTGTTAACATTCTTTTAAATCAGGAAGAATATATCGATCTAATTATCCCCCGGGGGGGAGAAGGTCTGATCCGGTTTGTCGTTGAACATTCGAGAATACCCGTATTGAAACATTACAAAGGTGTCTGCCATGTGTATGTGGACAAAGGGGCAGACATATCCATGGCCGAAGAAATCTGTTTTAATGCCAAAGTACAGCGTCCCGGGGTTTGCAATGCCATGGAAACGATGCTGGTACATCGGTCAATCGCACCAATTTTTTTACCGAAAATGGCCGAACGTTATGTGAGATCAGGGGTTGAAATCAGGGGCTGCCCTGAAACATGCCAGATCTTACCGAATGCACAAAAGGCCACAGAAGCCGACTGGCCGGCGGAATATCTCGATCTTGTTCTGGCTGTGAAGGTGGTCGAGGATATGGACCAGGCTATTTTGCACATTGCAAATTACGGCTCAAGCCATACGGAAGCCATTGTGACACGCAGTTATGAAAGGGCCAAACGTTTTGTGCGGGAAATCGATTCTTCGGCGGTTCTGGTCAATGCTTCCACACGGTTTAATGACGGTGGGGAGCTCGGATTAGGCGCTGAAATCGGAATCAGCACTTCAAAACTCCATGCCTTCGGCCCCATGGGGGTGGAAGAACTGACAACGACCAAATTTGCTGTATTTGGAAATGGGCAGATAAGAACATAGAACGATTACCAACAAAAGTTCCCATGGACCCACAGCTTTATTTTCCAATCTCAACTTGAGGCCATTTAAAGTGTTATTGCTTGAAAAGTGGAGAATTCTTGAAACGCATAGGACTCTTTGGCGGTACGTTTAACCCGATTCATATGGGCCATGTCCAGGTGATCCGCGAAGTTAAAGAGGGATTTGATCTGGACAAAATTTTTATAATCCCTTCGGCTCTGCCACCGCACAAGGAGACGGCAGGTATAATAGACGTACTGGATCGTATTGAAATGATCCGGCTTGCATTTTCAGACGATCCGGATTTTATGGTCTCCGATGTTGAGTTAAAACGTTCAGGATTCTCATATACCATCGATACTGTTCACCATTTTAAATCCATTCTGCCCGAGAATTCCAAACTCTTCTTCATTGTGGGGCTGGATGCATTTTTAGAAGTCAATACCTGGAAATCTTATAAGGATCTTTTCCTGCTGATTCCGTTCATCGTCATGTCTCGAACCACAACAGGGCAAAGGGATACGGTTTTGCAGTGGGAAAACCTTGGGCGCTATCTTAAATCCAGGATTTCAGACAGATATAAATATTCTGTTTCACAATCATGCTTCATTCATGACGAGAAACAACCGGTTTCTTTGTTTGAGGTAACACCCGTGGATATTTCATCGACAGAAATTCGTGAGTGTGTCAGAAAAGGACGTACGATTAAATCTCTGGTCCCGGAAATTGTCGAAGATTTAATAAAAACCAAAGGACTCTATTTATGACAGATATGCCTGATTCTTCCATGGATCCGAACCTTGATCTTTTTGTTAAAGCCGCTTTGGGGAAAAAAACCATCGCCCTGGTGGTTCTTGACGTCCGGAAGTTAACTTCTTTAGCCGACGTTTTTATCATCTGCAGTGGCCGTTCCAACCGTCAGGTTTCTGCAATTGCGGAACATATTCAGCTGGATCTAAAGAAACAGGGGGTAATGCCCTTGAGTGTTGAAGGGAAAAAAGAAGGACATTGGGTTGTGCTTGATTACGGCCATGTGATCATACATGTTTTCTTCGAACCCGTACGTGAATTCTATGATCTTGAAGGTCTTTGGATAGATGCGAAACCCATAAAAACCAAAAGCCTCATCAACATCGAGGAAGAAAGAATTTAAAAATTCCCAAAGCCCTTTATCACCGAATCTCAACAGTTAATCCAGGATTAATCCATATTTTTTTTTGACGCCTTCCATTGACAAATCCTATTGTCGGATCTATGTTGTTAATAATTTTAAGCTCGGTCAGGCAGGCAATTTATTTAAAAAAGGAGAATATAATGTTTGAAGTTACAGAATCAGCAACGAAACAAATTGCTGAATATTTCAAAGGTAAAGAGGTCACACCGATCCGGATTTTTTTAAATTCAGGGGGATGAGGCGGTCCGTCACTTGCTATGGCTCTGGATGAGCCAAAAGATACGGACGATGTCTTTGATATCGACGGTTTTAAATATATTGTTGACAAAGAGTTTTTGATAAAGGCAACACCGATTAAAGTAGATTTTTCGGAAATGGGATTTAAACTCGACTCCGGAATGGATTTTGGAGCAGGATGTTCAGGCTGCGGAACAGAAAGTACTTGCGGCTAAGCATCTATCCGATTTTATTTAAAGGGCAACACTTCATTTGTGTTGCCCTTTTTTTTCAAAGTAAATATCCTGGTCCAGAGGGCCAGGCTTTGGGTTACCCCTGGAAGGGGCTGTTTCCCTGAAAGCCAAACAAGTTTAAAGTGCCTTGTATATTGAAAATTGGACAAAAAATAAATTTAAACTGGGGGGTGTCCCCCCGCCTCCTCCGAGGTTTTTAATTTGAGCATCATTACCAATGGGCTTTCTTAATTCGGTAAAATTGTCAATAATGTCGGAAGAGAAGGTAAGTGCCTTGGGTTCCGAACCCGGACTTTAGAGTCTTCCTTCCGCCAGGTTTAAGTCGGGGAACAACTTGGTGCATCGACACCGTATTTGACAAGGCTGATGATTCCTGGTTCCCAAAAATTTTTATCGCCGATAAGGAGGCCATATGCCAGACTACTTTTTTGGAATTGATGCGAGTAAAGGATATTCTAATTTCGTCATGCTTGATTCATTAAAGCACTACGTTGAAGACGACTTTCAGTTGGATGATACTTTTGACGGTCACCAAAAGCTCTACAGCATCCTATCAGAGTTTTGCGTCCGTCATCCCAAGGCCAACATTTTTTCCGCCGTTGAAAGCACTGGCGGTTATGAAAACAACTGGTTTGATGCGCTGGTCAGATTCCAGACGCATCTGCCGATAAGGACTGCCAGATTAAATCCCTGTGGCGTTTACAACAACAGCAAAGCTGAATTGAATCGGAATATCACCGACAAAATCAGCGCTGAGAATGTCGCCAAATACATGATTGAGCATCCCGAGAAAGTGCAGTATCGGCAACAGGATCCTCTGGCACCCCTGAGAAAACAGTGGGGATTTATAAAAATGCTGAAAAAGCAAAAAACCCAGATGCTCAATCAATTGGAATCCAATCTCTACACAGCCAATCCGGAAATTCTGGCTTACTGTAAAGATAATACACCGGCTTGGGTTCTTAGCCTTTTACAGCGCTATCCAACCGCTTCCAAGCTGGCCAAAGCAAAGAAGTCTTCTGTGGCCTTGATTCCATATGTGACACCCCAAAAAGCAAAAAAACTGGTCGAAACAGCCAAGCAGAGTGTCGCGTCCGCTACGGATGAAACTACAAGCCAAATAATCAAGGCGATTGTCCAACAGATTAGACAGCTTTCAAAAACCATTGATGCCCAAACAAAAGCCATGGCGGATAAATGCTCGATTCCTGAAGTTGAGTTGCTCAAGACTTTTATAGGGATCGGAAACGACTCTGCTGTCGGTCTAATCCTTGAAATAGGCTCCATAGAACGGTTTAAAAGGGCGAAACACTTAGCCTCGTTCTTTGGCCTTCACCCTGTTTATAAAAAAAGCGGTGACGGTTCCTGGGGCTTTCATATGAGTAAAAAAGGCCGCACAGTACCCCGACAAATTCTTTATATGGTTGCCATGGTAGCCATTCAATCCAATCCTCTGATCCGTGAAATCTATGAGAAACATACGGAAAAAGGGATGGAAAAAAAGGCCGCTTTGGGTGTGTGCATGCACAAAATCATTCGAATAATTTACGGAATGCTTAAACACAACCAGCCGTTTGACCCCGAAATTGACAAGGCAAACAGAAAAAAACAGAATCCTCAGGACGAAAAGAAAGTAGGCCTGGACAAAAGCCGTCGTTACCAAGCATATGATGTAAAAGCACCAATTTCAAGAAGGCAGGCTAAAAAAAGAGAGGAACGGAAGCAGTCCCAAAGCGACAACATCGCTCATAACGGGATCATCAAGGCCTCCGTTCCCATCTCTTAATAACAGAACTTCAACCTTATGTACAGATTTTACCGAAATGTCAAAGAACAAATTTATCTGAGTTTGCGGCATAATGGACCCGCAAATATCTTTTAAATAATGCTTGACTTTAACCGGAACAACTAAAGTGCCTAAAATTGTTGTGTCGCTACGCCCCATCTTTTTTATGGACGATCGATGCTGGGCGTATACAAACCAAAAATCAAAAAAAAATTTAATAATTCCCAATCTTGAATTTCCAATTTAAAATCGACAGAATACCTCAACTTTAGGCATTTTAGGCATTTTGTAATTTTAGGCATTTTTTCGAGCATCTTCATATCTTCATTAAAACATATTTTGCCATAAAATGCATAAAATTCAATTATAACGACCTACAGGGCTCTAAGATACTCCGGCTTCAAAGCTATTTTGCCGGCCAGGGCTTGATCGATCAGGTCTAAGGTGGTTTCCTTATCTCTTGGCAGCCTGGCCTTTATGGGCAGGTAATTCGATGCGTGGTTGGCATGGAACAGGCCCCTTGAAAGGTTGGTGGCGGCGAACATCGTTCTTAACTCCGCCAGCATTTCATCGGGTTCAATCAGACTGAATTCAGCGGACTGGTAATCGGCAAAAAGGGGCGTGCCGGGAATGAGCATCAGGCTCAAAGCACCGACGTAGTTCGGATCGATGGCCGACAGTACCCGGCCGGTCTCCGTGGCGTGTATCTGCGACCTCCGGCGGCCGGCGATTCCCAGCAACACCGTGATGGATAATTTTAGTCCGGCGTCTTTGGCTTTGCAGCCCATGGCGATCATTTGCCTTGAGCGGACCCCTTTATTGATCTTTTTCAGGGTGACGTCGTCACCGGTCTCAAGCCCCATATACACAATCCCCAAGCCGTGTGTTTTTAATGTTTCCAGCTCTTCAGGGGTTTTCATATCCAGGCTTTTGGCATTGGCATAGGCACCCACCCGGGTAACCCAGGGCAGCCGTTGACGGATGGCTTGCAGAATCTTCAACAATCTGGTTTGAGGCATTATCAACGCATCTCCGTCACAAAGAAACAGGCGACGTTGTCTGCGGCTGTATTGCGCTGCAAAATCGATATCCTCCATAATGATCGATTCGGGCTTTATCCGAAACCGCTCCCCCGAGTAGGCACCGCAAAAAGTACATTTGTTGCGGGAACACCCGACGGTTACCTGCAGCAAAATACTGTTGGCTTCACTGGGAGGACGGATTATGTTGCCTTCATAATGCATAAGCTATGTCTCGAAATTTTTAAAATTAATTGAATTTATAAGCATTGATTGAGATCTGAGCCTTGGCCTCAACCATGGGATGATGGAATACTGGAGTGATGGAATGTTGGGTTTCTAAAGGATGCTATGCATTTTATTTTTATCGTCAAGGCGAATTTTACCGTTCACCCATTCTTCCAAAACCCTCACCGAGCTCACATCCGATAGTACCCTTACAGGCCGGAGGGTAAGCTCCACGAACCGGACATCAAAACCCATCATTCCACTATTCCAACATTCCTCTTGGGACGAAGCCCTTAACCTTGCCTTTAGGTGAATGTGATTTTTTAAGTCAGCATTTATTTCTCACTGCTCCTTTAGCATCCTGGCCAGCAGAGTGCTCAATTCACCGAGTCCTAATGGTTTCGGCATATAATCTTTAATGGATTCTCGGGCCGTTTGGCTCAGGCCCTTGATATCGTCCAGTTCATAGCCGGACATAATTGAGATATTGGCTTCGGGGTCAAAACTGATGATTTCTTCGATGCAGGCAATCCCGTCCATTTCCGGCATGTTAATGTCCATTAATACCGCATCGGGTTTGCAGTCCTTATACTTTTCCAGGCCCTCGGCACCGCTTCTGGCAAATTCCGGTTTATATCCCAGATAAACGAGCAACTCATTCATGGCGTTAAGGATCTCGGGCTCATCATCGACCACCAGAACGAGTTGCCCATCTCCGCGGGTGAGCGACGGTTCAGCTTCGATTTCGGGGTCCGATTCACCCTTGGCCAGAGGGAGATGAATCTTAAAA
>PVMK01175772.1_pt1 | contig 15800 bp, 17 predicted proteins | sample 1853481 | NCBI WGS metagenome assembly PVMK01 (sample SAMN08533507, study PRJNA380276) | Marine sediment metagenome, whole genome shotgun sequencing project.
CGCGGCCAGTATGAAAGCGGTTACGTATTGAATAATGTAAATTGAAAATTGAATATTTGTAGAAGTCGCTTCGCTCCGACATTTTTATTATAAATTTAATTGGAAGAATTCCTCAAATAATCAATATTGACAATCTCGTAAAAAGTCAAATTTCTCAAATTACGATCTCATAACCTATTGAATTTATTAAGTGTGAAATTTTATTCTAACATCGAAAACCTGGTCCTCTGGGCCTCCGGCTCGTAGGGGCACGATCCTACGCCTCGGAGAGCCAGGTCAGAGACAATGGGCTCTGCCATAGATCAAATCTGAACGCTGCTGGTAAAGGTAATCATCCAAATCACCCCTCCGGGGTGGACCAAAGCCGGGCCCTCTGGACCCGGATCTTTACTTCTGTGTTTTTGTGCCTTTTTGCGGCCATATCAATTTTAGCGGGTGAAATAAATTTTATGAGCGAAGATATCAGAATCGGTGTTTTTGTCTGCGACTGCGGTACGAATATTGCGGGGGTGGTTGATGTCCCCCAGCTGGTGGACTACGCCAAAGGGCTGGAAAATGTCGTCTTCGCCGATGAGGGCAGATGGTCCTGTTCGGTGGATTATCTGGCCCGCATGCAAGATTCCATCCGGGAACATAAACTCAACCGAGTGGTGATTTCGGCCTGCACCCCCAGGACCCATGAACCGCTTTTTAAACGCACCGCCAAAGAGGCCGGGATCAACCCCTATTTGCTCGAATTTGTAAGCATCCGCGAACAGGTTTCCTGGGTTCACATGAAGGAGCCTGAAATTGCCACGGATAAAGCCAAAGATTTGATTAAAATGGGGGTGGCCAAAGCGGCCCTGCTGGAAGAGGGACAGGAGATCAGGCTACCGGTAAAAACCGATTGTCTGATCATCGGCGGCGGCATGGCCGGCATGAACGCGGCCCTGAGTGTCGCACACCAGGGATTTAATGCCATCCTTGTGGAAAAAGAACTCCGGCTCGGCGGTATCTTAAATGAGATCTGCTTCATTTCCCATGACAACCATAAAACCCCGGCAGTTAAAGTCGTTCAGGCCAGGGTGGATCAGGTGCAGTCCCATCCCAACATAAAAATTTATACGGACACCCGCATCGATGCCGTACAAGGGTATATCGGGAATTACAAAATTTCATTGAAGGTCAACGGCGAGGGTTCCACCAAAAACCTTGATATTTCCACCGTCATCGTAACCACGGGAATGAAGGAGCTCGAACCGGAAGGACAGTTTGAATACGGCAAAGATCCCAGGGTCATCACCCAGCTTCAGTTGGACAGCATGCTTAAAAACAAAAAGGTCGGCGACCTGAAAAATGTCGTGATGATCAGCTGTGTGAATTCAAAAAATGAAAACCGGGGATGCTGCAACATCGGCTGCCATACATCGGTTAAAAATGCCCTAGCCCTGAAACATCTTTGCAAAGATGTCGATGTCCATATCTTATACCGGGATATGAGTTTGATTAAGGAAGAAGGAGCCGCCCAGAAGGCCGCCAAACATTTGGGCGTTAAATTTTGGAGATTTCCGGATGATCGCTATCCGGAAGTGATTAAGGAAAACGGCGATTTGGTGGTCAACGTTTATGATTTTCTGGTGGGCAGGGAATTTAAAATATCCGCCGATCTTCTGGTGTTGACAACGGCTTTTAAAGGCAATGACACCGTTGAGCAGATTAAGGGACATCTGAAAGTATCGACCAATCCGGACGGATTTTTCCAGGAATCCCATGTCAAGCTGGGTCCGCTGGAATTTGCCACCGACGGCATCTCCCTGGCCGGTTGTGCCAAGGCCCCCATGGCGTTCAAGGAAAGCTGCGAAGAAGGTATCGGGGCGGCCATGAGGGTGTCTATCCCTATGAAGAAGGGTTACATTGAAGCCGAAGGCATCGTGGCCGATATCGATCTGACGGATTGCAACCAGTGCGGCCTGTGCTCCAAGCTTTGTCCTTACAGCGCCATCACGGTGGATGAAGAAAAAAATCCGGAAGTCGTCAAAGCCCTGTGCAAGGGCTGTGGGCTGTGTGCCGCCGACTGCCCCAAAGAGTGCATCAGTATCGTGCATTATTCCGATGACCAGGTCTTTGCCCAGGTGGAAGCAGCGCTGGAACAAGATGCCGGGAAGAAAATCATTGCCTTTGTTTGTCACTGGTGCGCACTGGGTGGGGTGGACATGGCTGGCGTGAGCCGGCTGCAGTATCCCGCCAATGCACGGTTGATCCGTGTGATGTGCTCAGCGCGGGTTTCCATGAAAATGATGAAACGTCCCTTTGAATTGGGGGCTGCCGGCGTATTGGTGGCCGGCTGTGAATTTCCCACCTGTCACTACATCACAGGGAACTATGCAGCCGAAAAACGGGTTAAACGGACTAAGAGAAAAATCGCCAAAGCCGGTTTTGATCCGGATAAACTCTGGAATCTTTGGTGCTCGGCAGCAGATGGGCCCAAGTTTGCGAATTGCATGCGCACGATGGTTAAAGATTTAGGTCTAGAATAAAATAAGAAGGCAGCTATTTTTAAATTTGATAATTTTAGCTACTTTACGGTGAGGCGATGAATATGGGCGAAAATTTGCGATTCGCTGCAAGATTTAACGAGATCGAAATGTTCAGGTACTGCGAGCAGTGCGGGCGCTGCAGTTCCGCCTGTCCGATCACCGGTATCAATGAATTTAATATTCGGCGCTTGATTCGACACGTTGAGCTTGATTTAATTGATGAGATTGCGGCATCCCCCATGCCCTGGTTTTGTGCCGCGTGCGGCCGCTGCGAGGATGCCTGCCCCAATGGAATCAAAATTTTAGATATCACCAGAACACTTCGCGCCGTTGGTCCGCGGGATCTGGTGCCCGAACAACCCTTGTGTGTTCAGGCATGCCCGGCAGGGATTGATATTCCGGGATATTTGCGTTTCATTTCCCATGACAAAATGGATGAAGCCTGCAAACTGATCATCGAAAAGGCGCCTTTCCCGGGAATACTGGGCAGGGTTTGCACCCATCCCTGTGAAACCGCCTGCAAAAGAGGGGAAGTCAACGCGTCTATTTCCATCTGTGCGGCCAAACGATACGCGGCCGATAACGCCGGGGATCTGTCTGCCTGGATGTCGGATACGGCTGAAGACAGCGGTCACAAGGTGGCGGTGATCGGCGCCGGTCCGGCGGGTTTGACGGCCGCCTTCTATCTCAGAAAAAAAGGTCACCAGGTAACGATCTTTGAAGCCAGGCCGAAAACCGGCGGGATGATGCGCTATGGTATTCCCTTTTACAGGTTACCGGAAGAAGTACTCGAAAAAGAGATCGATCTGGTCTTGAGCAGCGGGATCGAAGTTAAAACCAATCAGAAGCTGGGTGTCGATTATGAAATCGAGCAACTGAAGAATGATGGCTTCGAAGCGGTTTTTGTCGCGGTGGGCGCCCAGTTGAGCCGCAGGATAGAACTGCCGGGATCCGATCTTGAAGATGTTTGCTGGGGGGTGGAATTTTTGGCTGCAGTTGCTGAAGGCGGCGATGTCTCCGTTAAGGACAAGGTCGTCGTCATCGGGGGTGGCAATGTGGCAGTGGATGTAGCTCTCACGGCCTTGCGGCTTGGTGCCAAAAAAGTAGCCCTGGCGTGCCTTGAAAGCCTGGAAGAAATGCCGGCCAATCCCTGGGAGATTGAACAGGCTCGGGAAGAAGGAGTGGAGTTGCTGGTTTCCTGGGGACCGGATAAGATCATGGGAAATGACGGGAAGGTTTCAGGGCTGGAGCTTGTCCGTTGTACATCGGTTTTTGATGATCAGGGTAATTTCTGTCCTTTTTTTGACGAAAACAAAAAAACGGTCGAGGCCGATCAGGTCATTTTAGCCATCGGTCAGGCCAGCGAGACGGCCTTTTGTAAAGATTTCTGTTTTCTGGATGATGAAGGATCGCTGTCGGTGGAAAGCGGTCTGATCGCGATTGACAAGGATACTCAACAAACAGAGATGAAGGGCGTCTTTGCCGGCGGCGATGCCGCCAACGGGCCGGCGACGGTAATTGAAGCCATCGCCACCGGCCGGCGTGGGGCAATTTCTATTGATCAATATTTAGGCGGGAACGGGGTAGTAGAATTCGGAATTCGGCCTCCGGCCCATAGGGGCCTACGCCTACGCCCCGGTGGGAATGCGGAATGCGGCCTCCGGCCCGTAGGGGCCATAGGGGCCTACGCCCCGGAGGGAAGTGAGGGAAGTGGGAAGTCGGAATGCGGAAAGCGGAATGCGGAATGCGGAAGCGAGGGGAGTGGGAATTCGGAAGTCGGAAGTCGGAGTGTGGAAGGTGGAAATGGGAAGTCGGAATTCGGAAGTGGGACCCGTCGTCGTCCGATAGGGCGGGACTATGCCGTGGCTAAAGATGCGGAAGTCGGAATTAATGAATGTGGAAATGGTTACGATGGTGAACGAGAGAGTGGATTTGCGGAGTTGAAAAGGATTGAGGTACAATCCCTGCCTCTTTCCGAAAGACGTGGCGGATTTAGCGAAGTTGAGTCGTGTTTCAGTGATGAGCAGGCTAAACAGGAAACCCATCGATGCCTGCAGTGTGATCTGGAAATATGTCTGGCAAAAGAGGCCGGATTCGGACAGAAGGAATCGTGATAGTGGACACTGAGTGTTCTTAAACGTTCACAAAACCAAAAACATTAAGGCGAAATAAACCGAGGGCGGCGACGCCGTATTTATCGCCTACGCCGGAAAGAGCCTGAGATTCACCTTTGAATACGGCCCTGAACCCGGCATGATTTCGCTTCGAAACTGCGGGTTTCATGAAGCTTGTGAAGCTAAAATCTGACGATAGCCGAATCCCGTCTATTCGGGCAAACCGTTACGCGGTGTCAGTGGTCAGAGCATAATTTCGGATTTGGTTTGAATTTGGGCTCATTTTCCATCTATCAACACTGTTATAAGGTTTTAGGAATCAGATTAGGTAGGTATTTGAAAAAATGAGGTTAAAACTTTGGATCTAGTCCGGCCTATTTGCAGAGTTCGTTGGCTGGAATTCTATCGAGTTGTCTGTGCCTTTTTACCGGAATTACCTTCTTGTCGTTTGTGTAAATGGAATGTTTACCGCCTTCTCTAAGCAGGTAGAAGCCGTTCTTTTCCAAATAGCGAATTAAATCACGTCGCTTGACCGACATGTTCAACCTCCACGGGGAGCTGTTCAATGAGGGCGTTGCCCAAGGGGATTTCCTTACCAAGCTCATTATATGCAAGTATCATCTCATTGAGTGCGTCACGAAGCATAGACCGACAACTTTCCAGATCTTTTCCCTCGGTAATGACTTCAGGCCACTCAACAAGCTGCCCCATATATCCGGCGGCAATTTTCGTATATTTTGCGGTATAGTTTATCATGGTAACCCTCCAGTTTGTAGAAGCATTTTACGCATTATTGTGATTATTGTCAAACTGGAATAGTGTTAGTTTCTAATAAATTGTAACCATTTGAATTAAATTTGTATTTTTATGCCTGGTTGTCTTATAACAATCCAGTTGTCGTGCCGGCGTGTAGATCGCGGGTTTTCGTTTAGGGCCGTGCATGCTCGTCACTCATCAAAGCCGCAGCTCACTTCCACTTATGCACCCCTCTAAACATGCCACCTCTTATTACAACCCAAAATAATCCCTTGACAACGATATCAATATTGATACTATATAATAATGGCGGAAATTAAAGATATCCTGATGCAGATGAAGCGCAATCCAAAAGGTGTGCGGTACCGTGATTTGTGCAAAGTTTGCGATTTTTGCTTTGGGAATGCCCGCCAAGCAAGTAGCAGCCATCGAATATACAAAACACCCTGGCAAGGTGATCCAAGGATAAATATCCAAAATCATAAAGGAAAGGCCAAAACATACCAGGTAAAACAGGTGCTTATGGCTATTGAAAAATTGGAGGACGATCATGTCTCTAAAAAATGACCACTATACATATCGCGTAACCTGGTCTGAAGATGATAACGAATATATTGGATTGTGCGCAGAATTTCCAAGCTTGAGCTGGTTAGCTAAAACACCGGAAGCGGCCTTGAAGGGTATCAGAAAGGTTGTTGCTGATATTGTAGAAGATATGCAGAGTACTGGTGAAACCGTACCCGTCCCTATGGCAGGTAAACATTATAGCGGCAAATTTATGGTGCGGATTCCACCTGAAGTTCATCGAAAACTTGCTATCCAGGCAGCGGAGTCTGGGGTCAGCTTAAATCGGCTTGCAAGCTCAAAGCTCACTCAGTAATACATTCTGTGCATAACAAGAGCAGTGTACCTGACGCCAATTGGGCGTTTAGAAGTTTAGTGTTTTTACAAACGTACCGGCCGTTCAGAATTTATGCGGAAGCTCTTGGCGCAGGTGACCGGTTAGCAGTAAAGAAGGCACTGAGAATGATGTTGAAAATAAGGAAATCGACACAATCAGATTTAAATGATGTACTGCATGTCGAGAGTCAGGCTTTTGGTAATGACAAAGGTTCTGAAATTGCAGATCTTGTAAAAGGGCTATTAAGCGATCCAAGTGCAATGCCACTGTTATCCCTTCTTGCAGTTAATAATGAGCGATCAATTGGGCACATCCTGTTTACCAAAGCGCGTATCAATAATTCTAACGATACAATATATGCTGTGATACTAGCACCGCTTGCAGTGGTTCCTGAGGCACAATCCCTTGGTGTTGGTGGCCAGCTTATTGAAGAAGGTTTGAGGCAACTGTCCGAAACAGGGGTTGAACTGGTATTTGTTCTTGGGCATCCTGAATACTATCCTCAACATGGATTCCAACCAGCAGGTAGTCTTGGATTTGAAGCACCTTACCCAATTCCAGATGAACACGCAAATGCGTGGATGGTTCAAGAGCTTCTACCCGGCGTGATTGGTAACGTAAGTGGTAATTTAATATGTGCTGATGTGCTAAATCAGCCTGAGCATTGGCGCGAATAAGAAATAATTTGCTAACAAATTCGTGGTCGTGCCGAGATAAACTCAAGTCGTTGGGATTCCCGCCTAGCGGGATGAAATTCGATAATGTTACCCAGTGGGTGAGGATCACCAGTGATTCAAGTCCCACCTGATTAAAGGTTAGCCACCAGATCAGTAGTGAAGTCCGCGGTCCAACTCTGCGAGGAGAGTCCGAAGCCGGATGGATCAAGGATGCCCCCCGATAAATCGGGATGAACCACAGGCTTGTGTCATTGAGCCCCGAAAAATGTATAGTTGTGGTCATTGGGATAATCCCGTTAATGCGGGAGAAAGCCGACGGCGTCCACTGGACGGAAGGCAGCAGTCCCGCATACGTTATGGCAAGCATGAGGGACACCAGCCGTCGTCGCCTTCGGATATGCCGGGCCAGGCCGGGGTCTGAGACCAGGGCATGCATTCATGGGGTAATTTGGGAACTCGGCCTCCGGCTCGTAGAGCCTACCCCTCGTGGAGCCTACGCCTCGGAGAGGAGATCCAGATGTTTTCCTTGTGGTACCAAAATCCGGTTGACGGGTGCCGGTCAGCCAATGAGGCGAAATCCAGGCGTTGGAAAGGGGTGCTTCAACCTGACCAGCGAGCGAAAGTAAAGGAGCAAACAAGGTATCGGGGGAGGATAGCGAAGAGCGAACGAACCCGAGATGGGTCCGCCTCCGGCGGAGAAGTCTTAGCGGATCATAGTACCGATGGTCAGTGTCCTATGGCTGGCCGATAAGGTGGGGAAGTTACGTCCAAGCGACCCACTGCAGGGAAGGTGGAGCGGCCGATTCTCGGGATGTACCACGGGCATAACGTTTTTCTGGCCTCCGGCTCGTAGAGCCTATAGCCTACGCCTCGAGAGTAGTAACTATGGGAGATACCCAGAGGTCACCAACCATATCCACAGAAACCCAGGGAATTGCGGCAAAGGTTTAGCGCAGATGTTGAAGGACTATTTGATAACATTGATCATAATTTGCTTCGCGGGTTCATTAAGCGAAGGGTCAATGACGGTGGGATGCTGCGTCTGATCGGCAAATGGTTGAACGCAGGGGTGATGGAAGAAGGGATTCTTTTTACTGGTCAAAATCCCGTCGAGGCTACTGGGTGATAAAGAAGAAAACAGCAGGTAAGCGTCTGTCGCGTTATGTGAAGCGGCTGTGGCGATGGTGTCGCGCAAATCGTCATGAGCCGATCAAGGAGCAATATAAATCGTTATGTTCGAAGTTGCGAGGTTACTACCAATACTTTGGAGTGCGCTGCAACTATAAGCCCCTTGAGGTCGTATTTGAATACGCGGAGAAAGCCTGGCGGTTTTGGCTCAGCCGTCGCAGCCACAAAGGCGGGATCAGCTGGGAGAAGTTCGAGAAAATCCGAGCAAGCTTTCCATTGCCTAAACCCAGGATAGTCCATAATATCTGAACAGCCTAAAGGGCAGCAAAGTTATGCGCCAAACCGGGTGTCGCCGGTTTGGTTTCCAATTCGGTGAAAAGGGTTGGAACCGAGGAACCGTATGAGGGAAATCTTCAAGTACGGATCTGTGGGGAGGGCGCCGGGCAACCGGTGCCTTTACCCGGAAGCAGACGGCGTAAAGATAGCGGTTTTACGTAAGGGCCGTGCAAGCTTGGTATTCATTTGGGCCGCAGCTCAGAAAAATTGTTACCCATAAAATAAGTGTTGCGTGTTGCGCAACGAGATGCTAAGCTGATATTGATGATTAAGACGTTTAAGCATAAAGGGTTGCGCAAGTTTTTTGAAACCGGTAGCGTTTCTGGAATTCAACCAGGTCATAAACAAAAAATAAAAATACGGATGACCGCCTTGGATACCGCAAGCTGTATTGAAGATATGGATTTGCCCGGTTTCGGTCTCCATCCATTAAAAGGAAATCGGAAGAGCTTTTGGGCAATCGACGTAAGTAGAAACTGGTGCGTCGTTTTCAAATTTAAAGAAGGCAATGCCTACATTGTCGATTATGAGGATTACCATTAATGAGCATGTACAATCCCCCACACCCTGGTGAGTTTATTAAAGAGGTTTACCTTGACCCTTTTCATTTTAGTTACCGCAACGTAGCGGCCAAACTAAAGGTGTCACCATCAACTTTCCAAAGACTTATTAAAAGGAAAAGCAGTATAACTCCGGAAATGGCTTTACGCCTTTCAAAAACACTTGGCCGTAGTCCAGAGAGTTGGTTGGCTATGCAGGACAACTATAATCTTTGGCAGGCGAGACAGACTGTCAACCTGGAAGAGGTTGAACCTCTGACAATACCCGGCATAAAAAGAATAGGCGAACAAGTCGTTGCACATTGACCGGGAAAGCGGCAGCGTTTTTGGGAAAATTGTACAATCTCGTTCGTTTTCCCGGCAAGTGAACTTTGCGTTGGGCGTAAATCAAATATTATACAATTGTAAATTGTCATGTATTTTGAGATATTAAATGGAATCAAGAATATAGAAACGATCGCCGTCGGTGGAAATATTCGAGATATCATGCGGCTTCGAAAACAGTACGGCGTTGGTCGTTGGCGTAAAATGAAGGGGGTTGCCAATGTTCGACTTCAGAGCGGTAGTACTCGTAATGCTGAATTGCATTGGTATGAAGCCCACGGTATTGGCAGAAGAAAAATGAAAATTAAACGATTATTGGATTAAAACTATGGGACAACATAGCGAAAAGCGGACATTTATGCTTTGCATAGAAAATAAGGATTGTGAAGATTTGGAACGGCGAAAGATATATCAGGTTTTATCTGACGAAGAGGCTTCGAAAGAAGGGTACGTGAGGGTCATTGACGAGTCAGGTGAAGATTATCTCTACCCGGAGTCCTATTTTATTCTCCTTCAACTACCACGTGAGGCTCAAGAAGCCCTACAAGTAGCAAGCTAAATCGTGCGGTTTTAATGATGCTCGTTTGATTTCAATTGTTGTGCCATTAACACCCGCCGGTGTTGTGCTCGCCCGCCACTTATACCCGGTTAGGCGTACTATGAGCGCCGGTTCATGACTTCAATAATGTTAAAACACTTTAGGACGCCACCAAGAAAAGGGCTCGTAAACTGAATGTCGTCACATGGAAAAATTTTCTCAATCGATATGCGCCTGATAGATGATCTATTCGAGATGGGTGACGGCTACGTTCTCAATTTCAGCAACAAAACGTTTGCTGAGTTTTTTGACGATGAGCTTGGAATCAATATTGATGACTCCCGGTACGATGTGGAAGGCACCAGCAAGGCAAAGCGTCTGCGCTTTTTCCTAAAAACCAGTGATCCGCAGGTCAGGATTCGAACACTCTTGGCTCTCTGGGAGTATCGCAGAGTTGACCGGCGCAGAAGCCGCACTGAAGAAACGATTCAAGATGCAGAAGAAGAATTCTATTCTTTGATTGAGCGTCTTGGGGGAAAACGTCCTGCTGTGAAAAAGCGAGCCTCGGCCTCACAGGCCACCACGGAGATTGACCCTTCTCTTTCGAGCGTACTAAAAAGCAAATTGATGGAAGTCAGTCAGCTTGAGCCTCAGGCCCGTGGATATGCATTTGAGAAATTTCTAAAAGACCTATTCGATGCAAACGGTTTAGCGGCGCGTGCTTCATTTCGGATCGTTGGGGAGCAGATTGATGGCAGCTTTGAGCTAGCCGCTGAGACCTACTTACTTGAGGCCAAATGGACAAGTCCACAGATCGGCGCAACCGATTTGCGTTCTTTCAATGGGAAAGTTGAGGAAAAGGCAGCATGGTCTCGTGGTCTGTTTGTTAGTCATAGCGGGTTACACCCGATGGTCTTACAGCCCTCGGTCGCGGAAAACGAGTTGTTTGCATGGATGGATTTGATTTGTACGAAATGCTTGACAAAAACCTTTCGTTTGCAGATGTTATTGCCAAGAAAGTAAGGCGTGCGGCAGAAAGTGGGAATCCATTCGTTCGGGTTCTTGATCTTTATGTATAGAAACAAGGACTGTCATTCTTGCCATTCAACCGCGGAGAGTTCGTGGTGAATGCAAGGATGCCTAACAAGGCAAATTAACTCGGATGCAAATTCCGCTGCGCTCCATTTACAACGGCTATTTGCAACGTTCGACCATGGAAGAAATAACAATGAATGTGAAGAAAAAAGATCCACAAGATAATTCTCTTTTAGTAACACCAGCGGCATTTTACTCAAATAATTTAAGTGACCAGCTCGTGGACGATTTGCTAATATCGGCTTTCAGTGCAGGGGATGCGATTACAGAAATGTGTGTGATATGCCCGATAAGATGTATTTCAGAAAAAGAACAAAAAGCTCCTATGTTCGATGATCCGTTTTACTACGAATGAAGGTCGAACAACGATATGCACTAGTACCCCGTTTCATAAATTTTGCGGTAAAAAATGGCAATTTGAAATAGTACTGTATTTCATCCGTTTTGAAGCAGCATTGAAATCCGAATTTTCACGACGGTTGATGCGTTTTGTCAACATGTCAAATTACCAAAATCATGCGCAGAACTTTTGATACATTACACTATATGGGTTGGATCGTGGCGTTTAATGCTGTTTATAGCGTGTTGAAGCAGAAACTCTGGAGCACCGAAGAATTCTGGAACAAAACGTTTGAAAAGCGCTTGTCGCAGTTGATGATCTTGATGACCTTTCAAACAGTGTGTTTGATCTCATTCCGGTAAACATCAATTCGACGTACGCCAAATAATACTGTCTTTATTCTTCTGGAATAGGCCAGTCCCCCGGTTTGAGTAGAACCCTCGCAAAAGTATCTTTGGTATTTTTCCGCTGTCTCATGCCGGTAACCACCGTTTCAGCCCCTTCACCCCAGGCCGTTCCATAACTGAGCAAGTCGGAAAATTTTGCGAAATGCCAGGCGGGATTATATCCCCGGCCTCTTAAACTGCGGTATTCATCCAGCATATCGGGGAACTTATACATTACAAACCAGTTCAGTCGCCGGCTTTCAGGAATATCCAGGTTTTCTTCATACCATAGTAAAATACCCTGATCGTCTGCGATCTTCTCTGCCTCGGAAACCACGGAATCATAGTCTTCAGGATAAAAGGGCGGTGACAGTGCGACCTTTTTACACTCATTGGTAACGCATTCGGCAAATGCTGTCATCATACCGAGAATGTAAGATTTTCGATCGATTGATTCAGGGGAATTTATTGCTTTAGACAGGCTCATTTTTTTGATCTCCTTCAATTAAGATATCCTCAAATAATTATCCAGGTTATCCATACCTAACCCCGATAAACCGAAAATTTTTTGTTATTTGAAATTTTTTATTTACTGAAACCTTAATTTGCTTTAGCCGGCATGAGGTTAAGACCGGTTCCACTGCCGAAAATTAGCAGGGTACCGGCGATAAAGTTCCAGTTGATCGGTTCACCCAGATAGAGCACCCCAAAGCAGGCAACCAGAGGCACTTCGACGGTCATCATAACACTTACCTTCGGCGCCGGTATGCGGACCAAGGCCTGGTTGATGGAAAGTTGTGCGCCGATTGAAAAAACGGCCACCGCGGCAATGCCGACCCATGCGGCAGTGCTTGCGGGCAGAATTGGAATGTCTTGAATCAATAACGGGCCTAAACCGGCAAGCGTCCCGGTAAGGCAGAGGTAGAAAAACAGGGTGTAGATGTTGTTTTCCCGGCCTAATCTTCGGACCAGAAGAAGGGTAAGGGCACACAGAAAGGATGAACAAACCGCAAATAAATGCCCAAGATTGAATGCCACGGAAGCTTCAAATGGCCATAGGATCAGGCCGGTGCCAATGAAAGCGCCGCCGATAAACGGCCAAGCTGTTTTGGCAGTGGGTTCACCTGTAACCCAGGGAGATAAGATAGCGGTGATGGCCGGGTAGAGGTAGAAAAGCACCATCGCTATTGAGAGTGGAATTCTCTGAAAGGCCGCCACTAAAAGCAGGAATGCGACCGCACCGCACAGGCCTCTGGCGGTCAGGAGAAAACGCTGTTGCCCCCAGAGACTCAAACCGAGCGCCTTGACGATAACCGGGATCACCAGCAGGCCAAATCCAAACCGGCCGACACTTATTTGCCAAACGCTCAGGTGAGACCCGGCTAATTTAGCGGATACACTCAAAGCGCTATAGAACAAAGGTGCCAGGCATAGCCAGACAAGCCCTCCTGATTTTAATCGTGATGCGGTCAAAAGTACCTCAACTGAGTGGTTCCAGGTTCGGGGTTCAAGGTTCAAAGGTTACAACCGATGGGTGCTGTTCCCAATATTAATCAAAATCTGGGTAACCGTTCCCAGGTTCAGGGTTCAACGTTCAGGGTTAATAAGGACAGAGAAGGCATTAAAGACCCGAAGTCCTCGCTAAAAATGCTCATTTCCCCAAATAATTGCCAATTTGGCTCCAAATTTTGGATTAGGCCTGACGAAGCTGACGCTATTGTCGTAAATACGCATCTCAAATACAGTCCAGGGACGAGAATGCAACCTTGAACCCCCGAACCTTTGAACCCATGAACGCCTACAATGATTCTACTATCTTTCAGCCGCCCAGCGGCATTTCCCAGACTTCAGCGATCAAATCCTGGCCGAAGCTTTTGTGCGATGATACCGAGACCCTTTCAAAACCCGCTTTCGCATACAAATGGCGTGCTTCCAGCAAGTTGCTTTGGGTCCATAGCTTGATTTTACGGTAGCGGTTGCGTCTTGAAAAGTTGATGCATTCGTTGACCAGTCGCATGCCGACAGTTTGCCCCCTGGCCTTGGGTTCGACCAAGAGCAGACGCAATTGGGCGACCTGACCGCCGGCGTCCACAATCATGACCGAACCGATCCGTTCGCCCGCCTGTTCAGCGATCCAAAGGCATTCCCGCTTGGGATCCTGCCTGCGAATGAATTGCACCAGGATTTCTGCGACCAAGGCCTCGAAAGTTTCATCAAAAGCATATTCTTCCGCGTAGACGACGCCGTGCCGGTGAATGATCCAGCCGATATCGCCGGGCCGATGGGGCCGCAGCAGGTAGGGTGTCGGTGGTTTAAGTTCGGTATCAAGAAGGGTCTCGATTGTCTGCATTGCGTGTAAAAGCCTGTGACGATCTTCCTCGACCAGGGCCAGCAGCATTTTTTCAGCTACTTTTCCGGATCGCTCGTCCAGCCCCGCAAATGATTTTTTGCCCTGGGGCGTGAGTTTCAGAATCCGCTGGCGAGAGTCGGACGTTGACCGGTTTTTGCGAATGAGGCCCTTTTTTTCGAAAGTGCTCAGGATGCGACTGAGATAACCGGGATCGATGTTGAGTTTGGCGACGAGTGTGCTGGCGATAGTCTGATTCTGTTGTGCCAGTTCATAAAGCACCCGTGCCTGGATCAAGGGGAAACGGGTCTTTAAAAGCCCCTGGGTCAGAAGTCCGATCTGTTTGGTATAAAACCGGTTGAACCTGCGAAATAGGGCGACATCCTCCTGAAGGTTATTTTCAGTCATTAAAATCCTCCCGGACAAACCCTGATGTTAGGGTAAAGTGCCGTTTCAGTTTGGCATAACTTATTTGATATATTTGATAGTGTCAAGTAATTATATGACTCCAACAAGTTTTAAAGAACTTAAAAAGTTTCACCATATTTTATATTGAGCAATTTTTCTTAATATCACCTGAATATATAGGTGAAAATACCTTTACAGTGCGTTGCCCCCTTGAGCACCGCGGCTCAGTTCAACAAAGCTTTATGCATCATCCTTCTATGCCCACCGATAGATAACTAGCTATAAATTTTGACTTTGGCATGCAAGCCTGCTATATTCCTCATAATACCAATGATCTATGGACTTGAGCCAACAAGCGGTTGAAGATGGATCGGCAAATCCGCTGCGCTCCTTCGTATTAGAGAATGACGATGGATAAGAAATACGAAATTATCATTTTTTGGAGTTCGGAAGACAATGCTTACGTGGCCGAGGTGCCGGAACTTCCCGGATGCATGGCCGACGGCAAGACCTACCAGGAGGCTCTCGGCAACGCGGAGCAAATTATCGAGGAGTGGATCGAAACGGCTATAAAACACGGTAGACCCATCCCTCAGCCGAAAGGCCGTCTTGCGTATGCATGATCAGCGATGCCGGCTGCACAACAAGTCAATAGAGAGACCGGGCTTATTCCGCGGCTTTCCGGATCTGCTGAGCTTTGCGTTATGTCCGGCACATTGAAGGGGCTAATGTGACATGGATTCAAAATCAGATCCTTACATGCAGAAGATTGACGAGCACTGGGACAAGATAACCGGGATGTATGTGGCGTTCGAGGACAAGAACCCGATAATAGAGTTCGAGCCAAACAGAATCCGAATCATCGCTTACCCAGCAAAGGAGTATATCGACGGCCTTAGCGGTCGAACCCGGGATCAGACCAAGAAGCAATACCGCGAAGTCAGTGCCAACGGCGCGCTAATGGTCTTCGTTCGCGACGAACAAAAGAAGATTTTGAGATGGTACATTTTCCCGCAGGCGGATGAAGAATAAAGTGCCGGACGGCGTTATTGTGAAGAAACAAGGCAGGCATAACCAAGGGATTAACCAGATAAATCCGAATCGTTGGGATTCCCGCCAAGTCGAGATGAAATTCGATATTGTTACCCAGTGGATGATCGCATATGCCGTAAGGCATATACCCCTCTGTAGAACTTGCTCTGACGTTGGGGAGGATGGTGTAAACGATTAAATGAAGAAAGATAATAATAGAATCAAAATATCAAAACTAAAGCAGCTAAAGCTAATCCTTGCAAATTATTGGAGTGAAGATAAATATCTCCTGGAAGAATATAATTATTTGTATTTAGTCAAAGATGAATTTTCAAAATGGCT
>PVMK01170809.1_pt1 | contig 15796 bp, 14 predicted proteins | sample 1853481 | NCBI WGS metagenome assembly PVMK01 (sample SAMN08533507, study PRJNA380276) | Marine sediment metagenome, whole genome shotgun sequencing project.
ATTGCTCCATGAAATGAAATCGGTCATTGAATATGGGCAGTTTTAAATCTTTTTTGAGATCAGAGGGGTTGGCCACACCGGTTGATTCAATCAGCATCACATCGGGCTGGACTTTGCGGTTGAGTTCGTATAGACCTTTTATAAAATCTGTTTTAACACAGACGCAGAAAATGGAACCTTTGCTGATTTCCATCATATCGATGTCTTCGCCTTCGACCAAAGTACCATCCACACCGACTTCACCGAATTCGTTAACCAGCAGTGTCAGTTTTTTATCTTTGGGAAACCAGTTAATAATGCGATTCAGTAAGGTGGTTTTGCCGCTGCCTAAAAAACCGGTAATCAGATAAACGTGAGTGCAATCGGACATGCCTTACAACTTCTCCTCGATCTTTTCCTTGATTTGATTGGGACTGAGCAATTTACCGGTTGAAACGACCTGCCCATCAATCACAAGCCCCGGTGTCATAAACACCCCCATTTTGGTAAAGTAATTGATATCCGCGATTTTTACAATTTCAATATGCCCAGGTGAATCCAATTCGGCTACCGCATTTTGGGTGTTTTCATACAGTTGATCACAGCGCTTGCATCCGGTTCCTAAAATTTCAACTTTCATGTCATGCCTCCCGTTGGCCCGTGGAGCGCATCCTAATTAATATTTCAATTTTGCCTTTAATAAATCCGCAGCCCGTTTAATCGGTTTTAGGTGTCAGATTGCAGAGGTCAGATGTCAGAGGACAGAAGACAGATGATAAAAACTGGAAGATGAAGCCCCCTTTCTGACTTCTGTTTTCTGTCCTCCGTCATCTGTTTACTGACACCTGACACCTGAACACTGAAACCTTTAAGCGTTATCGCTCTCAAAAGAAATGGATCATTCATATAGGGGTACAGCACTTGCCTTATCTTGCAGCAATAGAAGATTCTGGCAAAATTTGCAGACACCCAGTGATCCGTTTGATCGGGTAAGTTTATTCCAGAGGTTAAAATAGATTGCCATATTTTTCGAATCCAGCTTCCGGGTCAATGCATCCGGTTCTTCCAGTTCCCGGATACGATCGGATTTTCCGCAATAGGGGCATTTAATGCCAAACAATGCCATGTCTGTTTTGGGCAGGCCGTGCGCAAGGACAAACGTTTTCAGTTTTTCAGCCGCTGCATTGGTTTCCAATATGAACACGTCTCCCGGTCTGTAGAATGAAACAAGCCGGGCCTTTTGCAGGGCCCGGCTTGTGCATGTTTATGCGGTTATCACTCGACTTTGGAATCTGTGCGCGTCGCCAAACCGGCTCCTGCTTTCGCCAGGTTCTCCTGGATTTTATCGAACTCAAATCCTTTTCCGCGCAGGGACACGATACGATCACGCATCTCGTCATTGGGCGCCCGTTTGGCCATCTCATCGATCAGTTCCTCATATTGAGGAATGATACTCTCAAAAACCAGATCCCGTTCGATACAGATGGTCGGTAACACCTTACCCTCAAGCTCAATAAACTTGCCAATCCCATCTTTATTTTTGATCGACCATTCCTTGTATACGATCATATCCTGAACATCAGATGGCAAGGCGGCGATGGACTCCATCATGTAGCCGCAGGCGGCGCACTGCACACTGTCAAGTGTCAGAACATCAATGGTAATTTTGTCTGCCATGATCCGAATCCTCCTTTCTATAATAGTTTACCAAGATTCCGGATACTTGGCATAATATTGTTCAAACCAGTCTCTGACTTCGATAGCCTGATCCATATGTTCCACCGGAACATCATAGGGCATATCTCAGCCAGGGGCGAAGGTATAACCTTCTTGCCCACCTGCGGCCAGGCTTACAATTGCATCCTCTCTGGGAGACAACAACCCGAGGCTCAGGGCCAGCGTCAGCTTCAAATTGCCGCCAAAGCCTACCCCGTGTTTGCGCGCCAGATCCCGCACAAAAAGCAGGTTGAGCTGTTCATCAATGGCAAAGCCGTGGGTACCGATCTTACATACATCTTCCATGACTCTGGTGCAGTCACCGCAAATGAAAAATGATGAGGTCACTCCGGCATCATGCATCGCTTTAATGGCCGGTTGGCAATTGGGGTGGACAAACTGCTGGAAGGTCTCGGATTTAATCTGAGAGGCCACCGGATCAACGATGGCGATAATCTCACAGCCCATCTCGGCATAGAACTTTGCAGCGGCCGCGCCAACTTCACCGGCAAATTTGATAACATCGGCCGCAAACTCCGGATGTTTGTAAACATCGGTAAAGATGCGCACACCGGCCAGATGGGAAGCCAGGGTCAAAGGACCGCAAAAAAGACCCATCAAGACGCAATCGAGTTCATCCAGCTGTGGTTTGGCAATTCTTGCGGCTTCATAAAGCACCGGCCAGCGACCGGAGTCTTTAGTGGGCATTTCGAGCCCGGCATCTTTGGGAGTCTTATCGCAACAGGGATGATTCGTTACGGAAGGTACATTGTCGGCCCACCATTTCAGGTCACAACCGAGGGAATTGGCTTCGACCGAAAGATCGAAAACTAGCGGAATTCCGTCAGCCTTGTATCTCTTGGCGGTATAAACGACCCCTTTCGCCAAAAGTTCAGGGTCCTGGAGCATTTTGTCAGCTGGTTCATTGATCAAAAAAGCGCAGTGAACCCCTGCGTATGGCACCCATGGGGGTTTTTCCGTTCTCTTCCCCCGATAGGCATCGATCAACATTTGTTTGGCCATGTTTTGTCTCCTTTCTTAAAATTTGAAATGAACGTTTCTACCAACACTTGTACAAACGTTATAACCGATCACCTCCTTTCAATTTATAATTCCAATTGGATCCAAGATTCAACGGACAACTGCAATACGGTTGCGGTATTTCACTGTTTGCTCACCGGCAGGCTGCCGCATATACATCAGCAGCCCCGGTGGGTGCCATTTCAGCTTGATTCTCGAAACCATTGGTACGTTGCGTTAAAAATTTTAATAATCCATAGCATTTTAGTCGGGCATACGTAAAGCCCTGTTGTAAAATATTTTACTCCACAAGAATAATGCCGTAATAGCTGTGGGTTTCACAGGTTTTAGCGGCAACCGTTGAAGTTGTACCCAGATTTTTTAAGGTTCCAATGACATCAATGGAAAATGCTTCCACCGATGGTCTTTTTTCTTGCGGAAACCGGCAATCATCCGGGTATGTACATTCTTTGCAAAGGGCGCAAGACTCCCCCACAAGGCTGAACGCCTTGTAATACCCCTCGAGAAACAGCATGCGTTCCAGGCTGATCGTCCCTTTCCAGCAGCGAACTTGAGAGATTCTCTTACGTTCGTTGTTCAGATAAAAGTCCGCACAATTGGTGGTTCCCACCAGAAGAAGCGCGGTGGAATACTCAGACAGAATGGCACGAGCTTTATCCGGATCCGGCGTGGCCGGCGGGCAACACCAGTTCGTATTATACTGGTTACAGCCGTAACGGCATTTAAGATGGACCCATTCGGCCACCGCAATTTTATCAATGCTAAACGGAAAAATCGCATTTAGACCATACGACCGGCCTTTTTCCAGGAGGCGTTGGGTCAGGGTATGAGATATACCTTCACCGGCTTTAAACGGAACCACTTTTAATTTTTCCATTTATGTTGCGCTCCTAGCACGCTTCGAATTTGATATGGACTTCCTGTGGAAGCGCCAGTTCCAATGCCACTTCAGCAGCCTTGATGACCGCCACCGGAATCGCACAGGAGAGGTGGCAACCCGATTTTTCAGCTGCGATATAAACCGGATTGCGGCTCAGCGGTGCAAAAATCTCTTTTAACGACAAGGTTGCCAGGCGTTCTGCGAATCTTTGAATCTGCTCACAATCCGAGCCGGAAATTTCCAGCGAAACCTTGCGGGCACCTGTTTTCCGGGCATTTATAACACATGCAAAGCCGCAAATTCCCGGGTCGACCGTCACACATACCCTTTTTGGTTTTGGTGAAGCCAAGATGCCACCGCAGTCTATTGTTTTAGAATTTCCTCGGGGACAATACCTGCCAGATGCGGAAATTCATCTGTCATATGCGGTATCTGCATGGCCTCCATGAATTCCTGCTGGAACGTTTCCTCCACCGTCAGTTCCATATATTCCACATTTCGAGATACCCAGTTGGCTTCCTCCCGCTTGTCTTTATTCAACAAGGCCGCGCGGCAACCATCCCCGGCTGCATTGCCGATACTTTCAATCATTTCGATCTCGCAGTCTGGAAATAGCCCCATAATCAACGCCTTTTCACGATCCACATGGGTGCCGAAGGCCCCGGCAATTTTGATCGTATCCAGCTTTTCCAAACCCATACGCTTGATCATCAGTTTGCAACCTGCGTAAAGCGCGCCTTTGGCCAGTTGAATCTGGCGAACATCTCTTTGAGTCACCACGATGTCCTTATCAATGCTCGATTCCTCCGCCCAGGCCAGAACGAATTCGGGCTGGTTGGTATCCGGGTTTAATCGGAAACGTGAATGCCCGGCTAAAGCCTCTTTGTTAAATGCGCCACTTTTGGCAATAATCCCCGAGCAGTAGAGCTCAGCCAGCAGGTCCAAAATACCGGAACCGCATATTCCTTTGGCTTTCATATCCTTGGGTTCCGAATATTTACGCCATGCATCGCGGCCAATGACTTTGTAATCCACCTCCTTTGTTTCACGATCAATCACAATGCGTTCCATGGCCCCGGGTGCCGCCCGCATACCAAAAGCAATCTGGGCACCCTCCAGTGCCGGACCGGTCGCACATGAGGAGGAGATCAACTTCTCTTTGTTGCCCAGCACCAGTTCTCCATTGGTGCCGATATCAATAATAAGTGCGATTTTGTCTTTTTTGTATGGCTCTTCGGCAAGCAGCACACCGACGTTATCCGCACCCACAAATCCGGCTTCATTGGGAAGCACAAATACATAAGAAGCCGGATTGATGTTGAGGCCCATATCACGGGCCTTGATATCCAGACTGTGATGGATCACCGGGGGAAAAGGGGCCAGCCCCACATGCTCTGGATTGAGGTTAAGAAAAATATGATGCATGGCGGTGTTGCCCCCTATGGTCACATCTTCAATATCTTCTTTTGTCAGGCGCAGATAGGTCTTGCCTTCTTCGGGCACTTCCACAAACTCATGCGGTCCTTCTTCACCTTTTTTCTTTTTTTTCTTCTTCTTGGGGGGATAGGTATTTTCAATGGCCTGATCGACCAGAGAGTTGAGTCCCTCTATAATGTCGTCGTTCATTCGCTGCAGCCCATCGGGGGTCGTCATGTGATAAGTGATACGCGCCATGACGTCCTCGCCATATTTGCACTGGGGATTCATCATGAAGACCGTATCGACGACCTCCATCGTGGTGAGATCGCAAAAATAGGCCGCCACGGTGGTCGTTCCCACATCGATCGCCAATCCGTAAGCCCGCTCGGCCTTACCGGGTCGGAAGCGGACAACTTCCCTGTCGTTCCATACACTGACCGTTACGTTCCAATCGCCGTCACGCAGTGCCGTGGGCAGTTGCCTTAACGCAAATATGTCAACAGTCAGATCTTTAAGTCCGTGCTCTTTTTCCAGTACCCGGCAGACGCGTTCAAAATCCGCCGTGGGTTCTTCAAAAGTGGGTGGCTCGACTTCGACGGTGTAAATGTTCACGGCCGGATTATGCTCGATATGAATGTCTCGGGCGGCCTTACTGACAACCTGTTTGCCGGCCCGGGATTCTTCGGGCACAAAAACCAGGATATCCTCTTCCACCAGGGCCGTACAGCCGAGTCTGAATCCCTTTTCCCTGCGTTCGGCTGTAATAAATTTGTCTTCTTCCTCCTGCCAGGGGCTAACGTGCGACCGGCTGGAATGAATATTATATTTTTCAAAATGCCCTTCTTCGATGCGAACAACGCACTTGCCGCAAACTTTTTTCTCTCCGCACAGCGCTTCAATGTCGGCACCCAGCAACCTTGAAGCCTCAATCACCGTAATGCCTTTCGGTACCTCGCCGCGCCGGCCGGAAGGCTGAAAAATCACCATCGCTTTATCTTGGTCCATGCCACTGACTCCTTATTCAAATTGAAATAACCGCTTTGTTCACGGGTTGTTGCACCAGCATGCGCGTCAAACGAATCTGCAATACCGCTGAGCACTCTCTTTTAGAAAACCGAACTGAGCGTACAACAACCCAGACCCGGCCCGGGCTTCAAATATCCAAGAGAGCTGTCTAGGCGTCTTTTTTTTGCATCTCCCTGAGCCGGCCGATCATCCTGATCCCCTCCGAAACTGCATTTCCGGCAGATTCCGCATAACCGTCAGCTCCAAACAGGTTGGCGACATCTTTGGTTACGGGTGCACCGCCCAGCATGATTGCAACATTCGGGTTTTTGTCCTTGATCATTTTAATGACCTTTTTCATGCCCAGCATGGTCGTGGTCATCATGGCCGACATAGCCACGACCTCGGCATCCGTCCGCAACTGTTCCTCCACAAAATTCTCAAGCGGCACGTCCCGGCCAAGGTCGTAAACCTCCCAACCGGCGACATCAAACATCATCTTAACCAGGTTTTTACCGATGTCGTGCACATCTCCCTGAATGCTGCCAATCACCACCTGCGCCACCGAACCCGAGTCCGACGCCGGAACATGCGGTCGCAGGACATCTAAACCCAAATATAAGGCATCTGCACACATGAGCACCTCAGGGACAAAATATTCGTGCTTCTCGTAGAGCTCACCGACGACCTCCATCCCGGCGGCCAAACCATCCATGATCATCTCCAGTGCTAAATATCCGTCATCAAGAGCTTGTTGTGAGGCTTCTTTCACCTGTTCCTCTTTGTAATTGATGACACCGTCTTTCAGGGCTTCCAATAATTCTTCTTTGCTCGCCATTTTTATTCTCCTTATCTCCTTATCAGTCTATTTTAAATTTAAAGCCGCCCAACGGCTGGAGTCGGTCCGGCATTATACTCGCGGGCCGTTTTTTCCATGGCCCTAAAGTTTTCTTCTTTGATATCCGGCCAAAGATCACAACCCGGCCAGACCGCATCAACTTTCCCGTCTATATTGGTCTGGATACCCTCGATGGCCTGTTCTACGGTCGCTTCTTCCGCACAGGGTAGCCCGAAGACATCGAAATTACCAACAATCAGGGCATCATCACCTAATTTTTGCCGTGTTTCTAAGAGATTGTTTTTTACGTCGAAACTCACCGCCTGGCCTCCCGAGTCGGTCACAATCTGCCACATCATATCAACCAGCAGATCTGTAGAACCACAAATATGCAGCACCTTCGGGGACTCCCAAGCAGACAAAATCCGCGTGAGTCGAGGTGCGATCATCTCCTTAAACGTCTTTGGACTCAGAAGATCTGCTGCCACCCCGGGCTCCCTCAATGTAATAAAATCTGCTCCGGCTGCCTGAAGCGCTTTCCCAATATTAATGATCATATCGGAAAGCTTGTCCAGGATGTCCTCTACGCGTGCGGTGTTTTTGAAAACTCCCTTCAGGACCTTATCCAGTTCAATGGTCTGGCCGCACTGGGTGAAAGGCCCCAATTGCCAGACACCCAAGGCCAGATCCGGAGCTTCCTTTTTGACAATCGCGACGGCTTCGGGAAGCAAGTTCATCGGATATTTATCCATGATATTGTCGATATCATCCTGGGTAATTTCGACTTGATCCAATTCTGTCCAATTTTTATACGGAATGGTTGGATAAAGGATATCCTCTGAATCTTCGTATAGACTGATTTCATTACCCAGGGCTTCGGATTCCCAGCACATATCAAAGGGAACCACGACAGAATCCAAATTGAACATTCGGGCGGATTCAATAGCAGAACGAGCCATCCGCTCGGCATTCCGGTGGACCGATGGAAAGTTATAACCCAGTTTTTTGATCGCAGGCAGAAGGACCATCCCCATCCCCGAAAAAAACGGCATCTTGTCTACGGGTTCGCGATTAAAAAATCGCTGTACTCGTTCTATAGGAGTAAGCTCAGCCATAATTAAAGCTCCTTTCTTTGTTAAATGTTAAATTTGATAATCTCGTAAAAAGTCAGAAAAGTGACCTTTTTACGAGTGTGTTTAGCTTTAATTCGTTTTTTTATCACCTGATCCGAAATTATCTCATCTTCTTAACCGATTTAAGCACTTCTTGAAAATCGTCTAAAAGATGATTTTTATGGTGATACGAGATGATTTTCATGCGAGACGCGCCAACAAGTCGTTGCCAGGTATGACAGCATACGCTGCAATATGATAATAACCTGTCTGGCCGGCTTTAATTCTCATTTTTAATTCTTTTATCCCGGCTGGAGTCAGTCGATATTTGTTATTTTTTATTTTTTGAACCCAATTCTTTTTTATGAGAATTGTCACGACCTCGTTAAACGTTCTTGACAATGTGTAACGATAACCAAAATTGCCATAGGTTTTTCTTAAATGTTGCGGCACTTGAAAATCAGACTCATTTTTAGACAGGCAATCGATCAATTCCTTTTTGCTCAGACCCGCGTTTTGATTTTCCCAAAAAAGGATGATCATATACCAGAGAGATTTAATTCCCTGAAATTTTTTAACATCTAAACACCAAGTTCTGACCTGTTTTAGAATTTCTTTGAGCGCGTGGGCATCAACGCTATCGCCAGGATATGTTTTCACATAAAATGAAGTTTCGATATTCAAAAGATTAAATGTTTTCTGTTTTATTTCTTCAACGTCCGGATCATAATTCCGATAGTCATAGCCAATTGAATACGGTTCAAAGCCGCTATTTTTATCTGATTTTAACAGGGGCGACGGAATTTTTTTTAAGTTATCTCTGGCAGCAAGCAGTTTATGGATGTCGGATCCATATAATGGATAGGTGTACAGGTGGACGTGAACAGTCGATTCCCCATTTTTAATACAGCCAAACGCCAGGGTAGATGTAATGCCAACATCATCAATCGTTGACTCAGGTGAAAATAGCTGAACGCTTAATCTGGGCTGGATTTTTCCTTTAGCCAGCAGCGCTATCGACGTGTTCATTTCTGAAATGGTGCAGCCTCTTCGCATGCGCCGTGAAAGCTCATCGGTCATGGCGTCTGCGCCGATAAACGCCGTCCGAATATTGGCTGCTGCCATTTCCTTGACCAGTTTCTCGGTCAAGCCTTTGGGCCTCAAAAAACAGGAATATCTAATTTTCCGCCCTGCTTTTTGACTTAATGCTTTCAAATAGCGGCAGATTTTAATTGCCCATTCTGGATTGATATTAAACGTATCATCCCAGATATCGATGTATTTAATCTGGGGGTTTTTATTTAAAGATATGCTCAGATCTTCTACAAAAAAATCACTTTGAACCGCACAATGAAAATTGGCTCCAAACTGACTGGCAATCGCACAGAATAAACATCCTCCCTGAGATTTTTTAGCCCAAATACAGGCTCTTTGAAAAGTTACCGCAATAGATTCCTCCCCATATTTAACATAGGAAAAAATATCTTTTTCAGATAAATCTTGAGCGCTAAAATCAGTGGCAATCACCGCTTTTCTTGGCGGCAGCCAAAAAACGATGTTGGGGATTTCAAGCAACAATTTCAGGAAATCTTGATCCCAGTTGTTTGTCAGGCTGGTTTTGTCCAGCAAGGGCAAAAGCCTGGGTAACGCCATTTCAGCGGCTCCCCTGACGATGAAATCAGGGGCGATGTCGACAACATCATTTACAAAGGCGCAGAACCGAAAGTGCATCAAGTTTTTATAATTATTGGAAGCTTCATTGCCGCCCAGGATGATTGGGGCCGAACAGATGCTTCTTAAGCAATGCACGACCTTTGGCAGCATAAACCAGTTAACCGTATAAGGTGCTGAAATTAAAATAATATCTGCATCCGACAGCTTTACCTTTTTAAAAAAATCGGCTAAAAAATCATAACCGACCAGATTGATTTCTTCCAATGGGAAAAAGATACAATCGGACCCGATCGCTTGACCGCAAATCGGTTCGTATCCCAGATCCTCAACAATCCTTTTCAGGGCTGAATAGGCTAAACTCGTCTGACGGGTCAGGGTGATGATGCCGATCTTTTTCATTGAATTCATATATCACGCTTTTGGGGTTTTGGAGGAGATGGATCATAGAGCGTTTGTCAAAATAACGTTCCGATAGCGGTGGTTTGTTGTGTCTTCTCAGGGTTGTCGATAACGTCCAATATGGCCTGATCCAAACACTCTAATAATATAGCGGTTGTCTTCTTTTATGATAATTTCAAACCGTTACACACCACCATTTCGCTTGTTAGGAAATCTGGCAAACGGAACATATTTATGACAACCGGTATAATTGAAATGGCTGCTATTTATAATTCCGGATCAACCAATCCGAGTTGGATGGCAAAATGGGCCAGTTTGACTGGCGAATAAATTTCAAGTTTTTCCATAATCTTGGCCCGATGGGATTTGATCGTACTGATGCTGACACAAAGCATATCAGCGATTTGTCGGGTGGAATGTCCTTCGGCAACCAGCTGAAAAACCTCCCTTTCTCTATTGGACAGTCGTTTATAACGCTCCGCACTGGCGGTGCCTTTTCGAGGGGATCGATAGGTGTCCACAACCACCTTGGAAATTGATGGGCTCAAATAGGTTTCATTCTTCATGGCGGCGTGAATGGCTTTGATGATATCGCGGCCGCTGGAATCTTTCAGGAGATATCCGGACACGCCGGTTTCAAGCAGCTCCTGAATATAATGTTCATGGGAATACATGGAAAGGATCAAAATTTTGGTTTTCGGCAGATGCTTGCGAATCCGTTTGGCAGCCTCAATTCCGTTCATCCGGGGCATCGCAATATCCATAATGATGATATCCGGCTTTAACTCAAGCGTTTTGTCTACAGCTGCTCTTCCATTGACCGCCTGGCCGACAACCTTCAAATCAGGCTGGTCGTCCAGCAAACGTGCTAAACCCTGGCGAACGATTGTATGATCATCAGCAATTAATATGCGAATTGGATTAGCCATGGCTCAATGACTCAGCAAAAGGTATTTCAATCCGGATGCGGGTGCCTTCTCCCGGTTTGCTGCGCAGCTGGAAGGTTCCTCCCAGAAGCGAGGTCCGTTCCCGCATACCCAGCAGGCCCAGATTGCGTTTATCGGATCCAATGATCTGAGTGTCAAAACCGATACCGTCATCCTCTGCCCGGAAGATGATTTTGGGATAGCTTTTGATAATGGAAAGGCGGAAGTTATCAGCACCGGAATGCTTCAGAGTATTGGTCAGCGCTTCCTGGCTGAAACGATAAAAAACCGTTTCCATGTCAACATCCAATCGGCGATCAAATCCCACCATGCTAAACTCGATGTTATGACCCGTATGGTTTTTGATTTCTTTGAAATAAAGATCCAGCGCCGGTTCAAGACCCAGATCACTTAACAGAGTCGGGTGCAGATGGTATGAAAGGTGCCTGATTTCCGAGGAAGTTCTTTGCACCATCCTAATGATTTCGCCGATTTCTTCCTTGAGACCTTTTTCTGGCGATGACACATTTTGTTCCAACCTTTCAAGAGCCAGTTTCACAGCCGTTAGAGATTGACCGGATTCATCATGAAGTTCTCGAGCGATACGACGTCGTTCTTCTTCCTGGCTCTGAAATAATTTTCCGGTAAGGCGCCTTAACTCCTGCCGATTGCGATGAATCGTCTCCCGCATCTGAGCATTCACAATGGCCCCGCCCAAAAAGTTGCCCAAAGAACCCATCAAATGGAACTCATATTGACTCAGTTTGCGGGATGAGGAAATATCAAGTCCCAAAAATCCCACCCCTTTGCCTTTGAAGGTAATCAGAAAACAGGTCAGCCAGGGCGTAAATTTTTGCCCTTTTGTTTGAAAACGCGTTTTAAACGTAGGAAATATGGGCTCAGGCTTTAAAACCATCTCATCTTCGAAGAGGGCTTTGCTCAGCAGCGGATCTTTGAAAAATACCGGTTGTGGGTCTTGAGCGTCTTCAGCTTGAAAGCCGGATTCGGCAATGACCTCGGTTTTTTCCCGTTCGCGATCGATCAGAAAAATTGCCCCCCGCTTGAGTTCTAATACCTTCAGTATGTTCTTGAGCGTCTCGCGTAAAATGAGGTTCAACGCCATATTGTGATTTAAGGCCACGGCAATGCTGTTTAGAATCGAAAGTTCCCGGTTACGCTGTTTAAGTGCTTCTTCAGTCCGCTTGCGATGGGTAATGTCTTTGATGATCCCCTCGAACTCGACATCGCCGGTTTCAGGGTTTTCGTATCGTCGGCTCGAAATCAGGGCATGAATCGGAGAGCCATCGCGTTTTTTAAATTCAACTTCATAGTCTTTTACATGGCCCCTGCGATTAATGGCCGCCAGAAATTTATCTCTATCTAAAGCATTGCGGTAAAGGTTCCTGGCCGGCACCGTTTGCAGCATTTCTTCTTTAGACGGGAAGTTAAGCATTTCAACGCCGGCTTGATTAATATCCAGTATCTTGCCCTGCAGGTTGGTCGTATAGATCATATCGTGGCTGCCTTCAAAGATGCGGCGATATTTTTTCTCGCGTCTCGCAACCTCTTCTTGAAGTCTTTTCAGTTCAGAGATATCTTTAAATATTTCAATACCTCCGGTAACGCGTCCCCCAGCGTCCCGAAACGCCGATGTTGAACAAATAATGGGTATTTTTTTACCTTCAATGCTGGTAATTTCATACTCCCGATTGTGGATATCTCTGCCTTCTGCGCCGGCGTGCTTAAGCGCGCAGTCCGACTCACAGATTGAGTTCTTAAACACATCTTTGCAATACATCCCCACCGCATCATCGGCCGAAAAACCGGTAATTTTTTCAGCGGCTGGATTGAAGTAAGTAATTCGCCATTCATGGTCTGTGGTGAATAACCCATCCGGAAGGCGGTTAAGAATTTCTACAAAGCTTTCTTCCTTTTGGTACAGGTGCTCCAGAGCCTTGGCATTGTATTTATGGATCTGATCGGAAATAAAATAACTCCATCCATTCGGGTGAATCTCCCCTTGTCCTTTAAAATAAGAGCAGACCAGGCATGCCGATAGTTTTTGAAAAAAATCTTCTTGGATAAAGTCGGTGCAATGGGTTTTGGGGATGAGCCAGCACTCGGTGGTCTGCTTGCCATGCACAGGGCAGAGCACTTTGGAACAGGATAAAAGCGCCCAACACGCTTGCTTTTTAGTCTTACTTTTGGGTTTAAGCGTTATGTCGCTGAGATGATTTTCTAGCAATGAATTCACAATACGCATCTCCTTTGGCGCGGCACAAAGTTTCTGCTGCCGAAAAAACGTAAAGCCCTTCGGGATAGTCGCCGCCATAAATAAGGTCCATGAAGGCGCCGGCAACCCCCCTGAGCATATAACACTTTTCTGATTTTGCAGGACCGTGTTGTTCCAGATAACCTCTGGCCTCATAGGAATCGCTTACGCGAATAATGAGTTTTTCTCCCGGAATCAGTTCCTCGACCTCCAGGTCCCCCCAGCCAAAAGCAACTGCCACGGCGGCAAAACCTAAAATCTGATCTTCTTTGTTTTCAATCATGGGAGCGATAACTTGCTTCCATTCCCAGGAATCGCGGATGCCTTGAAAAGTGGCATAGCCGCACTCCTGGGCGGCACCGATTAAAAGCGTTCTGGCCTCGGATTCACGCTTTTTGCCCATTTTTTCTTCAAAGTCAAAACTGAGTTTATTGTAATATTGAGTGGCGCACAGTGATAAATAAACGCCAAAGAGCGGGATGATCCCTTTTGATTCCCTTATCTTGCTGCCCTCCATGACCGCATGGATTATTTTCGTCCCGTCAATGGCCACTTAGCGCTCCTTAACATGAAAAACACAGGCATCATCTCCCTGCATTTTGCATCGATTCTCTTCTACGACATAATACCCAAGAGGACGCTGGTAAATCACCTCCAAAGTCCCGGCGATCCAGCCCCGGGTAAAATGACAGCCCGCTGTGTTGCGTCGCCCGTGTTTTGCGAGCCACCCGGTGACATGATGACTGGAGGTGCTCACAATGTAAGCCGAATTGGGCCTGACCTTTTTAAAATGTATGACCCCCAATCCGCAATTCTGGTACAGCAGGGCGGCCATTTCCAGCTTCGACTTAAGGGTTCTGATTTTCTTATATTGGTTAAAGAGATGCTGTATCCCATTATAATTGGTTTCCTCAACCGAACGGTACAGAATTTGAACACCTTCCGCACCCAAGGTCTCTTCTAACGTTTTCTGCAAGTTGATATTATAATGATGGCAGTGCATGGCAATGGGTTGCCCTGAGATCACAACTCTGTGCCCGTCCCGATTCAGTTCACTTTGCCAGTCAAAAATGGTCATCTCCCACCTAAATAAAGGATACCTCAAATTTCTTATTGTTTGATGTCAGACCGATCTTGGTAACGCTTTTCCTTCTGCCGGCCGCATGATTCCAAAATGCGCTTTGTTGCGCCAAATCCTTATTAACACTGATAATGTTAATCAGCAAGCCGATTTTCATCCACATATAGCGGTTGTCATAAATATGTTCCGTTTGCCAAATATTCTAACAGGCGAAAATGCAAGGTGTAGACCCCTGAAATTATAATCAACATGACAACCGCTATATTTCAAAGGGTTACTTTTGATGGAGGGCCTGATCTGTTTTCCGGGTGTGAAAGATCTGAGGGGCGTCTGGAAATATCATCTATATGAGGGTTGAAAAGGGCGAGGATCTTAAGCAATCCGCTAATTACTCCGCCCTGAAAAATAGTCATAACAGGGTTGAGTATCGTAAATTTGTTCTTTGAAAATTGAAGAAAATATTTAGATGTTGATCCGGGCGGATTAATTAATTAATCCGCCGAACCTTCGATCTAACAACTTACTTCAGTTTTCAAAGAACAATTTGCAACCCTAAATATGCTATTTTTCAGGGCGGATTAATTAATCCTCGCCCGACTCTAGAAGGTATGCAACTGAGGATCACAAACGCATCATTCTATATTGCATGTTCCATGCGGCTACATTTTTTCCAATTCACTGGGTTTTTCCCAAGCCACCTTAAGCTGTTCGGCAAATTCAGGAAAAAGCTTGACGAGTGGATGGTTCGGGTCTTTGGGTAGTTCGCGGGTTTCAGAAAAAACCGACGTGGCCAAAAAGGCATCGGCCGCCGCAACGGCCGTTACGACACGCGCTGCACCTGCCATGGGTCCGCTGAAAATTAAATCATTGTAATAAAACGCCGAAAGCGCTTCCACCGCGGCATCAAAGCCGGCCCAACCCTTAAATCCAAACATATCTTTAAACCGCTGCAATTCCATGTAAGAACCGTTGCTCGGCGCACTGGCGGTCGCAAAGCCCCATTTTTCCTTTATTAACTGGTTCGACAGCCCGCACAACGCATTGGCGGGCGCGTTGAGCGTGGTGGTATCTACAATAATGCTTTCAAATTCGGCGCCGGCCTTTTCGATGGCATCGAGCAGTTTTTGGGCCCCGGTAATCCTGCCATTGGGTGTCTGATCGTCTTGATCAAAGGCAACCAGAAGAACATGCTTGACGCCAATTTGTGCCAATTCTTTAACTTCCGTCAGCAAATCTTCTTCCCAGACGGTAATACTGTTATAGAACATCCGGTCCAGCAAACCCTGTTCGGCACAATAGGCCGCGCCCTCTAATTTGGCCGGCATCATAATAGCGTCCACGCAAAAGGGCATGTCACTTACCGAGGTGACAAAATCCACATATTTTTTGAATTTTTCACCCGGGCTGGCGACAATGTCAGCCATGACAGGCACTCCGGTTTCCTTCCCACAGTT
>PVMK01125181.1_pt1 | contig 15794 bp, 19 predicted proteins | sample 1853481 | NCBI WGS metagenome assembly PVMK01 (sample SAMN08533507, study PRJNA380276) | Marine sediment metagenome, whole genome shotgun sequencing project.
GCCGCATCACATACGACACCGGGACCTCTGGAACTCCAAAAAGTACTTCGTGACATGGCTGATACAGGAACAAGATATACGGTAATGGAGGTCTCTTCACACGGCCTGCAGCAGAAAAGAGTGGAGAACTGTCATTTTGATGCTGTTATCTTCACCAACCTGACCCCCGAACATCTGGACTACCACAAAACAATGGATGATTACTTAAAAGCCAAGGAGATTCTTTTCACCAGCCTTCTCAGCCAAAGCGATAAAAGAGACCCTGTCGCAATAATAAATACGGATGACCCTTCTGCACAGACCCTGCTAAACAAAATAAAGAGAAAAACCATTACCTACGGAATTAATAAAGGAGATATTCATACTGAAAACATTGATATGTCATTAGACGGTATTAAAGCAGATATAGTCACACCGGAAAAAAGATTTTCAGTAAAGTCAAAACTCATCGGTCACTTCAATATCTATAACATCCTTGCAGCAGTATCAGCTGCTGTGTCTCTGGGTTTGTCTACAGAAGAAATAAAAGCAGGAATAGAAAAAGCGAAAAACATCCCCGGCAGGATGGATGAAGTCAGGAACGACAAAGGCATAAAAATATTTATTGATTATGCTCATACCGGCGATGCGCTTAAAAATGTACTTAAAACAATAAATGAACTGACCCACCAAAAAATAATAACCATATTCGGATGCGGTGGAGACAGAGACCGTGAGAAAAGACCGGTCATGGGTAAAATAGCCGCCAATTACAGCAACATTCTTTTTGTTACCTCCGACAACCCAAGGACAGAAGACCCGAATAAAATCATCAAAGAAATTGAGGCTGGAGTGCTGGAGGAGAATTTCATCAAAAAAGACACACCCTCCTCCACCGCAGACACAGATAAGATTTACTTTATAGAAGAAAACAGAGGTATTGCAATAAAAGAGGGTATTTCAATGGCAAAGCCGGGTGATGTAGTACTTATCGCCGGCAAAGGACATGAAACATATCAGATAAGTGGAAACAATAAATATCATTTCGATGACAAAGAAGAAGCAATGCTTGCATTAAAATTGTGTGCATAAATATTATGGATCTAAAAATATCTGAAATACTGGATGCTACAAAAGGATTACTGCTGACAGCTGACTGCAAAAAAACAATCGGGAGAGATATCTACGGATTCAAGGAAGATCTCGGACAACTGTCTTTTTATACCGCTTAAAGGCGACAACCATGACGGACATGACTATATCGAAAGTTCACTTGAAAGCGGTGCAGCAGCAACACTTGTGGAAAAAGGAGCCAGTATACAAAGCATTTTAAAACAAAAGCATCCTGACAAAACCATAGTTGAGGTTGATTGTACTCTAAAAGCTCTGGGTGACATCGCAAACTTCTGGCGGCGTAAATTCAAAACTATAATTATAGCCATAACGGGAAGTAACGGGAAAACAACTACAAAAGAGATCGCATATAACATATTAAACAGGAAATTAAAAACAATAAAGAGTCCGGGCAACTGGAATAATTTAATAGGTGTACCGCTTTCCCTTTTCCAGCTTGACGGAAAGCAGGACGCAGCGATTATTGAAATGGGCATGAGTGAAAAAGGTGAGATAAAAAGACTTGCTGAAATCGCAGAGCCGCAAATCGCTCTTATTACAAACATAGGGCCGTCTCACCTTGAAAATTTCAGCAGCATTGATGACATAAAAGCTGCCAAAGGAGAACTTTTTATTAATCTAAAACCTGAACATACTGTGATAATAAATAATGATGACCAGAGAGTGCTGTCTCTTGCAGATAAGACTTCAGCAAAGACACTTTTTTTCGGACAGCACAGCGGAAACATTTGCTCAGAAAACATAAACGATAATAAAGCTCAGGGGATAGAATACGACCTCATCATTGAAGATAAAAAAACGCATATTAAAACAGCACATCAGAGCAGGCAGTTTTTTTCAAATGATCTTGCAGCTGCAGCAATCGCCCATGCAGCAGGCCTTGATATTGAAGATATAAAAAAAGGACTTGAAAGTTCCACCCCTGTACAGGGAAGAATGGAAAGAATAGAAACCGGAGACATAACCATTATTAACGATACCTACAATGCAAACCCTGTTTCAATGGATGCGGCGCTGAGCTCTCTGTCAAAGATGGCGGGTTATACGCATAAACTTGCAATACTTGGTAACATGCTTGAACTTGGCACAGATTCCGACCGGTTTCACACAGCAGCGGGTGAAAAGGCCGCAAAATCAAATCTTGACTATCTGTTTCTGTTTGGCAGTTTTGCCCTGAAGATTAAAAAAGGCGCAGTAAGTGCGGGCATGGCTGAAAATAAAATCAGCGTATTTGAAGATATCGCAGAACTGAACCAAAGCGTTAAAAAGCACCTGCAAAAGGGTGATGTAATCCTAATAAAGGGTTCCAGGGGAATGCAGCTTGAACGGGTTGTCTGCTCAATAAAGGACAGCCGGCTAAAATCCGGAAAGCTGAAAAACCCCGAACAGTAAATAAGGACATCCAATGCTTTATAATTTACTTTATCCGCTTCATGAATACTTTACAATTTTCAATGTATTTAAATATATCACCTTCAGGGCGATCTATGCCACGGTAACCGCACTTCTTATGACGCTGCTTCTTGGCCCCATTGTTCATCGCAAAGCTCAAAAAAATCGGCTATTCACAAAATGTCAGGGATGATGGTCCTTCAACCCATCTGATTAAAGAAGGCACACCAACCTCCGGCGGATTATTAATACTTTTTTCTATCATAGTCTCTTCGCTGTTGTGGGCTGATATTACAAATCATTATATCTGGATAATGCTCTTCTCTCTTAGCGGAATGGGAACAATCGGATTTATCGATGATTATAAAAAAATAAAATTCGGAAACAGCAAAGGACTCAAGGCAAGAGAAAAACTTTTTTTTCAGACCATTGTTGCTTCCATTATTGCTGTTTTGCTTTATATGGAACCAAACTTCAATACGCATTTAACCATTCCGTTTTTCAAAAATATACTTCCTGACCTTGGCCCGTTTTATCCCATTTTTGTTGTATTTGTAATTGTGGGCGCGTCAAACGCGGTAAATTTAACAGATGGACTTGACGGACTTGCAATCGGCCTTGTTTTAATCGTTTCCGCAACCTACCTGCTTTTTTCATATATTACCGGACATTTTGGACTGGCAGAGTATCTTAAAATAACTTTCATACCCGGAACCGGTGAGCTTACGGTTGTCTGCGGTGCAATGGTAGGCGCATGCATGGGATTTCTCTGGTACAACTCGCATCCGGCTCAGGTCTTTATGGGCGATGTGGGTTCCCTTGCTTTGGGAGGATCTTTGGGAACAATCGCAATTATCACAAAACATGAGATTCTTCTTGCCGTTGTTGGCGGTGTCTTTGTGATTGAGGCACTTTCAGTAATCTTTCAGGTCGGTTCATTTAAACTGAGAAAAAAAAGGATATTTCAAATGGCGCCCATCCACCATCATTTTGAACTGAGTGGCTGGGCAGAATCAAAAATAATTGTGAGATTCTGGATAGTGGGCATTGTGCTTGCTCTCCTGGCGATAAGCACACTTAAGTTAAGGTAAGTTTAATGGATTTAAACGGAAAGCGGGTTCTGGTTGCCGGAGCCGGCAAAACAGGTATCGCAACAGCGCGTTTTTTATTAGAAAAGAACGCACAGGTGACCGTTGCTGACAGCAACGTAAATGCAGTAATACCTGAAGACCTAAGAAAAAGTACTGCCGACATCATAACCGGCCCCCATGAAAACAGCATTTTCACTGATCAGGATCTTATAATTATCAGTCCGGGAATACCGCTTACCATAGACCCGATTGCAAAGGCCAAATCAAAGGGGGTTGAAATAATTGGTGAAATAGAGCTGGCTTATCTTTTCACTGAAACACCTATTATTGCGGTTACCGGAACGAATGGAAAGACCACCACCACCACGCTTCTTCAGCATATTTTTGAAACATCAGGGAAAAAAAGTCTTTACCGGCGGAAATATAGGAACGCCCCTTATCGAGTATGTTTCAGGAGATCAGGACGCAGACTACATCATTGCCGAGATAAGCAGTTTTCAGCTTGAAACGATTAATAAGTTCAGACCTTACATAAGCATTCTATTAAATATAACCGAAGACCACCTGGACAGGTATGATTCATTTGATGATTATGCCGCAGCAAAAAAGAATATTTTCGCAAACCAGAAAGAGACTGACTTTGCCATCATTAACATTGAAGACAAGTTAGCCGCTGAAATGTCTGAAGATATCAAAGCAGATGTTTTATTTTTCAGTACAAAAAATGCGATTGAAAACGGGTCTTATTACAAAGACGGATTTCACTTTTTAAAAGGTTCTGAAAAAACCCGGATAGATGAAGAAGGAGTTATTCTTCAAGGAGAACATAACAGGGAAAATATCCTTGCAGCAGTATCTGCTGCTGCAATATGCAATCTGTCTTATGAGAACATAACAAAAGCGTTGCATACATTTAAAGGTCTTCCCCACCGAATGGAATTTGTTGACTGCATAAATGGCATTAATTTTTTTGATGACTCCAAAGCAACTAATGTGGGGGCATGTCTTAAATCAATCAGCAGCATAAAGCCGCCCATAATTCTTATTGCCGGAGGAAAAGATAAAGGCGGAAGCTACCTTCCATTAATAAATGAAATAAATAAAAATGTTCAGGAAATCATACTGATTGGTGAAGCACAAGATAGAATCAAGAAAGAGCTTGCAGCAACCGTTCCAGTGACTTCGGCAATTACTCTCGAGAAAGCGGTTACAGAGGCTTTCTCAAGAGCAAAAAAAGGCTGTTCAATTCTTCTATCCCCTGCCTGCTCAAGCTTTGACATGTTTGACAGCTATGTTCACAGGGGCAATATATTTAAAACAGCAATAAAAGAATTAAAAATAAAGTTTCTATGAACAACAAGAATCTGACACAAAACCTTATGGTCTTTATACCCATCCTTATGGTTGGGCTCGGAATCATTATGATCTACAGCTCAAGCTCAATATTTGCAGCTGAGAGATTTAATGATAATGCTTATTTCTTTAAGAAACAGGCACTTTTCGGTATATTCGGAATAATTTGCATGTTTCTTGTTATGAAAATACCCTATTCTTTTTTTAATAAGATAGCCTACCCCCTCTGGTTTGCATGCCTGAGCCTGCTGATCGTTTTACTCATACCCGGTATAGGAACAAAAGTCGGAGGCGCAGTGAGATGGCTCAGACTCGGACCTCTTTCCTTTCAGCCTTCGGAAATGGCAAAACTCGCGGTTATCATTCTTCTGGCATCATCTCTGTCAAAAAAAGATCCTTCCAAGATTAAAACTTTTTCAATAGGCATTTTACCCCATCTTATCTTTGTTCTGCCTGTCTGTTTTTTGATTATTCTTCAGCCCGATTTTGGAACCGCAGTCATTATTCTATCTGTTTTCTTCACTATTCTGTTTGCAGCAGGCGTTCCTTTCAGATATTTATCCTTAATGGGAATAATTGCCGGTTCAACAGGCGCCCTGTTAATTGTCTGCAAAGGGTACAGAGTTGCAAGACTGCTCTCTTTTTTAAATCCATGGGAGAACTCCACAGGATCCGGTTTTCAAATTGTACAATCATTTCTGGCTTTTGGATCCGGAGGGCTATGGGGGACAGGACTTGGGAGGGGCACACAAAAGCTTTTCTATCTTCCTGAGCCTCACACGGATTTCATCCTTTCTGTTATTGGCGAAGAGCTTGGATTTGTCGGCGTAATAACCGTAGCCACACTCATGCTTATACTTATTGTCTGCGGAATAAATATTGCCATGCACGCACGTGATATGTTTGGAACATATCTGGCACTGGGAATCACCGCACTTATCGGTCTTCAGGCAACAATAAATATGAGCGTTGTGATGGGACTCCTTCCCACAAAAGGGATTCCTCTCCCGTTTATCAGTTACGGCGGAACATCACTATTAATTAACCTTACAAGCGTGGGAATACTCCTGAGCATATCAAGACAATGCAATTTTAAGGTGAAAAAATGAACATCATCATTGCAGGAGGCGGTACAGGCGGACATCTTTTCCCCAGGCATAGCAATTGCCAGGGAATTCCTGCGAAGAAGCCCTGATAACAAAATAACCTTCATTGGAACAACCAGAGGAATTGAAAATCGAATTCTGCCAAAACTCGGTTTCGAGTTAAAGGTCATTACGGTTAAAGGATTTAAGGGAAAAGGGTTGTTAGAAAAGATAATCGCATTATGCTGCATACCCTTTTCTTTTATACAGTCGGCATATTACATTAAAAAAAATAATGCTGATATGGTGATCGGACTGGGAGGATACATATCTTTTCCCGCAATCATAGCCGGTATCATAATGAAAATACCGACAGCAATTCATGAACAGAACAGTTTTCCAGGTTTAAGCAACCGTATTCTCGGAAAGATTGCTGACAGGATATTTATCTCAAGCAAAAAAAGCAGTCATTTTTTCAAAAAGGGAAAAACCATCTTATCCGGACTTCCAATCAGAAAAGAGTTAATCCAAAACAACTCAAATGAAAAACAAGCCTTGTTTTGTATTCTGGTTGTAGGAGGAAGCCAGGGATCACATGAGATAAACAGGACAGTTATTGATGCTTTGCCAGAGCTTAAAGGTATTAAAGACCGGATAAAATTTGTTCATCAGTCAGGAGAAGCAGACCGGGAAACCTTAATTGCTCAGTACAAAAAGAACGGGATTGATGCAGAGGTTTTCAGCTTTATTGAAGATATCTACACTTTTTATAATAATGCAAGGCTTGTTATTTCAAGATCAGGCGCGTCAACTCTTGCTGAACTGGCCCAGTGTGGAAAAGCTTCAATATTAATACCCTTCCCATATGCGACAAATAACCACCAGGAAATAAATGCTCTCGAATTCGTGGAAGAAGGGGCATCGGTAATGATAACTTCATCAAGACTAAACGGAGCCAAGCTTGCATCTGTAATTATAAATCTTGAAAACAGACCTGAACAGATAAATGAAATGGAAAAACAGGCAAAAAACCTTTCAAAACCCAAAGCATCAGAAAGGATAGCCGATGAATGCTATAAACTTACAACCCCTTAAAAATAATGGAAAAGTGAATGGTTATAACACGGCTATAAAAAACAACCTGAACCACTTTCTCTTAAACAAACTGCTTGTTCTCCGCTACCATGTAAGGAAAAAACCCTTTTTCATAAAAACAATTATTGTTTTTGAGACAATACTTATAAAGATGCATTTAATATCAAATCATAATCAATAAAAGAAAAATCATGTATAAGAAAAATCAACACATACACTTTGTAGGGATAGGCGGAATAGGAATGAGCGGTATTGCAGAGCTGCTTTTAAACCTGGGATACAGGGTTAGCGGTTCTGACCTTAATAAAACAGATCTCACCCAGAGGCTCTCATCTCTTGGGGCGACAATATATGAAGGCCACGACAAAAAAAATATTGTCGATGTTGACGTAGTGGTTCTATCTTCCGCTATTAATTCCGAGAACCCGGAAGTCATCACTGCCAAAGAAAATAATATTCCAATAATTCCTCGAGCAGAGATGCTGGCGGAATTAATGAGGTTAAAATACGGGATTGCTGTAGCCGGATCACATGGCAAAACGACCACCACCTCTCTGGTCGCTTCCGTTCTCGAACATGGCGGAATAGACCCTACAGTTGTAATAGGAGGCAAGCTTAACAAGACAAACACAAACGCATTTCTGGGACAGGGTGATTTCCTGGTTGCCGAAGCTGATGAAAGTGACGGTTCTTTTTTAAAGCTTCCGCCTACCATTGCAGTAGTTACAAATATTGACCGCGAGCATATGGACTTCTACAGCGATTTAAATGAAATAAAAGATACCTTTGTAGAATTTTTAAATAAAGTACCTTTTTACGGCATTTCAATAATTTGCCTGGACAATGAAAACCTTCAAAGCATTATTCCAAGATTGGAAAAAAGAATATTGACATACGGGTGTTCTTCACAGGCGGACCTTCAGGCCCGCGATATAGAACTTGAAGGATACAACTCAAAATTCAGCGTATACCTGAATGATAAAAAACTGGGCATCATTAAACTTAACATGCCCGGGATACACAATGTGTGCAATGCGCTTGCTGCTGTGGGAGTGGGGCTCGAACTTAACGTGCAGTTTAAAACAATTAAAAAAGCTCTGGCTGAATTTAAAGGGGTACACAGAAGGTTTCAAGTCCGCAGCACTAAAAATAGCATCACATGGGTTGATGATTATGCGCACCATCCCACGGAAATAAAAATGACTCTAAAAGCAGCAAAGGAATCATCAAAAAGCAGAGTAGTTGTTCTTTTTCAGCCTCACCGCTATACAAGAACCCGTGACCTGTTCAAAGAATTCATGTCTGCTTTTAATGAAGCAGATGTTCTAATTGTAACAGACATATATGCCGCCGGCGAAAAAGAAATCGAGGGTGTAAACTCACAGAAGCTTTATCAAAGCCTTAAAGAGTACGGACACAAAGACGTAACTTTTATCCCGAAACTTTCTGATGCGGAAAAATATCTCCATGACAACCTTAGAAAAAACGACCTTTTCCTCACCCTGGGAGCAGGCAACGTATGGAAGTCCGGAGAAAATATAATAAACATGCTTTAAGTTCGGAAATAATTATGCCAGAACAGGTAAACTTAAAGAAATTATTTGAAACAAAAAAAATCGGTGTTCTCCTGGGAGGGATATCTGCTGAAAGAGAAATCTCTCTAAAAACAGGGTCCTCAATACTTGAAGCACTGCTTCGTAAAGGATACAAAGCTGTTGCCATAGACATTGATGTGACATTGCAAATACGCTTAAACAAAGCGAAATTGAGCACAGCTTTCATAGCACTTCATGGTATCTTTGGCGAAGACGGCTCAATACAGGGCCTTCTTGAGATAGCAAAAATACCCTATACCGGCTCGGACTACTCTCAAGTGCCATCTCAATGAACAAAAACATTTCAAAACAGATTTTTAATTATCATGGACTCCCAACTCCCTCTTTTCAGTCATTCAAATCGACGGAAGAAGAGATAAACAGTATAAAAAATCAAATTAATATCAGCCTGCCCTTTGTGGTAAAGCCATCAGAGGAAGGTTCAACAATTGGGAATCAGCATCGTAAAAAAAGAAGATGAGGTTAACAGCGCACTTTCAGCTGCTTTTAAGTGCAGCAGTGAAATAATAATTGAAAAATTCATTAAAGGGAAGAGAATTAACCGCAGCTGTTATAGACGGCAAACCTCTTCCACTTATTGAAATTGTACCCAAAAGCGGTTTTTATGATTACCAGTCAAAATACACAAACGGTGCAACAGAATATATCGTGGCACCTGCCATGGATAAAAATCTGGAAACTAAGATTCAGGAACTTGCCGTAAAAGCTTATCACGCACTGCACTGTTGCGGCGTGGCGCGTGTTGACTTTATACTGGATGAAGAAAAAAATCCCAGCATACTGGAAATAAACACAATACCCGGAATGACAGAAAACAGTTTACTGCCAAAGGCCGCAAAAAAAGCCGGCATTAGTTTCGATAATCTTGTCGAAAAAATACTTTTTGCGCAACCCTTCATAAAAGCAGAAACTAAAAAAAGGATATAGATGAAATTATACAGTAAACAAAAACGTAAAATAAGAAGAAAAAAAGATCTGAAAAGAATCAAGACATCACTTTCTCACAGTATTATCCTGATAATTCTTGTTTCTTCATTTATTATCACTGCTGCAGGATATAAATGTATACAGAATCTGGATTATTTCAAAATACAGCATATCAATATATCCGGACACAAGAAATATGATCTGGAAAAGATAGTATCCTTATCAAAAATACAGGGTGGAACTTCTATTTTTTCTGCAGATCTCAGAAAAATATCACAAAATCTTGAATCCGACCCCTGGATATGCAGGTCTGTAGTTAAAAGAAAGTTTCCGGATATCATAGAAATAGCAATTAAAGAATACGATCCAATTGCAATTGTAAAACTTGACAATTATTATCTGATTGATAATAACGGAACCATTTTCAAGAAAGCATCAAAAAACGAGATGTGCTTACCGAAAATAACAGGTCTTACAAAAAAAGATCTTGCCGAAAACAGTAAAACTGCACAAATGATTGACTCGACCCTTGATCTTATTAGAACCATGAGAGAGAAAAATATACTTAAAAATGATCTTACCATTGTGATGGATAAAACTTTTGGAATAACATTATTAAATTACAAGGGAAACATTAAAACAAACCTGGGATTTGATAATTTCAGTGACAAGCTTTTACTTTTACAAAAAATAAATACAGACCTTGCAAGAAAAGGTCTTTACGCAAAACGCATAAGCATTAAGTCAATTGAAAAGGCATATATAACAATTTAAAAGTGATGCTCCCCGCCTACAAGGCGGGGCATCCCGGTAATTAAGATTGATTTCTCGGTTTGTATCGCTCGACCCCGCCCGGAGGGCGGGGCTTCCGCGAAACACGCCGGTCACATAAAGTAAACATAAAGTCCTTCAAGAAGGGAAGATACATGATTAAAAAAAGCAGGACTGTAGCAAGTATTGACATAGGCACATCTAAAATAAGCGTTATCATAGGTGAAGTTACCCGCGATGGTATCGATATAATCGGAGTAGGATCCCATCCCTCCTCAGGCATAAAAAAAGGCCGGATTATAAATATGGACAGCACAACGGATTCCATAAAAACTGCCCTTGAAGAGGCCGAGGCAATGACAGGTATAGAAATAAAATCGGCAATCTGGGAATATCAGGGGGACACATTGAGGGCATTAAAAGCAACGGAGTGGTAGCGGTAAAAGATAAAGAAATTAAAAAGAGCGATATAACAAGTGCTATTGATGCGGCAAAAGCCATAGTCATTCCAATGGACCGTGAAGTTATTCATATTCTTCCCCAGGAATTTCTTGTGGACGACCGCAGAGGAATAAAAGAGCCCCCTGGGAATGTCAGGAGTCCGGCTTGAAGCACGCACCTACATAATTACCGGAGTTATATCAGCCATAAACAACATTATGAAGTGCGTTAATAAAAATGGGTGTGAAAAGTTCAGGAGCTTGTGCTCAAACCGATGGCATCTGCTGAATCCGTTTTAACAGATGATGAAAAGGAACTTGGAAGTGTTTTGATAGACATGGGCGGCGGAACAACAGATATCATTGTTGCATTAAAGGGACAATAAGGCACTTTCGCAAGCTTACCTATTGGCGGAGATCATGTCACCTCTGATATTGCCGTAGGTGTCAGAACTCCGATTTCAGAAGCAGAAGAGATAAAGAAAAAATACGGGAAGGCATCAAGCCATGGAATCAATGAAGATGCATTTATCAATAGCACAAGTATAGGCAATAAAAAGAGCCAAACAATTTCACAAAAAACCGTAACACAAATTATAGAAGCCCGAATTGATGAGACCTTCGAACTGATTAAAAAAGAGATTTCTGCAGCAGGCTATATAGATCAACTCCCGGCAGGGAGTAGTATTAACCGGAGGCACATCATTATTGAAAGGTATTGCAAAGGAAGCTCAGGACATTCTGGGAATGCCCGTAAGAATTGGAAGTCCAATCAATATAGAGGGGATAAATGAAGTTAAAAACCCTGTCTTTGCAACAGGAACAGGAATGATAAAACTGGCATCAAAGGGAAACATAAACAATTTCAGCAGTAAAGGAAAAATAAAGAACCTGTTAAATTGTTTCGATAAGATTAATGACTGGTTTAAAGAAGCTTTTTAATAAAAAACAATATATCGGAGGATAATCATGAATATCGAATTTGACCAAAAAAAGAATTCAGCAACTATAAAAGTAATCGGTGTCGGTGGTGCAGGGTGCAACGCCGTCAATACAATGATTGACGCGGGACTTGAAGGCGTAGAATTCATCGTAGCCAACACAGACCGGCAGGTACTTGACACCAGCAAAGCAGCAATTAAAATCCAGCTTGGCGAATCAATCACCAAGAGGGACTGGGTGCAGGAGCCAATCCGGAAATTGGTAAACAGGCAGCACTCGAAGATATAGACAAAATAAAAGGGGTGCTTGCTGATTCCGACATGGTATTTATCACTGCCGGCATGGGAGGAGGAACAGGCACTGGAGCCGCACCCTGTTATTGCAGAAGCAATAAAAACAATAGGCGCTTTAACCGTAGCAGTGGTGACAAAACGTTTGACCTTGAAGGGAAAAGAAGGAAAAGATATCGCCGAAGAAGGCTTGAAAAAATCTTAAAGAGAAATGTGGATTCCCTCATTGCCATACCAAACCAGAGGCTTTTCTCTCTGGCAGAAAAAGCAACCACACTTGTTGAGGGGTTTCAAACTCGCCGATGAGGTTTCTGCTTCACGCGATAAAATCCATTTCAGATCTTATTAATACGTTCCAGGACTTATTAATCTTGACTTTGCTGACGCAAAAACAATTATGTCCAACATGGGTATGGCATTCATGGGAATTGGCTTATGCAGCGGTGAAAACAGAGCGGCAGAAGCAGCCAGAAAAAGCAATATCAAATCCACTTCTTGACAACATCACCATCAGAGGAGCAAAAGGGCATTCTCATAAACATAACAGCAAGCAGTTCCTTTCACTGATAGATGTTGAAAAAGCCACTGAATTCATTCAAAGAGAAGCACATGAAGATGCCAACATTATTTTTGGAGCGGCAATTGATGAGTCTCTGGGAGAAAATCTCCAGATTACTGTAATCGCGACCGGATTTGAGAACACCCAGGCAGACAAAAACGATTACATCAGAGAAGTAAAAAGTGATATAATTGTTCAGCGACTAGCAGAGGAAGACGAGCAGCCCCTTCAAAATGACCCGGTCACAGCTGGAAAATGTCATTAAGATTGGAACAATAATCAGTGAATTCACGGATGACGGTGAATATGACATCCCGACATTTGTCAGAAATCAGAGACAGTATCTAATCGTTAACATACCCCGTGCCTGACTGAAGCTTTCAGGCAGGCACGGGGACAAGCATGCCGCCAATTTGACCTTGCAAAATATCACACCAGAATACGAAACACTCTTTAGACCCCTTCACACAGACGGAAGAATAAAAATTGCGCTGGTATTCCCGAACACCTATCACCTGGGAATGTCAAACCTGGGTTATCAGACCCTGTACAGACTCTTCAACTCTTCTGAAGATATAAGCTGTGAAAGAGTATTTTTACCGGACCATAAAACGCTTAAAAGCCAGAATGAATAAGTCAAAAATATTGTCTTTAGAAACTGAAAGACCCCTCACCTCTTTTAATGTAATCGCATTTTCACTCACATTTGAAAATGACTACTTAAATATTCTCTCAATTCTTAAACTTGCCAATATTCCTTTTCTACAAAAAGAACGAAACCAGTCACACCCATTATTAATGGCAGGCGGGATTACCACATTCTTAAATCCTGAACCGATTGCAGATTTTTTTGACCTTTTTTTTATCGGGGAGGCAGAAGAAAATATAGAGCCATTACTTGAAATCATTCGAAAAGAACACAAAAAAAGAAAATGGGGGAAACCGGATCTTGATAAATTTGCTAAAATTGATAACGTATACATTCCATCAGGCTATAAGGTAAGCTACAAAAGTAACGGGCAGATAAATAATTTTCAAGCTAAACCGGGCTATCCTGATACTATCAAATACAGTGCCGCAAAGAATCTTAACCTTTTACCTTCATCCTCAGCAATTTCAACACCTAATACAGAATTCTCTAATATGGCGCTCCTTGAAGTAAGCAGAGGATGTCCAAGACACTGCCGCTTCTGTGCAGCGGGAAATGTTTACCAGCCGTACAGACTGAGAGATAAAAAAACAATTAAAAATGAAATAAGAGAACTGCTTAATAACACAGGCAAAATTGGTCTTCTCGGCTCCGCAGTTTCTGATCATCCGGACCTTATTGAGATCATTGAATTTATATCTAAAAACAACGGCCTGGTTTCTCTGTCTTCCTTAAGAGCTGATAAAATATGCGATCATACCGTTTCCCTGTTAAAAAAGAGCGGGCACAGGACTTTCACCATAGCACCGGAAGCCGGGTCTCAAAGGTTAAGAGATAAAATCCGCAAGGACCTCTCCTTTGAGGAAATTCTTAATGCTGCAAGAGTACTTTCCCGGCACAAAATCCAAAATATAAAGCTCTACTTTTTAATCGGTCTGCCCACTGAAGAAAGCTCTGATATTGATGCAATCATAGACTTAACCAAACAGATAAAACATGCTTATTTTAACGAGGCAAAAAATGAAAAAGGGACTTAACCAGATCACTCTCAGCATCAATCCTTTTATCCCGAAACCATTCACGCCATTTCAGTGGAGCTCCTATGAGGAGATTAAGATACTAAAGCAAAAGCTTAAAAAGATCAGCAGCAGTCTAAAAAAAGAAAGAAAAATTAAGGTAAACTTTGATCTTCCCAAATGGGGTTACATCCAGACCCTGTTAAGCAGAGGAGATAGAAAAGTAAGCAGAATAATACTTGAGGCATTTAATAATAACAGCAACTGGACAAAAGCCTTAAAAGAAACAGACCTTAACCCGGATTTTTATGTGTACCGAGAAAGAGATTATAACGAGATCTTACCCTGGGAATTTATCATGGGAAAAGAAAAAAAAGAAAAGCTATGGGCAGAATACAATAAAGCAGTCTTTTAGCAGAATGACTAGAAAAGAAGGGGCTGACTTTTCATCTTTTTTGAAGTTTTTGTCTTTTTAGCCATATCTGTAAAGGTATTCAGCTTTCTCTGCAGAGTATTTCTGGATATCCCGAGAATTCTAGCAGCCTTGGCTTTATTGTTCTTAACCCGCCTGAGAACAGTCTGTATATAAATACTCTCAATCTCATCCAGCGCAAAGAAATCTTCGCCGCTCAAGAAACTCTCCAGAGCTATTGACTTTTTAGAAATATTAAAACGCACAGCCTCCTTAAACAAAGCAGCGGCCCGTCTGAAAGCAGCACGGCGTTTTCAATCACATCTCTTAATTCGCTTACATTCCCCTGCCATTTATATGCTTCAAGAAGCTTTAGCGCTGCACTGTGAACCCCGCCAATATCTTTACCATATTCCTTGGAAAACTTATCTGTGAAAAATGAAGCCAGAGGGAGTATATCATCAGTTCTGTCTCTTAACGGAAGAATATCAATTTTTGACGGGCTGAATGCAGCAGATGTGATTTTCTTCATCTCTCTGTATTCATCACTGGACATACCTTTCTGATTACAGGAAATGATAAGCTGTACATTTTCCCAGTTTCTATTAACATTCTTTGTCAGCTTGGAAAGTCTTTCTTTTAAAAGATTAAAAAGACTTATCTGTACATTACCTTCAAGCTTGCCTAGATTTCGAAGGAACAGGGTTGATTTATGGCTGCCATTAATGCCTTGAGCCTGGTTGATATTGTCTGAAAAAACAGAGATGCACTTATCAACTTTTTCCTCAAAATGATCAAAGGGAAGGTTTACACAATTAATTGTTACAAATGGTGAACTGGGAGAATTGCAGTAATGAATACTCTTTGCCAGTAATTCCTTACCCGTTCCCGGTTTCACCGTTAATCAGTATAGAAGAGCTGTCTTTTTCAGCCAGCTTTTTACCCTGGCTGAAGAGTTTTCTCATTGAGTTGGGTCAGATAGATTACCGGTAGATACTCGATACTCTTTTCAATTAGTTGAGAATGTTTCACTATTGACTTGT
>PVMK01125044.1_pt1 | contig 15790 bp, 15 predicted proteins | sample 1853481 | NCBI WGS metagenome assembly PVMK01 (sample SAMN08533507, study PRJNA380276) | Marine sediment metagenome, whole genome shotgun sequencing project.
AGGCTTTTCAGTGGTTGTTCCAGTGGTTGTTTTAGTGGCTGTTTTAGAGGTCTTCTTTTTTCGGGTAAACAGGCCCAGCAACTCTTTCATCAGACTGTCTAACAAACTGTATCTGAGCAGTTGAAAATCAGTTTTTAATTTGTCTTTGTTCAAATCCAGTTTTTCTTAATACGTTTCCTTTCCACCTTTAGTCCTTTCACTGAACCAGTCTGTGGATCTTCGATATCCAGAATGAAGATCATGAGTTTTACAAAGAGATTGGAGAGAAGGGGGGTCTCTGAACGGACCATTTTAATTACCAGAAGAGCGATAACCAGCAGGTAAACACCTGCCACAATCAGGTGTCCCCAGAAATAGCTATCCAGAATTTTATTCAGGAATCCCGCTAAGGCAATGGAGCCGATAAGCACCACAATAAGCAGGAGAGTGGAGATGATGAAGACCGAGAAAAAGATCCCTATAAAGAGGGAGAGTCTTTCTGTGACCCTAACTATCAGTAGATTAAGATAATCCTTAGCAATATTCTCCGTATCGGTGGTGAGGCTGTCGATGTTATTTTTCAACTTTGACATAATTGGATTCTATGGTGTTCAATATATTATGTATTCTCTCTTTCAGATCATTGGCTTCTTCTGTGTCTATTCCTTCGATCTCTTTTAACACCTTGGCCAGTGTCGACAGGTGATTGGACAGGGAGTTATTTTCCGATCCGGGTCCCCAGAGAAAGCTGCCCAGCAGCAATCCGCCAATGGCACCGAGGGCTACTGCACCAATGAGCTTAATGTTCGTGTTGTCGTTCTCCATGAGGTTCTATTTGAAGTAAATTTACAAAGTTTTCTTATCTATCCACCGGGGAGGTGAATTGATTGAGCAGAGCACCCAGGGATTTGGTAGCCAGTGTATTCATAACCTATCTCAAAGTTAAACCTCTGTTTAACAAAGAAAATGATATATATCAGTTGCGGTTAATAGAAAATTACAAACTAAATTCATAATTTGCATTTATCTACTAAACTACAACTAACTCATTATGAAAAAACTACTAGTATTAGTGATGGTTCTGGGATAACTGCATTGCCATCCTTTCGCAGGCATAAAAATAAAGGACGTAATAGGTACGTGGATATACGAAGTGGTGTCTGAAGGGCAGATCCTGACCGGTAAAATAGTATTTGAAAAAGGGAACCCCGGTGTGGCCGGCAAAGTATTTACCGATAATGGAGAGGTCTATGATTTAGAGGACATTCAAATTAAGGAAGACAATGTACTCAGTTTCTCCCTCAAAATCAATGATCAGGAACATATGGTTTCCGTTACTATTCAGAAAGACAAATTCGATGGAACCGTCAGTAATGAGGAGAGGAAGGTTCCAATTTCAGGAGAGAAGATCAAATAGGGCCAGACGGGATCGTAAAGAAGAACCTGGTCCCCAAACCCTCTTGTGACTCACACCAGATCTGGCCCCCGTTCTTTTCCACAAAGTCTTTGCAGAGAATTAATCCCAGCCCTGTGCCCTTTTCACCTTCGGTACCCGGTGACTTATATTTGGCATCGATGCGGAATATTTTCTCAATATTCTCTTTGGAAATACCCGTGCCATTGTCTCTTACACTCACTTCCCAGAATCCATCTTCTGCGGCAATTCCCACCCCGATTTCACCTCCTTTGTGGCTGTATTTCACCGCATTATTGATCAGGTTTCGCAGCACTGTATTGATCATCTCCCGATCTCCAAATGCCTCTGTATTTTCAGGTAGATCCGAAAGCAACTGAATCCCCTTCTTTTCGGCAGGCACCCGGTGCAGATTCATATTTATCTCCACCAGTGTCGTCAGTTTAAAAGATTCAGGAGCATAGGCGATATCGCCCCGTTGCGTTCTGGACCAGGTTAAAAGATTTTCAAGCAGATTGTAGATATGCTCACTGGATTGCTTGATTTTTCTCATGGAGGTGAGCCGCTCCTCCTCTTCCATCTGCTCATAGTTATCCACCACCAGCTCGCTAAGTGCGTAAAGACTGGAGAAAGGATTTTTAAGGTCGTGTGCCAGAATGGAGAAGAAGGTATCCTTCATGGCATTCAGTTCATTTAGTTCATCCTTTTGTTGTTCCAGGGATCTGTTCTTACTGGCAATTTCTACGGTTCGTTCACTGATTTTCTCCTCAAGTAATCTTTTCTCCCTCACCAGGTTTTGCTCTCTTAGCTTGATGATGGCTACAATCAAAAGGATGATCAGAACCAGATAGACCAAATAAGCGGCCATGCTTCTCCACCAGGGTGGATGAATGGTAATATCAACGGTGGCTCCCTGTCGGTTCCAGACCCCATCGCTATTGGTTCCAATCACCCGAAAGGTGTAGGTGCCCGGGGGAAGGTTGGTAAAAGGAACAAACCGCCGGGTACCGATTTCGATCCACTGATTGGAGATCCCCTCCATTCTATAGGAATACCTGTTACGGGTGGGATTGGTGAAATCCAGGGCCGAAAACTCAATAATCAACGAATAATCCTTATGCGAAAGATCGATCTTAGGAGTATGGACATTGAGTTGCTGACTGAATTTATCGTTCTCCTTTACCATGGAGGTGATTCGTACTGGTGGGATATAGTTGTTGCCGGTGAGTGAATCAGGATGAAAGGAGATCAATCCCTCAATGGAACCGAAATAGAGCTCCCCATTGTCGCTTTTAAAAACGGCTTTCAAATTAAACTCCTCCCCAGTAACTCGTCCACAACGATGAAATCTTCCCAGGCAATGATGGCCGGGTTGTTCATCACCAGGCCAGATCCTGTGGTGAACCAGAGATTGTCATTTCCATCCCTGATGATATCATAAATGATGTTGCTGGGTAATCCGTCGAAGGTTGTAAAATTGGTGAAGGTTGAATCTGTCTTGTTGAACATACTGATTCCGCCGCTGGTCCCTATCCAGATGTAGCCCCGGATATCCTCACAGAGCGAAATGGTAAAGTCATCCACCAGGCTGTTTCCCGATTCCGGATCGTTTTCATAGTGGTAGATCTGCTGGGCGGATGGGTCGTACCGGTCCAGTCCTTTGGATGTGGCAATCCATATCTCTCCATCGCTGTCCTCAAGCAGGGAGTAGATCAGATTCCTGCTCAAACTCAACGGGCCGTTTTCTCCTTCCTGCAGGATCGTTCGCTCTTTTGTTTGTGTATCGAGAATACAAATCCCATTTCCAGTTCCGATCCAGAATCTGTGGTCGGATGCTTCAAGAATACAGTAGACCCTGTTGTTGGTAAAATAGTTAAAATCGGGGGCATCAAAATAGACCTCCACCGGTACAAACCGGTTCAAAGATTTATCAAGTATACTCACTCCGTTCCTGGTTCCCAGCCATACCCTGGACTGGCTATCCTTGAAAATCACATGCACATGGTTCTCCGGAATATGTCTTTCTCCGGTCAACTGGGACTGGTAATGGGTGGCTTCATTGGTGTTTCGGTCAATGATGCTCATTCCCTTCCCCCATGTGCCCACCCACAGTTTTCCTTCTTCATCCTCGAAAATGGAAGCAATCACATTGTCGAGCAGATCCATGGCGTCGGGACTGTCTGATTTCTGGTAGATTTTAATATTTTTCTTTTTCAGGTCGGTCTTATCCACCCCGGCCAGGGTGCCTATCCATAGGTTCTGAGATTCATCCTCGTAAAGGGAGATCACAATGTCGTGACCAATGAAATTGTTGTTATCGGCCAGGTTTCGAAAGATTGTAAAATCCACCTGCCCGCCGGGAGTCAGACCAGAGACCTGGTTTAGTCCCCCCCCATCTGTTCCTATCCATATATCTCCCCGATGGTCCTGGATCATGGACTGAATGTAGTTATGGCTCAGGCTGGTTGGGTTGTGCGGATCGTGAAGATGGCGGACCATCACTTCTAATTCGGGATGGTAGATATTCAGCCCGTTTTCGGTGCCTATCAGAATATTCCCATCCTGATCTTCCAGCAGGGAGGTGACATGTGAATTGGTAATTGTGCGGGGCCCTGATTCACCTGCCGGGAAGTAAGTGAACTTCTCCTGCTGCAAATTGAAGTTGCAGAGTCCATTCACGGAACCAATCCAGATAAGTCCATCAGTTCCTTTAATTATGGGGAAGCCTTTGTCATATAAGGCACCTCCCATCTCAATGGTACTCTGGAAAGATGTTATCTCACCTGTTTGGTAGTTCAACAAAGACAGAGTGGGAGAGTGGTTGATGTAGACCGAGGTTTCATCTGTCGCCAGTCCATAGATAAAATTATCCTGCGATGTACCTGTGCTTCCAGAAAGGATTAGGGTGGTAAAGTGCCCGGTGCTTTTATCATACTTATTGAGCCCACCTTTGGTCCCAATCCATATGTTTCCCTCTGCATCCTCCGCGATAGCGAAGATCCAGTTGTTGGAGATGGTGCTGGAATCGGCCGGATCGTTAAAGAATTGCTCAAATGAATAGCCATCGAATTTATTCAGGCCGTTTTGTGTTCCGAACCACATGTACCCTTCCGAATCCTGGAAAATGCAAAGAATCTCGCTTTGAGACAAACCATCCGACACCTTGTAGTGACTGAATTGATGGATTTGTCCCCACGCCAGACCCATGCAGGTTAGCAGGATCATTCCTGCCATCCATATAAGGCGGTATGGTCTCATTTGTAATCTTTTTGTCAGTGTTAGACCCAAAGCTACAAAAATGAGGCCATACAAGGAAAGATAGGTGGTCGCGTCCGGGCAACTGGAGAACCCGATTCAGGCGTCTGTTGAATAATTCAATAGGTGTTGAATAATTACACACCACGCTTAAGACTCTGCCTATTAGGGTTTAATGCGCAATTTCCAGAAGAAGCGTTTAAATATTCAACACTTCATGTTGTAGTTATATTCAACACTTGTTTTGTTAAGGCATTGTATGTCAGTCTTATACAGGCGCCAAAAACACTTTGGCACTGTTATTGGATACTGTTCATCATAGAGCTTCATCATATTCATCGAGATTAATGCTGATACATATGAAAAACAAAATCAATTTTCAAACCGGGCTAATACTGTTGCTATTATGCAGTTGCATAAGCTGTAGCAGAGACAAATCACAAATCCCTCCTCAGGATGATACCATCAGTTTCTATTCCACTCCTGAAGTATATGATCTTACAAAGCAATGGGCCGGTGTTTTCAGCAAATTAAACCCGGACGTTAATATTAATGTGATAAATGCCAGTGGTTCCGCCATCATAGAGAATTTGGAGAACAGCAGGAATGTGAGCTTTGTCTCCGGCGATTTTGATTCGATAGTTTATGCCAGAACCTTATGGAAAGTTGTTGTTGGACGGGATGTAATTGTGCCGGTCATTCATTCGGAAAATCCACTCACGGATGAAATTTACAAACAGGGTGTTTCGCCGGCTGGATTTTCCAGAATCATCAATAATTCCGGCAAAACTGAATGGGGAGCCCTCCTGGGAACAGCACACCAGGCTCCTGTTCATCTGTATATAACTGAAGCTGCAGCTTTACATTCAGGTTGGTCTGAATTTCTGGGAACTGATCAAGTCTCAATTAAGGGCATTCATGTGGCGGATGCAAAGGATCTGATTGCCACACTTCAGAGAGACAAATATGCAATTGGAGTCTGCAATATAACCGATGTTATTGGTAGCAATAGCCATACCGTCCTTGAAGATGTAAAATTACTACCCATAGATAAAAACGGGAACGGACAGATTGATTATAAGGAGGATGTATATGCAGATCTGAATACATTTTCGAGGGGTGTATGGATTGGAAAATATCCACGGGCATTATCAAGCAATATATATTCAATCTCTGCTACAAATCCAACCCATAAAAGTGAAATAGCATTTCTGAAATGGATCATTACAAGTGGGCAGGTCCTCCTTGATAATCACGGATTCAGCAACCTGGAATCGGGTGAACGAATCGCTCAGGTCAAATGGATCGACAGTTTTGATGTTGGAGGACCAGGTTCAGAGAATTATACCATACCCAAAGAACCGGGATTTTTAAGCAGACTTTTCCCCCTCATCCTGGCCATAATCCTGATTGGTGTTCTACTGGAAATTACATGGATACATTACCGCAATAAGAGAAGAGCAGGTGTTCCGGTTCATATTCAGGAATCAGGACTCGCTTTTAATGAGAATATCGTTAAAAGTCTCCCGGGCCTCTATTACGACAAATCTCATACCTGGGCTTTTATGGATGAAGACGGATTGGTGAAAGTAGGCATCGATGACTTTATTCAGCATGTCACCGGGCCCCTCACCCGCATAAAAATGAAATCTCCGGGAGATAAGATAAGAAAGGGAAGACAGGCGGTTTCTATCATTCAGGACGGGAAGCAATTAGAAATATGTGCACCTGTTTCCGGGATCATCAGGGAACATAACAACATTCTTACAACCAATACATCAATTATTAATTCCTCCCCATGTACAGATGGCTGGATATATAAGATCGAACCAACGCATTGGTTACAGGAGATCCAATTCTTAATCATGGGAAAGACCTATAGAGAGTGGCTTAAAACAGAGTTCCGGAGGTTAAAAGAGTTTCTGATGGATTCCATACGGCCCGGAGCGGTTGAATATGCCAATGTACTTCAGGATGGAGGCGAATTAAAAGACGGTATCCTGAAGGAGTTCGGACCAGAGGCATGGGAAGACTTTCAGACCAATTTTATTGATGTATCCGCCTGAAGGAACCATGAAAATTCAGACTTCCAATTCAACTTCAATTTAACATAGCTAAAACCAACAATTATGGGGATCAACAGACGAAATTACTTAAAAACCCTTGGGGTCATGGGAGGTTCTCTTTCATTGGCCAAAACCTTTGGAGCGCCTTCAGAGAATAAAGAGGAAGAAACCGAATTCGATGGAATCCTGTATGACTCAACTCAATGCATAGGCTGCCAGAGTTGTGAAATTGCCTGTGCCGAAGAGTATGGATTTCCTCCACCGGAGGATTATCCAGAAGTCGGAGTAACACGTGAAACTGATGAATCAAGACGCGTAACAGTGAATGCATTCGAGACATCCAAAGGTGAGCTGTACATGAGAACTGCATGTAATCATTGTAATAGTCCTGCCTGTGCATCGGCATGCCTGACAAAAGCGATGGTCAAAACGCCTGAGGGTCCGGTAATCTGGCGCGAGAGTAAATGCATGGGCTGCAGGTCGTGCATGATTTCCTGTCCGTTTAATGTGCCAAAATTTGAATTCAATAGCCCGAATCCCAAAATTCAAAAGTGCCGGATGTGCTATGAACTTGTTCAGGAAGGGGGGAAACCGGCCTGTGTGGAGAATTGCCCGGCAGAAGCCATGCTGTTCGGGAAACGAAGGGACCTGATCGAGATTGCCAAGGCCAGGATTTATGCGGATCCTGAAAATTATCATCATGAAATTTATGGAGAAAAAGAGGTTGGCGGGACAGGTGTACTCTATCTTTCTTCAGTACCCTTTGCGGAACTGGGATTCAGAACCGACCTGGGAACCACATCCTATCCCGAATTTAACAAAACATTCCTCTATTCAGTACCAGCTGTTCTGATCCTGTGGCCAGCTTTTCTGCTTGGCCTTCGAAATGCCTCAGATGAAATAAAAAACAACAATAACAAAAGCTGAAAATCATGTACAGAGAGCAAAACACAGGTTTTATAAAATTTCTTGCCGGTGAATTAAAACCTAAAGGAAAGATCCTGACGCCCTTCAATATTATTTCCGGCATCACCATACTTGCAGCGATCATTATCCTGGTTATTCGGTTCGCAAATGGACTGGGATCAGTTGTTCATCCCGACCAGGACCGACCATGGGGTCTCTGGATCAATTTCAATGTTATTACAGGAGTAGCCTTTGCGGGAGGGGCGTTTGTGGTCACTTTTATGGTTTATATTCTTGGACTGGAAAAATATCGACATATCGTCAGGTCAACCATTCTATATGCGCTTCTTGCTTATATTTTCTATGCAGGTGCACTCCTGCTCGATCTTGGACGTCCATGGAGAGTGATAAATCCCATTATTGGAAACTCTTTTGGAATCAGCTCAGTCCTTTTCCTGGTTGCCTGGCATTTCATTTTGTATATGGGATCATTGTTTATTGAGTTTTATCCCACCGTTACCGAGTGGTTTACCCTTAAGAAGCAGCGGAAAATCTTTGCATCACTGACCCTGGCAGTTGTTATCTTTGGAATCGCACTCTCTACATTGCACCAGTCAGGCCTCGGCGCTCTTTTCCTGATGGCCATGCCAAAGATCCATCCCCTGTGGTATTCAGAATTCATACCCATTCTCTTCTTCATATCCAGTATTTTCGCCGGGCTTTCCCTGGTGATCATTCTTGAGACAGTGGGTCAGAGTGTATTCAGGGATAACAAATCACCTGCTTATAAGAACTCACATGGTCCAATCATGATTGCCCTGGCACGAGTTTGTTCCATAGCCATGTTTGTCTATCTGTTTATGGTCATGCTGGTCTTTTTACATGGAAAAGACTACTTCTATTTAAATGGTCCATGGGGCATATGGTATTTTGTGGAGACGATTGGATTTGTACTGATACCATGTGTGATATTTCTACTGGGTTTCAAGCGGGCCAATTTAACATTGATTCGTATAGCCGCAGCAATGAGCATCGTGGGAATTATTCTCAACAGGCTCAATATTTCAACTATTTCATATAACTGGTTCGACAATTCACTGCAGTTCCCCACCTGGATGGAGATTGTTGTCAGTGTGGCCGTCATCTTTGTGCAATTACTTGTATTCAGATGGATTGTTAGAAGAATGCCAGTTTACAGAGAATCACCGGGATGGGTAAGTGGGGTAGCAAGTGAACAAATCATTAAGAACTAAATATTGGAGGACTAAATAATGGAAGGTTTCAGCATTGTCGATATTTATGACACCAAAGGAATGGAATACATATTTGTGATTAGCTATTTGCTGCTCCTGATTGTATTCTGGAAAGTGGCTAAGAATCCACAGAAGGTATTCCGCCAAATCAGGGAAGTGGTTCACACACTCACTGCCAAAATCCTGAGAATTCCTCAGGGAATCTATTTCAGTAAAAACCATACATGGACCCACCTGGGGGAATCCGGGGCAGCAAAAGTTGGAATGGATGACTTTCTTCAGCATGTGATCGGAAATGTCAGGCTCACAAATCTTAAAAAACCGGGTGAGTCTATTAAGAAGGGAGAATTGTTAGCAGAAGTAAAACAGGATGGGAAAGTCCTGAAGATCTATTCACCCATATCCGGGGAGGTTATGGAAATAAATTCGACGCTGACAGTGAATCCCGAAATCATCAATTCCGATCCATATGACCAGGGCTGGATCTGCCAGATAAAACCATCAAACTGGGTAAAAGAGACCTATACATACTATCTGGCAGATAAAGCCACAGCGTGGTCAAAAAATGAATTTGTAAGATTCAAGGATTTCCTGAGTCGTGGAGCAATGAAAAGATTTTCCACCGAACCCTCCATGGTGTTATTGCAGGATGGGGGTGAAATAAGGGAAAATGTGCTTTCAGAACTGCCCGATGAAGTCTGGGAGGATTTTCAGAAAGAATTTCTTAATTGACTATAATCGCAGGTTTTTCGTACATTTAGAAGTGTTCTTTCCATAGTTTAATAAAAAGAGTTGTGAATAAAACGAGTAAGCAGCGTTTTAATCTTTGGTCCTCTCTCTATGGGCGGGTGGTCATTACAATCACGGTATTGTCACTATTTTTCTTTGTTTCATTTGGCATCATTTTCCGGGCGGTAAATAAGGGGAATCTGAATCGGGTATTCCAGCAGAGTGGGAGCAATATTGGCGCCATCGTAGAGGGCGCGCTCTACCACTCCATGCTTACCAACGACAAAGGTGCATTGAAGAACACAATAGATGTTATAAATGGTTTACCGGGCATCGAGGATGTAAATATGTATGACAGCCTGAATAACCTTGTTTATTCATCATACTCCGACGACCCGGAGGGGCACAGCAATCCAAATTGTAAAGATTGCCATCTGGATTTTAAATCTATATTTCCAAGAACAGAGCAGTCACTCAGGATCATAAATATCGATCACGGGTGTGAGATGACCAATAGGGATTACGATTACAGTCTTCTTATGATCAACTCTCCCATTCTGAATCAACCGTCGTGTTACACCGCTGCCTGTCATGCCCATAAGGAAACAGATGAGGTGCTCGGGTCATTTGTTATCAGGATTCCCCTGGAAGAACTTGATACGACGTTGAAGCAATCCTCAAGGGATTTTTTCCTTCTGGCAGCTTTTTCCACCATGTTGCTGGTTACCTTTTTAATCTTTTTTACAAGGAGAGAGATTAACAAGCCTTTGAACGAGATTATCAGGGCTATCGAGGCGGTATCGAAGGGCGACAGAAGTACCAGGTTGAACCTGGATTCCTCCAAGCTGAAAGATGTTCAACTGGTTTCAGCCACATTTAATAAGATGCTTGATAATCTACAGGCTGCTACGGAAGAGTTACAGACCTGGTCGCAACAACTTGAAGATAAAGTTCGGAAGAAATCCGATGAGTTAACCGATATGCAAAATGAGTTGATTCATGTGGAAAGAATTGCTTCCCTTGGTAAATTATCCTCCTCTGTTGCACATGAAATTAATAATCCATTGTCTGGAGTATTAACATACACAAAGCTGGTTCATAAGCAATTGGGCAACCTGGACATAGACGATAAGGAGAAATTGCCCATGATGAAGTATTTAAAAGTGGTTGAAGAAGAGACTAAACGTTGTGGTGATATAGTGAAGGGGCTGCTGGATTTTTCAAGGAAAGATCAGGTTGAATTCAAAAACAACAGTTTGCACAAAATATTGCAAGAGGCTTTCATGTTAATGGAGCACCAGATGAAGATGTCAAACATTGATTTTCTGAAAGATTTTTCGGCTGGCAGAGATGTCATACAATGCAGTGATAATCAGGTAAAACAGGCCTGCATCGCTATCCTGTTGAACGCAAATGAGGCCATTGTTGAGAATGGGGAGATAGTGATTAAAACAAGTCTGACCGATGAAGATCATATCAAGCTTGAGATAATCGATAATGGCTCAGGTATCGCACCTGAGGATATTCAAAATGTTTTTGAGCCCTTCTTCTCCGCGAAGGAAAAGGTCAGTGGTATAGGTTTGGGATTGGCAATTGTTCATGGTATCGTTCAAAGCCACAACGGAACAGTGGATATTAAATCTGAATTGGGAGCAGGGACGACCGTATCGATTATTTTTCCTCTTGTAAAGAATCTTGATTTATAATAATAGTTAGCTCCAACAATATTTGAAATAGTGGCATCAGAAAAAGAATCAGGTAAGCGAAAGAGGCTATGGTCAGCACCACTGAAAATCTATAGATCCTCCTCCTCCATTTACGGACAAGTGGTAAAAGTCATTGGCCTGCTGGCCCTTTTTCTCTTTTTATCCTTCGGGATTATTTTCAGGACCATCAACAAGGAATATATGGAAAACACCATTCAGCAAAATGGTGATAATGTGGTTATGCTTGTTGAAGGTGCGTTATATGAACATATGCTGGAAAATAACAAGATGGCCCTTAGACACACACTTGATATCATTAACCGGATGCCTGGTATAGAGGATGTAAATATGTATGACGCCCAGAATAATCTCGCACATTCCTCTTCCAATAAAGATACTGACCCTTACCATAATGCCAATTGCAAGGATTGTCATACAAATATCAATACAATGTTTCCCAGAACGGAAAAGTCGTTTAAAATCATAAATATGGACAGTGAATGTGAGATGAGCGACAAGAACAGCGACTTCCGGTTGCTTATGATCAAGACACCCATTTTAAACGAACCCTCCTGTTATACCAATCAGTGCCATGCGCATCAGGAAGAGGATGATTTGCTGGGTTCCCTGGTCATCCGAATTCCGCTGGAGGAGCTGGATGCTAATCTTAATAAATCCTTTGTGCTTGCAGGGCTGATAACACTGATTCTAGTCTCATTCTTATTGATCTTCACCCATAGGACAATTAAAAAACCTCTGAAAGGGATTATAAAAGCGAGTGAAGCCGTAGCAGAAGGGGATAAAAATACAAGATTGGATATTCGATCCAACCAGTTGAACGATGTGAGAATGGTTTCCACAGCATTCAACAAGATGCTTGATAACCTGCAGGCGGCAACGGATGAACTGGAGAATTGGTCGCAGCAACTTGAATATAAGGTGCAAAAGAAGTCCGAGGAGCTATCCGAAATGCAAAATGAATTGGTACATATTGAACGGATTGCCTCTCTCGGCAAGTTATCATCCTCCGTGGCCCATGAGATTAATAATCCATTATCTGGTATTTTAACCTATACAAAACTGGTTCATAAACATATCCTGAAACTGGAGCTGGATGAGGATGAAAAAAAGTCACTGTCGAAGTATTTAAAGGTGATCGAAGATGAGACCAAACGTTGTGGGGATATTGTTAAGGGTCTGCTGGAATTCTCCAGAAGTGATAAACTCGACTTCAAAACTTGTCACCTGAACAGGCTGTTAAAGGAGACTTACACATTGATAGAGCACCAGATGAAGATAGAAAATATCACCTTTCAGACCGATTTTTCGGCCAGAAAGGATTTGATCCTCTGTAACGGAAACCAGCTAAAACAGGCTGGCATTGCCATTTTATTGAATGCCTCTGAAGCTGTTCATGAAAATGGCATCATCCAGATTAAAACCAGTAATCCGGATGAAGATCATATTAAACTTGAGATCACAGATAATGGTTCGGGCATAGCCATGGAAGATATTCCGCATATTTTTGAACCATTTTTCTCAACCAAGGAGAAAGCAAGCGGGATCGGATTGGGACTCGCCATTGTACATGGAATTGTCCAGAACCACAATGGAAAAATAGATGTTGAATCAGACCTGGGGAAAGGGACCACCCTCTCAATAACATTACCTGTTGCAAAATCAACTGTCACAAAAAGCTAAAACCGATATCATGTCAGGAAAAATCTCAATTCTAATAGTTGACGATGAGGAGTCTGTAAGGGATTCACTGTACAACTGGTTCATTGAAGATGGTTATGAAGTTGAATGTGCCGAAAATGCTAAACAGGCCCTCGCCATTCTTGAATTAAGAAAAATGGATATCATCCTGGCAGATATAAAAATGCCAGGGATGGATGGAATGGAAATGCATCGCAGAATCAGATCACTGGACAAGGATTCCATTGTGATCATAATGACAGCATTTGCCTCGGTGACCACAGCTGTGCAGGCATTAAAAGACGGGGCATATGATTATATTACGAAGCCTTTTGATCCGGACGATCTTTCACATTTGATCCGGAATGCTACAAGCCAGATTTCCTTGAAGAATGAAAATAAGGAATTGAGGAATAAGGTCATAAGCCTGGAAAATGTAGATGATCTTATTGGCAGCAGTGAGAAGATGATAAAAGTGTTGAAGGAGGTTGAACAGGTGGCCCAGTCCAATTCTCCTGTCATTATTTCAGGTGAAAGCGGCACAGGTAAAGAGCTAATTGCAAGGGCCATTCACTCAAATTCACGTCGAAAATTCTCTCCACTGGTAAGTGTGCATTGTGGTGCATTAACCGAAAGTTTATTGGAAAGTGAATTGTTCGGACACGAAAAAGGGGCTTTCACCGGTGCGATGTATAACCGGAAAGGCAGGTTTGAGATGGCCGATGGCGGTACAATATTCCTTGATGAAATTGCCACCATCTCCCAAAAAATGCAAATAGAACTGTTACGTGTACTTGAAACAAAAACATTTTTGAGAGTGGGGGGCAATAAGGAGATTACCTCCGATTTCAGGGTTATTTGCGCTACAAACAAGGACTTGAAAAATATGGTGGAAAACGGAACATTCCGGGAGGACCTGTTTTACAGATTAAATGTGGTGAATATCCGGATCCCGCCACTCCGGGAACGGGTTGAGGATATTCCCGTGCTCGTTGACCATTTCATCGAAACATATTGTACTTCCATGAGCCGGAACATAATGACCATCGACCAGGCGGCACTAAAACGTCTTGAACAATATGATTTCCCGGGGAATGTCCGTGAACTCGAGAACATGATCGAGCGCGCCATCGTTGTGGGAAATGAAAAAGAGATCCGCCTGAAAGACCTTCCTATAGAAAAGGAGATGACAAGCTCTACATTCAAAAGCCTGGAAGATCTCGAAAAACAGTATATCCTGCAGGTCCTCAACAAGTACGATTGGAATAAAACCCGTTCTGCAAAGGCGATCAAAGTGGACAGGGTAACGCTGTACAATAAAATAAAGAAATACAACTTGAAGCCTCAAAAGCATAATAATCATTGAGTGAGCAAGCCATTGTGATCGTTAATCACGGTAATTTTGAGAAAGAATTTCTGGAAAAGATAGTCTCAAGAGTAAACCTGGAATTCCTTTTACCAGTCACCTATGAAGAACTTCATATTGACTTAAGTGAATATTATAATCCAATGCGAAGGCAATATGATGGCAACAGCTTATTGAAGGAAATGGATTCACATTCATCACCTCCACATGTCAAAAAAATAGGCTTGTTCCGGGTGGATTTGTGTATCCCAATACTTACATATATTTTCGGACAGGCCCCTTTGAACGGTAAAACCGGTATTGCATCGCTCTACCGACTTCGAAACGAACAATATGGAATGGAAAAGGATGAAGAGCTGCTTCTCGATCGCTTCAAGAAGGTTGTCACCCACGAACTGGGACATATGTTTGGCCTCCTTCACTGTCATGTTCCAAACTGCTTAATGATATCCAGTACGTATGTTGAAGACCTTGATCAAAAAGGTCACCATCTCTGCAAGAAGTGCCGCAACGTAATCCGTCCTTTTACTTAAGGAAGATTAAAATTGTTCCGTATAGGCTATATTGCCAAGAGTGTCGGACAAGGTAATATCATCAACCCTCCCACATCCTTTAAACCTGTATTGCAGGTATTTTATTTTACCGCTGTTATGGCTAAAGGTGAAAGACCTGACCTTTTTATCATTAATCATTACGTCCACAGATTGACCTTTAGCGGTAACCTTTAGCTTCTGCCATTCATCCATGTTGCAACCAAAGGCAGTTAGATCGCTTGTCCTGCCTTTCTCCACGTAACCATTGTAGATTAATGTCAGATTGCTTACACAACCAGGAACGGATATTGGAATTTGTGAATAGCCATCTTCGAAATGTATCTGAATATATGCTTCCTGACACGTGAGTGCGCCCTCTTTGATTGCATTCCGAACAGTTGTTTCCAATACAAAATTGTTGCAGTTCAGCTCCCCAAAATTCCTTGAATTATAAAAATGTATCCAGTGACTGACAGTTTTCAGGTCCACATTATATTCCTTCAGTACATCGGGGGAGATATATAATCCGCCATCGGATTGTGTTTGCTCCCGAGGGATATATGTTGGGATTTCGTCCATTCCAGTTTCGGTGGTAAGGGCCTGGCATCCATTGGTTTTGATGTGAACAGGCATCTCCCTGACAACCCTGTCTATGATCAGCTTTGAATTCCTGCCAGGTGGTATACCCCAGGAATTGAACCAGCGCATTGAGTGTTCCCGGTTGGGGCAATTGCTTATAGCTCTTTTGCCAGATCCGTTTTAATGTTGAAAGACTTAACTGGATCTTTGTTTCCTCGTAGCTCATACCACTCAACTCTTCGTAACCGCGGTGTTTCCAATTTTGAGAGCTACCCCACTTCAGCTGTTCCTCATTTTGCCGCAGAC
>PVMK01146676.1_pt1 | contig 15784 bp, 13 predicted proteins | sample 1853481 | NCBI WGS metagenome assembly PVMK01 (sample SAMN08533507, study PRJNA380276) | Marine sediment metagenome, whole genome shotgun sequencing project.
CCTCGAGCCACGAGAACCCGTTGGCGTGGCACGCGGCGGCAAATTCGGTCGCCCGTTTCAGATCCCAGGCAGGGACCCGACCGACATCGATCGCGTTCAGGACTTGCTCAAGCAGGCGGGGTTCCTCGGCTGGCGCAACTTCTGGATCGAGGCTGCGTGCTGGGACATCATGGGCAAAGCCGAGGGCAAACCGGTCTACGAGCTGCTCGGCGGCACACCGCGACCGATCCCGGTTTACCTTTCGACCGGCGAGGTTCATCCACCAGAGCAACGCATCGACGAACTCCTGGCAATGAGGGAGCGAGGCTATCGCACCGCCAAGCTTCGCGTGAGGAGCCCGGACCTCGCGGAGGACATCCGCCAAATCGAGGTCGTGCGCAAGGGCGTGGGAGACGACCTTGCGCTCGGAGTCGACGCCAACCAGGGCTGGCTGGTGTCGATCGTCGATCGGGTACCTGCCTGGGATCTGAAACGGGCGACCGAATTTGCCGCCGCGTGCCACGCCAACGGGTTCTCGTGGCTCGAGGAGCCGCTCGACTGGCACGATTACGATGGCCTCGCGGCGTTGAAGAAGGTGTCGAACGTCAAGATCGCGGGCGCCGAGCTCAATCACGGCTGGGATGAGATCAAGATCATGTTCGAGAAGGACTGCTTCGACATCTACCAGCCGGATGCGACGTTTGCCGGGGGCATTGCCCAGGTGAAGAAGGTCATCGATGCGTGCACCGAGCACGATCGCATCTACTCGCCGCACACCTGGACCAACGGCATCGGCTTCCACGTGAACTGGAACCTCGCGTTGGTGGATCGGCAGAACCGACACCCGTTGGAGTATCCGCTCGAGGAGCCATCGTGGATCCCCGAATTTCGCGAGGGAATCATCGAGCCGATCTTCCCCGACGCAAACGGCATGCTTCCCGCTTTCCGGAAACCCGGCCTCGGCTTCGAGATCGACGAGCAGCGGCTTCGCAAATATGCCAAGCGATTCTTCAAGCTCAGCGAGACCGGCCTCAAGCTCCGCGTCATCCGCGAAAAAGGCATCAAGGCGGCCCTCGAGATCAAAGAGCGCAAAACAGCGCAAAGAGGCGCAGCGTTAGCGGTGGGCGTAGGTGCGAAGAGCCCGAGGACGGAAACACCGGGGCGCGAGCGATCCGCCTCGAACTGGCTGCGCTCGAGTTTCGATGGACGCCCCGCCTGGATCAACGCATTGATGGTCTTCTGCGGCTACATGGCGTTCCTCTACCTGCCCTGGGATATCTTCGTCAAGCCGGTAGCGGTCGACCAGGAGGTCTGGTTCGGCTTTCTCGTCACCGGCTGGGCGGCCAAGCTCGCAGAGATTCCCCACTGGGCGATCTACGCCGCGGGGGCCTACGGGTTCTGGCGCATGCGTTCGTGGATGTGGCCTTGGGCGGCGGTCTATACCGCACAGATCGCAGTGGGAATGCTGATCTGGGAACCTGCGCGAATTCGACGGCGGCCTGGCGTGGTTTGCGGGCATTGCCTCATTCATCCCGTTCGCGGCGTTGACCTACGCGCTCTGGAACGCCCGACCGCGCTTTCAGCGAGGCGCCTGATGGCCCGCGTTACTGGACCGAATCTCAATCATCGCTCATCGCCAAAACGCGGCGTGTTTCTTCTATCATCTCGACCACCACAACGACGGCCAGTTAGCTAGCGCGATCACCCCCAGGGACGGCGATCCAATTAGAGGAGACGTACCCATGGCGGGAAACCGAAGATCCGCTCCCATCGAAACCCAGATCTTCGTGAGCGGCTTCGCAGTCGTGCTGGCGGCCATCCTATTTCTGTTCCTGGCCGGGGAGACGGCCAGCACGGTCATCGATGGCATCTTCAAGTTCAGCACGAACCAGCTCGGTGCGCTGTATATCTGGTTCACGCTGTTTTGTTTCGGCGTGGAGATCTACCTCGCGTTTGGCAAATACAGCAAGGTGCGTTTTGGCGGCCCCGATGCGCGGCCAGAATTCACCCGCCTGAGTTGGGTGGCGATGTTTTTCTGTGCCGGTATCGGTACGGCGCTCATGGCATGGGCGAGCAAAGAATGGATGTACCACTACGTCGCGCCCCCGTTCGACATCGAGCCGATGAGCAAAGAGGCGTCACGCTGGGCCGCCAGCTACGGCCTCTTCCACTGGGGCCCGCTTGGATGGGTGCTTTACAGTATCTGCGCCTTCCCGATCGGTTACGCGTTCTACAACCGAAAGAAACCAACCCTGAGACTCTCCACATCCTGCTCCGGCATCCTGGGCGAAGATCGGATGAACGGCCCGCTGGGCAAGGCCATCGACACGCTGTTCATATTCGGCCTGGTCGGCGGCACCGGGACGACCCTGGTCTCGGCGACTCCCATGCTTTCCGAGGCGGTTTGCGAGCTGTTCGGGCTGACCCGCACCTTCACCGTCGATGTCATCATCGTCCTGATCTGGACCGCCATATTCACCGTCACGGTCGGTCTCGGATTGAAAAAGGGCATCAAGATGCTCAGCGACGTCAACCTGATCGCCATCCTTGTGCTGTGCGGCCTGGTGTTTCTCGCCGGACCGACCTGGTACATGCTCAACACCCTGACCGACAGCATCGGTCTGGTGCTCAGCAACTTCATCCGTATGTGTTTCTACACAGCGCCTCATTTTACCGCCGATGACTACCAGGCGTTCTTGGCGGGCGAGAAATCGAATTACACCTTGATGTTTCCCCAGACCTGGACCGTGTTCTACTGGGCCTGGTACATCGCCTACGCACCCTACATGGGCATATTCATGGCCCGTATCTCTCGCGGCAGGACCTTCCGCGATGTGGTCATCACGGCCCAGATCTTTGGCACGCCGGCGCGCGCTCCGGCTGCGCGATGTTCTTTGCCCTCTTCGGGAACAACGCGATGTACCAGTATCTGACCGGCCGGTTCGATTTTCTGGCCGTGACGGCCAGCCAGGGGGAAAACGCGGCCATCGTCGGCGCGCTGATGCACCTGACCGACGTCGGACCGCTGGCCCTGCTGATCCTGGTGCTCTTCGTCTTCGTGGGCTTCATCTATTCCGCCACGACGGTGAACGCTTCCGCCTACGCGATCGCGACGGTCGCATCGAAGAACATGGACGAGGGAACCGACGTGGAGCCCCACGTGTTCAACCGGGTGATCTGGGCCGTCTTTCTGGGCGCCATCGCCCTGGCCCTGATGTATCAGGAGGAGGTCGTCACGCAGTCTGCCGCCGTCACAGCCCGAGGCCGTAGGAGCGGTTGTGGAATCAACCGGGCAGGCGACGACATCGGTGCTGACGGCGCTCAAGGTGTCGTCGCTCGGCGTCGCGATCCCACTGATGGTCTGCGTCCTGATTTCCATCCTCTCGTTTCTGAAGTGGATCAGGGAAGACGAGCCGCACCTGGAATCATCGCAGCTGGAGTGAAATCACCAATGAACCACGAAGCTGCGTAAACTACCTTTCAACCTGGACCCGCCAATGCAGATCGGTCATGTTGTTCACCGCACCCCTCGCCCGCAAGAAAAGGATCGACTGTGAATGATGTTTTCTCAAGAATGCGAAAACGGGCAGATCGAGATTCGGCTGTGATCGTTCAATACCCAGAAATGACCGCGCAGCCCCGCATCCCGTGCGGCGCGTGCAAGGCGCGGCGTTCGCGGCTTCCGGCACTGCTCCTCCTCGGCGCGGCTCTCGGTCTCGGACTGGCCTGCGGTAGCGAGCCCGCGACCGATGCGTCATCCACGCGCATCGGAGACGAACCCGCCGGCACGTCGGCTGCCCCGCGCGGAAGAGAAGCCGTCGCCCCGTCACCCGCCGAGGCCGAGATCGAACGGGAGTTCCGCGGGATCTGCAAAGCCTTCAAGGAAGGCGACGACAAGTACTACGGCGAGCGCAAGGCTGAAGAGCTCACGCAGTTTCTAGAGGAGGCCCGCTCGCGCCAGCTCGACGCCAAGGAGCGGGACCTCGTCGAACTCGCGCGCGACATCCGCGCCAACGAGTTCCTCAAGCTCGACCGGACGGAGGAGGCCATCCGATCCCTCGAAGCCGTAGAGGCGGATTCTCCTGCCGGGACCCAAACCGGATCCCTGACGGGCGCGACCTCGGAGGGCGAGGCGGACGAGGGAGACCCCGGCGGCGCGGCGAGCCTCGGTCCACCCAGCTTCGGGGGCATCGACCAGCTCCGGCAACGCGTTCGCAGGCTCACCATCCTGCGCAACGCGCATCTTCAGGCGGGCGAGGACGAGAACTGCGTGGCCCGCCATACCGCGGCGAGCTGCATCGTTCCCTTCCAGGCGGAGTCCCTGCATACACTTCCCGACCACGCGCGACGCGCCGGAGACCTTTCGCTCGAAATCCTCGCGCTGCAACCGGACTCTGTGTCAGCGCGCTGGCTCCTCAACCTGACGCGGATGGTAACCGGCGACTACCCCGAGGGCGTCCCCGCCGACCTGCGCCTGCCAGAGGACGCCTTTCAGTCCGACGAGGACTTTCCGCGCTGGCTCGACCGGGCGCCGGACCTCGGTGTGAACGTGATCGACCTGGCGGGCGGCGGCATAATGGATGACTTCGACGGCGACGGACTGCTCGACCTGGTGAGCTCCACCGCGAACCCCTGCGACGGCCTCAAGGCGTTTCGCAACGACGGGCGCGGCGGCTTCGAGGACGTCACCGACGCGTGGCACCTGCGAGGGCAGCTGGGCGGGCTGAACCTCATGCACGCGGACTTCGACGGTGATGGGCGGCTCGACCTGCTGGTCCTCCGCGGTGGCTGGCTGCGCAAGTGGGGGCGGGTTCGCAACTCGCTGCTCCGCAACGAGCTCGAGGCGGGAGCCGGGCACTTCGTCGACGTAACCCGGGCGGCGGGGCTGGCGGAACCCGCGTACCCGACCCAGACGGCCGCGTGGGCCGACTACGATGGCGACGGAGACCTCGACCTCTACATCGGTAACGAGCCATCCGGGAAGCAGCAGCCGAATCCCTCGCATCTCTTCCGCAACGAAGGCAACGGACGCTTTACAGAGGTGGCGAAGGCCGCTGGAGTGGCCAACCTGCGCTTCGCCAAGGGCGTCGCCTGGGGAGACATCGAGGGAGACGGCGACCCGGACCTCTACGTCTCCAACATCGGCAAGAACCGTCTGTACCGAAACAACGGAGACGGCACCTTCACCGACGTCGCAGAAGAGTGGGGCGTCGAGGCTCCCGAGGGATACAGCTTCGCCACGTGGTTCTTCGACTACGACAACGACGGGAAGCTCGACCTCTACGTGGGCGATTACGGGGCTCCGTTGGACACCGTCATGGCGAGCTACATGGGCCAGCCCGCTGACGCGGGGCGGCCATTTCTCTATCGGAACGTCGGCACGAGGTTCGAGGAGGTCTTCGCAGACCTGGGAGTCTCGCGGCCAATGCTCCCGATGGGAGCCAACTACGGCGATCTGGACGGCGACGGCTGGCTCGACATCTACCTCGGAACTGGCTCGCCGCCCTACACAGCCCTGGTTCCGAACATAATGCTGCACAACCGGGGCGGTACAGCGTTCTCGGACGTGAGCTTCGCGGGGGGCTTCGCCCACCTCCAGAAGGGACACGGCGTCGCGTTCGGCGACCTCGACAACGACGGCGATCAGGACCTCTTCCATCAGCTCGGCGGCTTCTACCCCGGCGACGCCTACGCGAACGCGTTGTTCGAGAACCCCGGTTTCGGGAGCAGCTGGGTCACGCTGCGCCTCGAGGGTCGCAGTGCCAACCGCTTCGGCGTGGGTGCGCGCATCGCGGTCCAGATACGGGAACCCGAGGGCACGCGTACGATCCACGTCTTGGCGGGAAGCGGCGGCTCGTTCGGAGGTTCGAGCATGCAGCAGGAGATCGGTCTCGGCCGAGCCGTGGCCATCGAGGAGATCCGGATCCGCTGGCCGGGGAGCGACACACGACAGCGTTTCGAGGACGTGGTGCCGAACCGGATCTATCGGGTCGTCGAGGGCGAAGCGGAACTCGAAGCCATCCCGCTGCCGCACCTGCGCCTCGCTGGCGAGGGCGCCGGCGAGCAACCGCAGCGGCACGGGGACTCCGCACCGTAAGAGCGTCTGCTCGCGGTGCTGGGCTGCTCGAGGGGTCGGTGGCGATCAGAAGCGGCCGTGACGACCCGCACCGTCCGAAAAACGCTTGACGCCCTCGAATATCTCACCCGAGCTGATGGTTTCGAGGCCCAGGCGCGTCTCGAGTGCGAGTGCCGCTTCCCCGTCGAGGTTCCATTGGCGATAGCTGCTCAACCGGTCGCTGCGCATGCAGCGCTGCGGAAATTCAGCGAGCTGGTGGGCGAGATCCGGATCGAAGCGCTGAGGGTCTGACCGGATTCCACCAGACGGTTTGCAAGACCCATCTGCAGAGCTTCTTCTCCGGATACCGGTCGGCCCGTCAAAATGAGATCGAGGGCGTGACTGTGGCCGATCAAACGCGCGAGCCGAACGGTTCCACCATCCATGAGCGGTACTCCCCAACGACGGCAGAAGACCCCGAACACGGCATCGCGCGCGGCGACTCGCAGATCACACCAGATGGCGAGTTCGAGCCCTCCCGCCACGGCGTGTCCTTCGACGGCCGCGATGACGGGTTTGGAAAGCAGCATCCGCGTCGGGCCCATCGGGCCATCCCCATCTTCGCTCACCCTGTTTCTTCGGCTCGACGTGACCGCCTTGAGATCTGCGCCGGCACAAAACGCACCTTTCGAGCCGGTCAAGATGGCGACCGAAAGATCGTCGCTCTCTTCGAAGCGTCGAAACGCCGCGGCGAGTTCGAGAGCCGTCGGCCCATCGACGCAGTTGCGCACTTCGGGTCGCTCGATCGTCACGATTGCGATGGAACCGTCCGTTTCGAAAGAGATGTTCATGGACTGGTACCTCCAACATCTTGCTGGTGGGTTCGTCTCCTGCTCTGCAAGAGGCTGCAGGAGAAGGAAATAGACTGCAACGACCGCGTTTTTGCTCTGGGTCTGAGCGAGGCCAGGCAGTTTCATCGTTAGCGGCAAAATGCTGGAGGAGGCCGGAATCGCAAGCAAGCGAGTTTTGATCGCCCGATCGTTGGCTATCATCCGGCTGAACTTCCGGAGGCCTCGATGCCGCTGCGATCGATTGCGAGGCTCGTCTCGCTCGCGCTCATCTCCTTTGCAACGCCCGCCGCGGCCATCGACTGCCGGACGTGGGGGCGCCTGGGCCCCGACCAGAAGGAAGCGGCGGTCTACGATCTGATCGAGGCGACCGTGAGCGGATCCCGGGGCCGCCAGTACCAAGTGAACCGCGGCGCCATCGAGCGCTGTCTGCAGCGAAATGTGCGCAACATCGTTTACGACTTCGACGACACCTGCGCTGACTCCAGACGCGCCAATAAGCAGGCGCTGAACACGTTGTTCAAGAACTATGTCTGGACCTGTGTCAACTAAACCTCGATTGCAAACGGGCGCGTCCACGCGAAGCCTTTGGCGCTTGGCGCCTTGGCGTTCGCGTTATTGGCCTGCGCGACCGCAGCAACCGCGCAGGAGGTCCGCGACACCAGCTTCCTGAAAGACGAGTCGCGGCTCCAGCCAGGCCGCGCCAACCAGGCCCGACTCGTCTACATCAACCCGGAAACCGACTTCTCGCGCTATGACAAGGCGGTCGTCGATCGCGTCGCCCTGTGGTTCCGAGACGAAAACGCGGGCGGCGGCATCGAGCCCGCGGAGCAGCAACACCTCGCCGGCTACTTCACCGCCGCGTTGCGACACCAGCTCCAGCTCGAGTTCCATCCCGTCGAAAAGGCCCAGCCCGGGGCACTGCGCGTGCGGGCTGCGATCACGCGCATTTCGAAGAGCGGCGTCTCGGTGGCGATCGAAGTGCTCGACGCCGTCTCGGGATCCCGATTGGCGGCGGCCAAGGATGCCCGCGAGGCCGATGGCGGGGGCTCACTGGAGCGGATCTTCGACGCGTGGGCGGAGCGCGTAAGCGAGCGGCTCGGAGGCTTCCGCCGCTTCGACGCCGCCCAAGCCGCCGCGGCTGACGCGGCCGACGACAACGACACCGAAACCTATCACTAAACCAATTCACAACACCGAGCCGCATCGCTCAACCGCTTCACCGGACTGAGCTCGATATCCCCGCGCCCGTAAACCGTCAGCCGAGTTTCGACAAATTCTCGTGGAGTGACCGTGGTGCCGCAGCGTTGATGCGGTGCTCGTACTACCGCTTTGAGGGGGTGGCCGTGTCGCAGCGTTGATGCGGTGTCAGAAACGGAGAATGTTCTGGGCCAGAATCAGCCCTGCCCAGGCCAGCAGGCCGCAGCCGATGTCGAGCAGGATGCCGAGCCGGATCATCTGCGGCAACGGCACGTGGCCGCTGCCATAAACGATCGCATTCGGCGGCGTGGCAACCGGGAGACAGAAGGCCAGGCTGCAACCCAGCATCGCGGCGATGGCGGGCAGTGCGGGATGGGCCGAGCTGGATCCGGCGAGCGCCAGGAAGATCGGAATCAGCAGGTTGGCGGTCGCGGTGTTGGACATGAACTCGGTCAGCGCGTTGGCGATAAACAGCGCCAGCAAGGCGAGCAACCAAATCGACAGTCCGGCCGAGTGTCCACCAACCGCACCTGCCAGCGCCCCGGCCAGCCCGGTCGAGAAAGCCATGCTGCCCAGCGAAAGTCCGCCACCAAACAGAATAATCGTTCCCCAGTCGATCTGCGCGGCTTCCTTCCAGGCCAGCGCCGGCCGCCAGCTCCGGCGCTCGGTCGGAATCACGAACAGCGCCATCGCGGCGAAGATCGCCGCCGGCCCTTCCGGTAGCGCCCGCTTGATCGTCTGAGCGAATTCCGCTTCGGGCCCGAGCGCGACCGCCAGCACACCCGGCAGCGTCCACAACCCAACGGCCATCAGGAACGCCACCAGTGCCACACGCTCACCGGCCGACCAACGACCCAACTCGGCTCGATGCTGCAAGATGACTTCGTGCGCGTTCTCCAGCACGCGCATCCTCAACGGAAATACCACCCGGACCACCGCGTACAGGAACAGGAACAGCACAAGGCTGATCGGCGCGGCGAAACTCATCCAGTCGAAGAACGAAATGCTCAGCCCGAGGATCTCCTCCAGCATCCCGATGCCGATCAGGTTCGGCGGCGATCCCACCGGAGTCGCCATGCCGCCGATGCTGCACGAGAACGCGATCATCAACAGCAGCGCCATCGAATACCTACCGTGCCCGTCCGCCTCGCCGCGTTCCGCGGGTAGCGTGCGCAACACGCCCAGGCCGATCGGCAGCATCATCGCCGTCGTGGCGGTATTGGAGATCCACATCGACAGGAACCACGCGATGGCGCCGAACGCCAGCAGAGATCCTCCCCGGGCGTTGTCGCCGACCCAGGGCCGCGACAGTACGAACAGCGCAATACGGCGATCCAGGCCGTGTTGCATCATCCCGCGCGCGATCAGGAACGAGCCGAGAAACAAGAACAGGATCGGATGCCCGAACGACGCAAACGCCTCGCGCGCTGATGCCACGCCGAAAGGAACGGCGAGCGCTGGACCGAGTAGCGCGGCGGCCGCGAGGGGAATTGCTTCGGTGACCCAGAAGACGATGACCAGAGCGAAGATCGCGGCCAGCCGGTGTGCGTCGGGCTCGAGACCGGTCGGCGCCGCAAGCACCGTGGCGAACAGCAGAGGGCCGAGCAGCAGACCGATCGTTCGTCGCGTCCAGACCATCACCGCGATGTATATACCATCGGCGGTTCTCGAGCCCGCCCGTTGTTGGGGAGTATTCCCCCAACAACCAGGGCAATCGACCCAGGATGGCCAGCCAATTGACCCAGATCAGCTCTGTTGCTCCTCGGATTGCGCCCGCATGCTTTGGGCCATGACGCGATCGAATTCGGTGGTTGCGGCACGCACGAAGGTCCGGGCGGCTTCCAGCCCGCGAACGATCACCCTGCTCCATCTGGTTTCGGAATTGGCGGAGGACAGCGCCAACGACCGCGAAGTCGTCGCATCTGTAATGGATCTCGTGAACCGCGAGTGCGTGCGCCTGATCGGTCAGGTGGTCGAGCGGGATCTACTCCACCACTGAACCCGTCGACTTCGGTCTAAACCCACTCTAGCGGATCGACCTGGTAGAATTTCTGCAGCTCGTCGTACAACTCGGGATGCTTCGAGCGCAACTGCCGCGGCTTCTCAAAGAAAGCCTCGGAAGCCACGGCAAAAAATTCCGCGGGATGAGATGCCCCATAGGCATCCATCACGGTCTTCTTGCCCTTGCCGACCCGTTTGCGGAGCCGTTCGTACTCCTGCGATAGCACCCGTGCCCAGGCCACATAGCTGGAACCGCCGTCCAGGATCGGCGCACCGTCGCCGGAGCCATCCTCCTGATCGAGTTGATGGGCGAACTCGTGGATCACCAAGTTTTGGCCGTCAGCGAAATTCGCCGCCCCGTGCTGCACGCTGTCCCACGCCAGCACCACCGCCCCGGTCTGCCACGACTCGCCAAGGCGTACCGATTCCTCATCCATCCCACTCTTGGCCACATAGGCGCTGGGATAGACCAACACTGAATAGAGTCTCGGGTAACAGCGCACCTTTCGGTTGAGTAGCAGCAGGCTGGCCTGGGCAGCGATGGTCACCTTGATCTCATCATTCAGGATGAGGCCACCGCAACCTTCGAAGCTCTTGTCATACAGGAATTCCTGCGTGTAGTCCTGCACCTGCTGCTGCATCTCCGGCGACAGCTTGGAATATGGCGGGATGTTCCGCCGGATGGCAGCCAGCCAGCTGGCGGGAAACGGTGCGGCCAGCGCACGGCGCCGCCGGCGGCGGCGGTTCAGCATCACACCGACAATCAGTAGCAGGAGAAATACGCCGAGCAGAGTGAAGAAGTGGGAAAGCTCCATGATCATCTACTCCAGCCTAGTATCCCGCTTTCGTGATACCCACACGAAATCCAAAAGGGCCATGCGTATTAGGTCGAACGATCAATCGGTCGAACGAGCAGAAAACCAAGGATGTGCGCCGAACTGATTTCGAGGTACTGATTCACCGCGGATCACGTACCACTCAAAGCCCCTTACGACCGACGACAAGTAACTTCTGAGCATCGGGCGAAGGCGCAGGAAATAGGGGAGCCATCGAATCGCCACAGGGACATTCTGAAGTGCGTGCGGATAGACAGCAATTCTCAGGATGCATTCCTGTTCATCGACGGGCATCAGCCGCCACGACACGAATGACGACCTCCCGCGTCGCCTGCCGATCTCGAGGTCATAGCCGACCCCGTCGATCCATCGGCAGAACCGGCGCTCAAAAACCCACCCACTGAGGTAGTGAACCTCATCCCGAGCCCCCTCGCCGGGCCACGTCTGCACCGGATTTTTTGCACAGAAGGGATGGCAATGCTCGAGGTTGCCCGGCATCGAGATGGCCCCCCAGACCTTGTCCACTGGTGCCGCGATGGACTGTGCGACAGCAACCGGCCACTTGTAGTTTGGTTTGGGATCGTCCCACTGCGGCATCGCTCGCTGCTTCATGGAGCCACCTTCTACCTCTGACCCAAGCCGGGCGTCTCGGTTAAACCTGCCCTACGGCGGGCGAGAATCCCATGATTACCCAAAAATCTCGCCGTTTCTTACGGCATGGCAGTCGGCGTGGGCGTAGCGGTCGGCGTTGCTGTGGGCACCGCGGTAGGTGTGGCTGTCGGCGTAGCTGTTGACGTTGCTGTGGGCACCGATGTGGGCGTGGCCGTGGGCGTCCCCGGAGGCGTGGCTGTCGACGTGGCCGTGGGAGTCGCGGTTGGCGTCGCCGTCGGTGTGGCAGCCGGTGTAGTTGTCGGCGTAGCCGTGGGTACCGCGATCTGGCAGCTCGAATCCGCCAGACCGTTGTCGAATCCTTCACAATCCAGCGTCAGCGCCGCAAAGCCTGCCGCCGCTTTGCAGCTCCGGCAGCGAGCCACCTCATCGGCACACTGCGCCAGGCTCGATGCCGTCCCGGCTCTGCCCGAGCACGTTCCGGGGAACAGGCTTGCCAAGTCGCCCTCGCACTTCCTTTCAACCCTGTCAACCAGCCTTGACTCCACCCTCGCGATCCTGCTCCTCGAGTCGGCTTCAATGGCGCCCTGTACGACCAGCGAGAGCGTCGACGCGGAATACGCTAACGAGAGAGTCCTCCCCCTCAGGGAGAGATCGACGCTCTTCTGCACTTCCTTCATCACGGCTTTGAAGACCTTGCGCGACCAGCTGTGCACGACCTCCTGACACCTCGCTCCCACCTTGTCCTGGCTCTTCAGCACCAAGGCCGCGTCGAGGTCCGGGCCAAAGAGATCCTCCGTCAACCCAAGGCTCTCGAGCCGGGCCGCCGATCCGGCTCCCGGCGCACCTACGTAGCCGAAATCGGGAAACTGCTGCGGCTCGGCCAGGCACTTGACCACGTCTCGATCGGCCAGCCTGCTGACTCTCCTCTGAACCCTCCCCTTTACGTCATTGGTGAGGCAGGCCTGCGCGGTCTGGGCCTGAGGCGGAATCCCCAAATTCTTTGTCGAATCCCTCGCCGCAAGCCTCTCGCACCTGATGCTCTCCCTTCCCTGCGTGTCGCCGACCTTCACAGACTCGGTGTTCATGGTCTTGATGCACTTTCGCTGGGCGGTGCTCTGACCGGACGGTGTTGGTGTCGCAGTCGGCGTGGCGGTCGGTGTGCCTATGGGTGTCGCGGTGGGCGTACCCGTGGCCCCAGGCGATCCAGTCGGCATGGCTGTTGGTGTCGCAGTCGGTGTCGCAGTCGGTGTCACAGTCGGTGTTGGGGTCGGTGGATCCGTCACAAAGATCAGACTCACGTCGTCGCTGTATCGATTGGCGATGATGAGGTCGGCCAAAGTGTCGCCATCGAGGTCGGCCACGGCAATCGAGAAGGGGCCATCGCCCGCCAAGAGAAAGGTAAAGAACCGGAAGCTGCCGTCGCCGTTGCCCAGCAGCACGCTGACGTCGTTGCTGGCGAAATTGACGATAACGAGGTCGAGGATGCTGTCGCCATCGAGGTCAGTCACGGCGATGGAGACGGCGCCACTGCCCGCCTGAAAGGAGGATGCGGCATGGAAGCTGCCATCGCCGTTGCCCAGCAGCACGCTCACGTCGCTGGCGCCGGACAGGGAATTGGCGGTGACGAGGTCGGGGATGTTGTCGCCATTGAGATCAGCCACGGTGACAAAGAAGGGGTTATTGCCCGCCGCGCAGGAGGCGGGAGCGCCTGGTATGGCCGTGGGTGTGGCGGTCGCTGTTGCGGTTGGCGTGGTCGTGGGTGTCGCGGTGGGCGTGGCTGTCGGCGTAGACGTGGGGGTGGTTGTCGGCGTAGGCGTGGGCGTGGCTGTCGCCGTAGACGTGGGCGCCGCGGTGGGTGTGGCTGTCGGCGTGGGCGTGGGCGCCGTGGTGGGTGTGGCTGTCGGCGTGGGCGTAGGCGTGGGCGGCGCCGGGCAGAAGACGGGCTTGAAGCCGCCGTTGCCGTTGCCCAGCAGCACAGTCACGTCGTCGCTGATGTAATTGGCGGTAACGAGGTCGGGAACGTCGTCGCCGTCGAGGTCGGCCGCGGCGACGGAGCGGGGCGCATCGCCCACATCAAAGAAGTCATCGATGTCAGCGTCCTGGAAGCTGCCGTCGCCGTTGCCCAACAGCACACTCACGTCGTCGCTGAGCTCGTTGGCGGTAACGAGGTCAGGGATGTCGTCGTCGTCGAAATAGGCCACGGCGACGGAGAAGGGCTCGTCGCCCACCGCATAGAAGGCGGGCGCCTGGAAGCTGCCATCGCCGTTGCCATTGCCGTCGCTGTTGCCCAGCAGCACGCTCACGTCGTCGCTGAACTCGTTGGCGGTAACGAGGTCGGGGGCGCCGTCGCCATTGAAGTCGGCCACAGCGACGGAGCGGGGGAAATTTGCCCGCCGGGAAGGAGGCGGCGGCCTGGAAGGTGCCATCGCCATTGCCATTGCCGTCGCTGTTGCCCAGCAGCACGCTCACATCGTCGCTCGAGGCATTGGCGGTAACGAGGTCGGGGGCCCCGTCGCCATTGAGGTCGGCCGCGGCGACGGAGCGAGGATCCTTGCCCACTTCTAAGCTGATAGGACCAAAAAACTGCAATGCCGCACCCGCCTCGCCAGCCATGACAAGCGCAGCCAGGAAACCCATCACGCGGGGGTAATGTGCGCCGAACGCGCTGCCAATCCGATTGTGGCAAGGGAGAACCGAGCGATCGCGGCAAAAGAGAGCCGAGAGTTCCAGGACTACAGCAAAAATCCGCCGGCCGAGCAGGGACATGGCACTCCTCTATTCACAAGCCTTGCCGTACTATGTCCCAAGGCGATGCCGCAATGCAACACGGACTCTCAGCGGGCTCCGCCGGCGGGCGCTCCGTGCGAACTGCGCCGACTCTCTACCTCCAGGTACATCTTCGGTGATAGCAATTTTACTCGCTCGTTCCGGCCTAACATATCGCATCTAAAACCCGCAATCTGCAGCGTGCAATCCGTCACTCGAGTTTGGACCCACTCGGAGTAGGCTCAACCAACCTATGATCCAGGAGAGAACTCCGGACTCCGAGAGGAGAACGGAATCCATGGGAAGAACACATCGGCAGAGAATGCCGAGCAAAACAGGCGCCCGCGTGCACTGCGTGGCGCGCCCTGTCGTCGCGTCGCCGCGTCGTGTGGCCCCGTTCGACCTACCGGAGGGTCCCAACGATCTTGTACGACCAGATCATCTTCAATGGGCTGGTGCCCCTCAGTCCGGGTCTGAAAAGGTTGGTCTGTTTGGAACGGACCTTCAGCAGATCGCCAGCCCTGTTGAGCCTGGCGGTCTCCTTGAATTTCATTGAGGTCAGCATCACCGGGAAGCCCACGAAATTGCTCGCATCCTGCTCCATCCAGGTGAAGAGTTCGGCGACTGTGAAATCTCCCTCCTCGAACAACTGGAGTTTATTCCTCTCCTGGAGCCAGACCCCGCCGAACTCTTCGCCTAACTGTTCCAGGAGGTAGGTGCGGTTGTCGAAGAGGGTCAGCACCCCGGTTATATCCTCGGTCTCGCGCACCCCGGACGAATTGAATTTGACTACGATTTCGAGATCGAAGACTCGCTCCGCGTTCGCCATACCCGCGGTCAGAAATGCAAAACAGATGACAATCGCTGTCAGAAATTTCATTCGAAAATCCTCCTCAATCGTTGCGCGATGAGCCCAATGCGGCGCCCATCCCGATTGACCACCAGCCATTGCGATTGGCCACCAGCCATTGACGTTGGTCCTGGCGTTGGCCTCTAAAGCTTCGCGGCCGGAGCGCCGCTTCGCCCTTCCCGTCGCCTCTCCTGGGCCGAAGACTGCGGGATGATCTCTGATCCGAACGTCTGTGTCATCGATATGTCAATATTTTTCTTCAAAGTATTTTTGTTTACCGATTTGTAAATTTCGAGCCACGCACTTAACACATCGATCAAAAAATTGGGGCCGGCGAGCCACTTGGAGACGGGGGTTATCCAAGAGCTGCTACCAGGGAGTCAATATCGGATTCATCGCTGTACGGAGCCAGTGAAACCCACACTCGTCCACCGCGCGAGCTGCATACGAGGTTCGCCGTTCGCAACGCCTCTTGGGTAGCTTGCGGATCATGATCGGGCCGCATGAGTGAGACAATGTGGGGAGAAGCTGCGGAATCAGGAAGACCGCGAAAGGGTTGCCAACCTTTCTTGCGCGCCCTCTCGACCAACGTTGCAGAAAGCCGCTGAGCGCGAAGCCCCTCGGTGGGGTTGATGGG
>PVMK01123321.1_pt1 | contig 15780 bp, 23 predicted proteins | sample 1853481 | NCBI WGS metagenome assembly PVMK01 (sample SAMN08533507, study PRJNA380276) | Marine sediment metagenome, whole genome shotgun sequencing project.
AGGCTAGAAATGAACTAAGCGCACAGAAGAACCTAGAAAAACAGCAGGAGGATCTAGCAGCTAGAGCCGCCAAGAGAGATCAACGCATTGCAATAACTGAAAGTATTATACAAGGGTTATTGGCAACCACTAGAGCAGCGGCAGCCCCTCCAGGCTTTCCGTTAAATTTACCTAGTGTTATCGCGGTAGGTGCTTTGAGTGCTGCTAATACTGCGGCCATTGCTACTAAGAAATTCCAAGACGGTGGAATGATACAAGGACCTTCACACGCCAACGGAGGTGTTAAGTTCGCTGTAGGTGGACAAGTAGGTTTTGAGGCCGAAGGTGGTGAGTTTATAGTTAACAAGAAAGCCACTGCTAAGAACTTGCCTTTATTATCTAGAATCAACTCGCAGAAATTTGCAGAGGGTGGATTCATTGGTGGTGTGTCTCCTACTCCTACTATCACAAATATAAACACGGTGCAAGCAGACTCTGTACAGGCTTTGGCTGCGTCACTATCGCAAGTAATAAACAACCAAGAAGTTATCCTAGTCACTGACGACTTAGACGAGGATAGAGAGAACCAAGAAAGAATTAGAAAACGTACAATTTTAGACTAATGGGAGACCTAGAAAAAAAGTTTTATTTAATACCCTTAGACCATAGAAAGGAGCTGCTTAGTATGCTGCCTTGGCTTAGGGCTACAATGACCTTATCAAGAGGACACGAGTACACTAATTATTTATTTGACCTATATAAGACTTATTTATCTAGGGGCTACACTGGAACACAGACATGTGGCTACTGTATGCAGCAGGTAAAGCATAGAATGTTGAGAGCAGCGTTAACTTTTGAAACTTACGGACTAAACCCAGACAATGGAGAAGCTTAAAGAAGAATTAACAGAGGCGTTATGTGACGCACTACAAGGCAAATATCTTACTGTTGAAAATATCGCATCCTATTTGGTAGACTCAAAGCTACTAGATAAGAAGCGACTAGCGCAGTATTTAGCTATACGAGAGTTTTACGATAAATACAATGATCAACCAAAGGCCAGCCTAGTCCATAAGCTATCTGCTAAGTACAATATCTCTGTCAGAACCATGTGGGATCTGGTTCATTTGCGCAGGTTTAGCATTTAGTGCAGACCTTTGCAGTAAACTACACTAAAAAACCAGTATAATTGAGTTAAACGATTCTTTAAAATGGACAGCTTCGACGACTACCCAAAGGCAGCAAGCGCAAACGCGCAGAGAGCCATTGATTATAAGGAGGAAAACGATGATAAAGGTGGATGCGGCACGCAAGTTGGCTGGGTTCGCGCTCGTCAATTAGCAGATAGCAAGCCTATATCATTCGAGACAGTAAAGAGAATGGCTAATTTTCAGCGATTTGAGCGATATAAGAGCGATCCTTATGAGGATTCAGACGGCCAAACTAATTGCGGCCGCATAATGTGGGACGCATGGGGCGGCACAGAGGGAGTAAACTGGGCTATCCGTAAAGTAGAACAAGTGGAAAAACAACAGCAAGAGAATAAAATAGAGTTGTATCTAGACAAGCCAGTTGGCCAAGGTGTTGATCCTTGGACTGGTGAAACTATGATGAGCATGGATGATGTCAAAGCGCAGATAGGGTCTGGTCAAGATCTTCAAATCATCTTAAAGAGTCCGGGCGGTTCTGTAGTCGAGGGCTTTGCAATGGCCGATATGCTTAGAGCGCACGGGAATAGCGTAGAGATAATTGGCACGGGCATAGTGGGCAGCATTGCTACTATGATCTTCGCGGCAGGCACTCCAGGCAAAAGGAAGCTAACACAAAACGCTTTCTTTATGATCCATAAGCCATCAAGCGGAATGGGAGGAACAGCTGACGACCTAAGAAGCGAAGCGGCTATACTTGACAACATGGACGGTGTACTAGTATCTAACTACGTAGACTTAATCGAGTCTAACAGCAAACTAATAAACGATAGCAGAGAGGAAACTGAAGCACAAGTTAGAGAATGGATGGCTGTAGAAAAATGGTTTAACGCTAAGGAGGCCGTTGCGGTTGGCTTAGCGGATGGCATTGCTCAAGGTGATTACATGACGGAACAGACTGCGCGGAACTTCGCTGCAATGGCTAAGAACTATAAGAACACTCCTGCACAATTTACTAATTATATAAAGCAGTTTAATATGCAAGAGGAATCTAAAGAAGTTGCTATAACTACAGAAGTAGAGGATAGCAAAAATGTCTTTTCTACTTTTATGAATCACATGCGTAAGTTCTTTGTAGGTCAGAAAGACCAAGCGGAGGCAATGTATGAGGAGGAAAAGAAGGAAGAAAAGAAAGAAGAAAAAATTATTGAAAACAACAACGACGAAATGAAAAAGGAAAATATGTCTAAAGAGGAACTCATGGAGATGGCCAAAGAGATGGGCTTAGAGTTCGTGGAAGTAAAGAAGGAAGAGAAAGAAGAAGTCATGACTAAAGAGGACTTAATCGAAATGGCTAAGGCTATGGGCATGGAGGAGAAAAAAGAAGAGGCTAGTAATTCTGTAGATACAGAAGCACAGGCCTTACGCTTAGAAATCGCACGCCTGAAAGCAGAAGCTAACAGCTCAAAGACCAAAGGGTTTAAGGGCAGCAAATCTCTAGAGCCTAAAAGCAAGAGAGACAATGCACTCGATCAAGTAGCGAAAGAAAACAAAGGTTTCGGCAATGCTTTAGTCAAAAGCTTAGCTCCTTACTTCGGCCACTAGGCTAAAACAATTTTTTGAAAAAGAAAAAACAATCAATATGAATGTTATTGTAAATCAAAAGCAGCAGCAGAAAAGACGAGTTAACCCAGGTGTTAAGTCTTTCAGTGGTGCATTGCAATTGCGTGGTCTTAATCCTCACGGGTTCCATGCAGAGAATTTTCCAACCTTCACGGCAGTAGTCGCAGCAGGTGGACAGTCTGTAGAATTTGAGCTCACTAGTGGAGACTTCGATAAGTACGAAATTGTAAACTTCGTTGTATCTAATGCAAAAGGAGAACAAGCAATTTTGGACTATGCAGGGCCAACAGGTTTAGAAGCGGTTGACACTTCTGGACTATCTCAAGCGTATAACAACAACTTGCCTTTTTCTGTAGGTATCATCTTCCGTGAGAAAGCAGGCGTAACTCTTGACGACAACAACAGAACCCTATCTTATGAGGTTCTTTTAGACGTTGGAACTTTCACGGCAGGTACTACAGTAGTGACCGCTGACTTATTGAACACCAATGATGCAGGTATACAGATCACAGCACAAGGAGAGTACACTCTAGCACCAGATCAAGTAAGCATCGACATCCTTGCGATCTCTGCGGCCAACTTGGCTTACGAAGTATTCCAAGACGGTGTAAGTTTAGGGCAGGACGTTCTAGGCGCAGACGGTAAAGATACTTTTGTAAGCGCTGGAACACTCGCTCCAGGTACTTATGTATTCAAGGTTGAAATCTTAACCGAGGGACAAGCTAAGGGCTCATTTGTTGAGTTCTCTTTGGTTGTCGTTTAATCATTTTTTTGAACAATTTGAGGGCGAGCTGGGAGGGCTCGCCTCATTTTAAAATATTATCACTATGGCAGTGACTGACATCAGTCTAAATATAGACTTAAACAAACAGCAAACAATTGATATATTTTTGCAGCCTACTATCACAGATGAGGCCCTAGCAAATACTTTCCGCATCATCTCTAACCTACATGCAGGTAAGATGAATATCGGACTCATGGAGCAGCTTGACAAGATCACGCGCAAAGCTCAACACTGTAACCCACAGTACCCCGGCAAATTCAGTTTGTCAGAGCGTACTATCGAGGTGAAGTATGCGCAGGGTGGTCTTGAGTGGTGTTATGAAGAGTTAGTGAATACTAGCTACGACTATCTAGCACCATTATACACGACTATGGGTAACCGTCCTATTGAGCGTCAGCTATTGGACATCATCTACACTCAATTAAGTATTGCGGCTCGTCGCGATATGGAGCGTGTTGCATGGTTTGGTGACTCGAACAGCACAGACGCAGACTATAACTGGGCAGATGGTATCTGGACTCGCATGGATGAGGTAATCTTAGACGGTACTATTGGCAATGTAGTAGACACTTTAAGCGGTGTTGACATCACAGGCGCTCAAGCTTACAACTTCTTACGTGACGTAGTACGCGAAGCTCCTGCTGAATTGCGCCAGATCGACGCTAATGATAAGCGTATCTACATCTCTGGTAATATGTGGTTGAAGATTCTTGACTATTTGGAGGACAATGCTATCAATAACGGCATGATCCAAGTATTCAATGAGCCTAATGCAGGTATTGCAGCGAATTACAGAGGTATTCCTATTATGGTTCAAGACCGTTGGGATCAGATCCAAGCTGCTGACTTTGGACAAGATGATGCTAACTACATCCTCTACACTCCATTGAATAACTTGATCTTGGCAACAGATATGACTCCTGGAGTAAGTGCTAATACTTACTTGCGTCAGTATCTTGAGCCTCGTACTCGTGTATTGTATGTTGATTACAAATACATCATTGATACAAACTTTGTATTCCCTCAGTTGATCTCTTTGGGTAAATAATAAAAAGGAGAGGGGGCAACTCCTTTCCTTATTCTTTTAAAAAATAAACTCGATATAAATGGGAGCTATAACAAAAGGCTTTGCAGGGGCAGACTGCTCTAAAACTTGCCCAGGGGGAATACGTCGCTTGTGGGTAACAAATCAAGAGGACGTGGTTAGTATCACTTTTGGTGCTGACGGTGAAGTGGATGCCTATATCATGGACACTGGTAAAGTGTTCTTTGAAATCAAATTGAAAGTCAATACCAAGCAGTTGACAGAAGACGTGCAGGTGTCAGACGATGGCTGTACTCAATCAGTTACTCAAACTTTTGAGGGTATTGGATCTTGTTGGAATCAAGATGTAAGAGACTTGCTGCTAGAATTAGGCAAGCAGTCTTGTTGTGGTATTATCTGTATCGCAGAGGAGAACAGTGGCGAGACAGTAACATGGGGATTCTTAGAAGACCTCTATGCTCGTTTAGGTTCTGGGACTCAAACGTCTACAGGTGCAAACTTGACAGACCCTAACCAGTTCACTTTGCAGATCATCTGTACTACTACATTGGATGGCCTAAAAACTGTGTTTACTCCAGGCGCAGCAGGCGTACCAGTGACACCATAGCAAAAAGATTTTTAGAAATAGCACCTTCATTCGTGGGGGTGCTTTATAATTCAAAAAAAATGATTAAAGTAAATAAGCATGCCGAAGGTTATACTATTATCATGGCTACTAAAACCATGAGAGGCAAGACACAACTGACAGAGAAGCCACTAAAAGAGTGGTCACAGCAAGAGCTAAAATTCTACATTGAAAGAACTTTGCTTAATCCTAAAAACTACAAGACTCTGACTAGCTTATTCAGTCACTCAATTGAGGAGCTTAGAGAGTTATGCAAAGAGGCTGCGCCAGTAGTCAAAAAGCCTGCAAAGAAAGTCAATAAAGAAGATTAAAACAATATAGATGTCAAACAGACAACGAACGCCTGAACGTTTTAAGAGTCAATCTTACAATAATTTCCATATCTCTACTGGTCGCATTGATTCAGTAGTGCGGCCTAATGATGTATATAGAGAGACAAGCGAGACCTACAGAGCCGCGTTTGATGTCTACGACTATATACCTTTTATTGAGGTTGGAGAGCTTGAGCACTTAAATGCGTTAGTGCAGAACAGTGCTACAGCTCAAGCGGTCATCAATAAGATAGCTACTTATACTATTGGGCAGGGCTTTATGCTCAAAGATAAAAGGAACGTACTAGGGGAAGAGGTTACCATCGACCTTACAGACGATCAAAAGCGAGAACTGTGGGAAGTGCTTACAAGAGTCAACCACGACGGGGACAATGTCCTAGAGATATGCAGAAAAGTAGCCTATGACTTCAAAGAGTTTGGTAATATGTATGCCCAAATTGATGTTGTACCAACTACTGGCAACGATGATATAGTCTATTTGTCTCACCAGCACACTAACTTTGTACGCCCGTTTAGATCAGTTGATCTAAATACTAGATTTTACGGAGTCTCTCAAGACTGGGGTGTTGTGCCTTACATCCTAAATAATAAATTTTCCCACCTAAATAGTAAGGAGCGTTCAGAGTTAGTGCAGCGAGACCATATACCCTCTTATGTACACAATGTTCCTGCCTATCCATCATTCAATGGAGAGGAGTCTCTAGGCTATTTGGGAGAAGTAGATGAGGAAGAAGACGAAGACAGGGAAGAGGACGGCATTAAGTCCAGTATGTTGCACGGGAAGCAGTATAGTCCAGAATTTTACTTTTGGGGTTTGCCGGATTGGATCGGAGCGAAGCACTGGGTAGAGCTAGAGTACAGAATTGCTAAGTTTAATGTAAGTAAGTTTCAGAATGGGCTCACCCCTTCGGGGTTGTTGCAAATGTTTGGAGACCTTACAGACGAACAAAAGCAAAGCTATATCCATGACATGCGCCAAAAGATGACAGGCACAGAGAATGACTTTAAGGTGATATTCCAAATCTCAGAGAATCCCGACCTCGTCACTAAGTTTACACCATTTGAGCAGTCTTATCAAGGTTACTTTATGGAGCTTGCAACACTTTGTAAGGAGTTTATTGCTGTAGGTATGGGCGTGCCGTTGTCATTAGTACAAGCTACTCCTGGACAACTAGGAACGAATCAACAGCTTAGATCTGAATTTGAATTACTTTATAATACAGAAGTCTTCCAGATACAACAGGCAGTATTAAATAAGATTGTCAAGCCTTACCTAGATACTGTGGCAGATTATGAAAATAAGCCTTGGATGAAAGAAATAGAGCTAGGGTTTAGAAACATTATACCAGTGTCTTACAAAGGGGATTTGGATGTTAATAAACTAATCTCTACAAACGAAGGGCGCGAGCTTATAGGCTATGAGAATGTTGAGGAGGTAGAAGCTGACACGATGATTGATGAAGAGATTGAGGTTAACAGTGGAACTTTCCAACGCTTTTTAAACTGGCTAAAACGTAAAAAATAATGAGCGCTTTCAATACATTTATAAGAGCTAGGGAGATTGTTACAGGTGGATTCTTAAGAGTTGCACCTATAGACACGCAGTATGACCCTACTCTATTAGGTCCCTATATTGATCTAGCAGAGAGCAAATATATACGCGACATTATAGGCCGTGAGTTTTTTGAGGAGCTGAAGCTTAAGCGCAACGTCTTAGATGTTAGCTACAATGCTGCTTACCCTCCGCTAGAAATAATGTTCCCTAATGATCCAGACTTAGAGGCTCTATTTATTGAGGGTAAACTATTCAACCTTATTGCTTGGGGCTTAATTAACGAAGCTTTGCCGCATACTCATTTCCAAATGACGAGCATGGGCGTGCAGACTCCTACTAGTTTGAACTCAAATGCTGCTCAAGGGAATGAGATGAGATACTTAGAAGATAGGCTAAAGAATAATATTACTTTTCTCACTAAAGAAGTACAGCACTTCCTATGTGAAAATCAAGAGAAGTACACAGTCTATAAGTTTAAGCCAGAGGACTACTGCGACCATTGTAGTAAATTAAAAAATAAATTTCAAAATAATTCAACCTTGCCAATATGGTACTAGAGAAAATAAAGTTATATTTAGACGGCACTATGCTACGCTTTGAGTCAGATGACGAAGATTTTAGAACGCGCTCAACGCCTACTGGTAGAGTTGAGGCTGCTTTCCAAGGGGAAGGTTTTACCTTCACGGATGTAGTACAGGAGACTCTTATCTGCTCTGTAGATAGTTTTGATGATGTACTAGACGCAGCAGGCGCAACCTACGGAGCGACGCAGGAAGATGTTGCAGTGGCTTTAAATGTATTCCTAAATTTTAAGGCAGGCAGCGGAAGTACCGATTATGTTGAGCTCGTTGCCCTCAATGCTGGAAGTTTAGATTTTACGGGAATAGGCGCGGCGTTTAGTGGCTCTGTAGATTTGACGGGGCTAGACAGCAATTTTGCTAATACTGATTTGACGCTAGACGACAACAGAAGCCATGACTTTGATGGTAAATACATGCTGTTAAATAGCACGGGGTTTACTAGTCCAGTGAGCACAGAGCCTTCTTTTATTTTAGATCCTTTAGGCGGTCTGTTTGGCACTCCTATAGTAGGTATCAAGAACGGTATACTTAGCGGAATAAATACAACCCTACTACAGCAGGACGACGGTGGTGGGCTGAAAACACTAATACAAACACAAGACTCCTCAAGCGATTTACACTTTTTACAAGTTACACAAAGCGGAGTATTTATAGCATCTAGTAATGGAGGTGACGGCAACTTAATTTCCACTGACAAAAGCGACGGAATAGAGATACAGGTCGAAAGTGGCAATTTATCTATAGATATACCAAGCGCGGACGCAGTAGGTAAAGTGCTTACCTTGAACAATGCCGTTACTAAGGAGGTAGAATTTACAGATATTAGCGGACTAGGTGAAAACATATACAATGCAGACGGAGCACTAACAGGTGACCGTGAAGTTGATATAGATGGCAATGAACTTAGTTTCACTAATTTTCAATTGCTCGAAATATCTAGCGGTGTAAATCTTGAAATTCAATCACAACAGGCAGCGATAGAAATAGACGAAGATTTAGAAGTAAGCACGCAAGATACTACGCTTAATAGTGAAAATTTAGACATAATTACTGATATATTTAGGTTGAACATCCCAAGCGCGGACGCAGTCGGGAAGGTTTTAACCGTGGCGAACTCTAGTAGCAAGGAGGTAGAATTTACAGACATCTCTAGTACTGGCTTACTCTCTGCGCCTAATGTATCAGATGAAGACGACAGGGACACAACTTACCCAAGTCCAAGCGATGGGCAGCGCGTTTTCAACTTGAGAACTCAAGAGATAGAGACCTACAACAATACAGTAGGGTTATGGTTGTCTCCGACCAAAAAGATAGCAATAAGAGACACAGCACTCTTAGTAGATCGCTTTGCTTATGTTAGCAGCTTCTTTACTGTTAGCTTAGAATCTTATCCAGTAATTGCGTACCCTACTACAGGAGCGCAAGACAACCAAACTTTTGGTGTTATCGTTCAGATCGGTAATAGTATTGACGTAGCTAGGGACTTTGTTGCCATAGCCGTAGGTAATCAGCAATTTGTTGACTTTGGGGAGGCTATTGCTGTGGGTGAGTATGTGAGCGCAAAATTAACAGCACCAAACGGAGGCCAAGGATTTGCAGCAGGCAATGCCGCTACAACTGGGAGAGCAGGAATAGCAGTGCAGAATAGTGGTGCTACATTAGGAAAACCTACAAAAGTATTAGTCCAATTAAACTTACTAGCAGAAACATTCTAATTATGAAAGCATATTTTAGACAGCAGCCCCTTTCTATTGGGGACTTATTTAATGGGAATGTATTGTCTGTGGATGATACTTTGATCATTGCAGAGAATTATGATAGCACTAGCGTAGTGAGGGACTTATTGAGTAATCTTAGTTTTGCCCAAGAGAGCCAAGTGCTAGAGATAGTAAAAGAGTATAAGATTGACCTAATAAAAGATGAGAACACGCTAAACCTAGAGACGGCTCTAGAATATCCGGCCGCTTCTGGTAATACTTTTGACATCTCAAATAGTAAGATTCAGGAGTATTTAGGTCTAGACGGGCTAAAAGATAGCTTTGTTTATCCTTACGAGTATTTTGGTAATGGTCAAAGCTCTGTAGTATTTAATAGTTCTGCTGATATTACAGCCTTTTTTGCTGCTGCTTTGACTACATTTAACACAATTCAACAGGGTAGATTTGTCCTAGCTGCTGACGCTGTAAAAGCGGTGACAATTACAACCACTTTAGCAGATGATATCAATACAATACTAGCAATAACTTATTAAGATAAAGGTCCTAAGTGCAGACTCGCTACCTAACTACGGACGGGCAGGGTAAAACCTGCCTTTTTAATCTAATCAAATGGCAAAACTCAAGAGTATAAAAATTTACGAGGATGGGACTATGGTTACAATAACCACAGACTTAGACATCCCAGTGACCTCTGAACCCTTCGGGAATATTAGAGTAAGGCCGTTCTCTACTGGTGGGCTGTCTTTTATTCGCCTTAGCACTAATGAGTCTATTGCAGAAATTGAAAAGTTTAACAACATCTTAGACCAGTCTGGCACTCCTTATTCTGGCACGTACTTAGGCACGCTTAGCGCGGTTAATGCTTTTCTAGACAAGTGCTGCCCTAGTGGTGGAGGTGGAGGTGGAGAGTCTAACACAGCGTCAAACGTCGGAACTAGTGAGGGCGTATTCAAACAAAAGCTAGGCGTAGACTTGCAGTTTAAGACCTTATTAGCAGGGACTGGCGTAAACATAACAAGTGCAGCAGATGAGTTAACAATTGACGCCTCTAGCGTCGGTGATATGCTAGCGAGTATCTACGATCCTAGCAACTTACAGCTAGATGTCTATAATAAAGCTAATGAGACCGGAATCGAACAAATTACGGGTTCGATTATTACGCCGCCAACGTTAACGGCTACGGCTAACAACTATAACCCTACAGGATTTGCAACGGCTAATATGATACGGCAAGACGTTAACCTAAACAACAGGCAGATAACTGGGTTTGTTGCTCCTGCTTTGGGGGTAAATCGTATAATAATGATTAACAATATAAATACATCTAGTCAAGACATTAGATTTGTAAATAATTCGGGGGCTAGTCTTGCAGAAAATAGGTTACTACTAAGGGACAGCGGCAGCCGTTCACTAAGACCCAACCAGACTGCAATGTTTTGGTATGACCATATTTCACAACGTTGGAGATCACTAAATAGAATGTCATAATGGCAAGGAAATTTTATAAAGAAGACAATCAACAGCTCCCTGCAATCGAATTTGTAGAGATACAGCCCGTAGGATTTACGGAAATCACGAACGCTGACGAGATTAAGCGGCTGTATATATTGCAATACAGCGAGCGAAAGGCTGACGGCCAGCAGTTTGTTGTAGATTTTACAGCAGATTTATATATTGATGTGCTGGGAGGCACTTACACAGAAGCGGAGGTATTTGCTTTAGAGGAGCACATAGGCAGTATCTATGCTGACTTAAATAATGGTTGGTGGCTGACTGCTCAAAATGCAAATCAAAACTTAAGTTTGGCAGGTATCTACACTCAAGTAATGAAAGACAATATTCAGGACACCATAGATGACTATGTGACAAATAACTACTAGATGAAAAAGAAACTACGCTACTGCATTGGTATATATGTATGTATTTTTATGATGTATCTATCTATCTGTATACTGTCTTACTTTGATAATCACAACATATCTGTCAAGTGGCCTAAAATAAGCATTCAACTAATTAAAGAATACCCTAATTTTGAAGGGGCAAATATTATTAAATGATCGTATTAGAGCAGAATTTAAACGAGCCGCCATTCTATGGGGCGGAAGTTTCTGGAGAGTTTAAAATTGAACTATTAGAACTCACAGAGGACGAGAATGGCCAGTTTTTTGATTTAGAAATTGAAGGACTCACAGAAACGCCTTTTCAGTATAAAATGAATGTAGAGGACGCAGGAGGCAACGCGGACTCTCCAGATCCGGGGGACGTATTTAGAACCTTGATGGAACTACTAAAAAGAACCGTTTGCCCCCACTGTTTATAGAACTCAATAAGAACTAACCCTTAAAGATATGTTTATATTTCATATAGTTTTCTGGCTATTGTCTGTAGTGTTCGCCGTTCAATTATTCCAGATTAGACAAAACCAAAAAGATCTCTTCAAAAGAGACTCCTATACAACTCGTCGCATAATCAGCAGAGATGTAGATAGCCAATATCTACAGAGAGAGCTAGATAGCCGACTAAACAAAATTGAGGAGAACTTAGAGAAACTTTTTCAAATGATCAAAGATGACCGCAACCGTTAGACTTTCATTTTTATATGTTTTACTGGTAGCGTCTTACGTCGCGCTTTGTGTCACTAATCCACAGAATAATGATTTCAAAAGAGTTTCGTCCAAGACTGGGACAAATAGAAACGAAGGAACAGGAAGTAATAGGCAGAATTTTAGCGTCAAAGATAAGAGAGCTAGGGATGACCAAGAGCCTAGAGCTTTTGAGTCCCCTATCTACCTTATCAGAAAAGACGGGCTATATGTATACAGGCCAGAAGTGGCTAGTATTAAGTGATGTTCATAGGCCATTTCATAGTAAAAAGCTTTGGGATAAAGTCCTAAAACTTATCAAAGATATGGGCAGTAGCTTATATGGGATAGTTTTAGCAGGTGATTACTTAGACTTATACACTCTAGGCAGTTATAACACTATGAGTTTAGGCCTATTGGAAGGTATTGACTTAGGCTTTGAGTATGAAGACGGGCTAAATGGGCTTATTGAGCTACAGAGCGCACTACCTAAAGGCTGTAAAAAGCTATTTTTGTACGGCAACCATGAAGATAGATACTTCAGAACAATGAATAGCCGCGACCATAAAAAATTTGGGTCTGCTCTGCGCGATCCAGTCGAGGCGTTACTCCTGCATGAGAATGGATGGCAAGTTAAAACAAATTGGAAAGACGACTTTTTTACACTTGGAGACCATTTAGACGTGTGTCATGGGACTTATCACAACAAGCATGTAGCAGCCAAGCACCTTGACCAAAATGGACGTTCTGTAATGTTTGGCCATACACATAGGATTCAGTCTTTTCACCTAGGCAATAGAGCTGCCTTTAATATAGGTGGCTTGTTTGATATTAAGGATAAAGCTTTTGGATATATGCCTAGGATGAGTCGCAGGAATTGGGCTAATGGCTTTGCTATTGTTCACATAGATGACAACGGAGAGTTCCACACTAATCAAGTCACTGTCTGGAATGACTCATTTTTTGCAGAGGGACGCAAATACTAACAAATGAAATATAAGATTTTATTTATTGACGCTGGACATGGAGGCATAGACCCAAACGGCAACTATACAACAGCCCCCAGTAAACAGCATAAGTTTAAACAGGGCTTTCACAACGACGGTTGGTTTTATGAGGGAGTAAGCAACATAAGGATAGCAGCGGAGTTCATTGCTCAAGCCTCGAGAATGGGCTATCTGTGTATACCCGTGTATCATCCGTATAAAGATACTAGTCTAAGCACTAGGACAGAGCTAGCGAACAACATAGCGAAGCGATTAAAGGCAGATAGTGTATATATCTCATTTCACTCCGACGCATTTGATACAACAGCTAGAGGCTGGACTATCTACCATCACCCCAACAGCAGGAACGGCAAAGAGTTAGCCGAAAATATAGCCATAGAAGCACTGCCTTTGTGTGTTGACTATGGTGTACCAGGAAGAACGCCAGTAAGAGGGGCTAACTTCCATGTATTGACTTATACCAACATGCCTGCTGTACTTATCGAAAACCTATTTTTTGATAATGAGCAGGATGCAGAACTACTACAAGACCCTACTTTTTGTATCAACTTATGCAATAGGATCTTGAGAGGTGTTGAGAGGGCATAAGAAAAGCCCCTCCGCCAATGAGGGGCTGTATAGAGTCTACTTGCAGTCTTCTCTACGTGCAACCCGTGGCAGCCATGCAAACGGGCAAAGATTAAGCATTTATTATTGATTGCCTAAGAACTGTCTGCGTATCTTGCGCTTGTTCTCTAGTTTCTTAAGCAAATTTCTATTTTGTTCGAGGAGCTTCTTAGACTCCTTAAGTATCTTCGTCTTCATCTTCGTTTTAAAAACATTTTATTATCTAAAGTCCATCTACTAGAATACTTCTGCTGATGGTTTTCTGCCATCTCCCAATACATATTTAATTGGTATTTAATATGACAGCTAGTCTCAAATACATAGCTTGCAGGGAATTTTAGCCAGAACTCTTGTAAGGTAAAATGGCCTCTATTGTTTGTATTGGTTCTGTGCCTGCTATACAGCTTCCAATAGTCGTAAATTTGTCGCACTCCTGGAGTCCATTGACTAAGCCCAGAATACCAATTGCTCTCACTCCTTTGGCTCTCTACGGCATTCTGGCCAGAACTCCTAAAATTTTGAGCATTACGTTGGAGGACAAAAGCATCCTCCAACGACATCCCTGTATAGTCTTTTTTAATCGCAAGTATCTTGGGCTTCATCTTCTTCCAGTTCTACTACTGTCTCATCATTACAATGAGGACAGCAGCCTAGGCTCTCAATAAATTCATCCTCATGGCCAACATGTGCTGGCAGTCTAGGCATATCATATTCATAGTAGTCTTCGTCTGTTAGTAGGTGGGAGTTCGATGACTTCTGGGGCTTCGATATGAGGAACAAATTGCCCCCATACTACTTCGCTAGTCTCTAGGGTTTGTAGTCGTGCCTCTAGCTTTCCAATGATATTTTGTAAGCTAGCGTTCTGATCCTTGTAGAAGTTCAAGGAATCTAAGGCCGTCGCCAGTTGCGCCTTGAGCTGCGCGTTATAGTTTTGTAGGTGGCTAAGTTCTGCCGCTGTTTCTTTTCTCATGGTTGTTAGTTTTTATTTATAGGATGCCGCTTGGCGGTTTTATTTGAATATTGCAATGTGATGGGATGTGCAACTCTCTATTCTAAAATTTGCTTTATAGTTTTACCTGCATGTTTTTTGTTAGCTTTAGGCATTTCTTCAAATGACACTTCAAAATTATCATTTGAAATTCTTTTAAAGTTTCTTCTAATGAACAGAAAGTCTTTTCCATATACTTTGTGTTCATTTAATAATAAAGCAGCAAGTTCATATACTTCTCCTGCTTCTACTTGGGCATATCCTCCTCCTTCAAGTTGCCCTGAATGTAAATCTAACTGAGCATCATTACTAACACTCATGTTTTTTAACATAAGTGCAACAATGTCATTTTTTTTGTTTTTGTTAAGAGGAGATATAATATAACTTTTAGGTAAGTTCATAATATATAAGGTTTTTGAGTTTAAAAATAGGCCGCCCGAAGACGACCCAAGCCAGTTAAGCTATAATTTAGAAAGGTAAGTCGTCAGAGTAGTCTGTTGGATGATCGTACTCGTTTAGAGCATCCATAAGCTCGTCGTAGCAAATCTCCTCCCAGTCTTCTAGGCTAATGTCAAACAAGATAATAGCCTCTTCGTCTGTGACGTCTTTGCCGTCTACACAAATGTAAGTTGCAAAAGCGTCTGGCGCAGTAGCGCACTCGGTAGGACGTCCGTAATTATCGCGAGCTGCATCTGCACCGCGGATTACTTGACCTGCGATAGTAACGCAAGCCTCTTGGTCTTGAATGTTCATAAAGAAAGTAGCTTGTAAATTGATTGTGTCAGTCATAATATTTGGTTTTAAGTATTAGTATGTTATTGCGATAGTACAAATATAAGACAACTATCTGACAAAACCAAGAAAAGCATGGTACAAATTTAAGAAAAATACAATTTTCTTTATAAAAACTAAAAAACCCCCTAGAAATCTAGGGGGTTGATAACCGCAAACACACTGACAATATATTACTTATTCCTTACGGCATCAACGATAAAGTCTATAGACAATACCGTAACTAAAACCCACTTTATTACTTTTTCAGCAATCTCCTCCGCTACATCGTTCTCAAAATCTAGCGTAGCTTTGACCGCCTCCACTATTTCCCGCTCTTGAGCGTCGCTTATTCCTGCGTCAATTTCTGCCTTTATGTCCTCTATAGACAATACCGTAACTAAAACCCACTTTATTACTTTTTCAGCAATCTCCT
>PVMK01127896.1_pt1 | contig 15780 bp, 12 predicted proteins | sample 1853481 | NCBI WGS metagenome assembly PVMK01 (sample SAMN08533507, study PRJNA380276) | Marine sediment metagenome, whole genome shotgun sequencing project.
TGTCCATTCCGGTGATCTATCGGGACTTCCGTAGTTACGACAGCTCGAGTTCGGACCCTTTCAGCCCAGATTTCAACAATCCGGGTGATGGAAACTCCGACATAGCGTTCGACATTACGAAGGACTTCCTCGGCATGGACGGCAGGCCTGTTCTATCCGACGAGAACCTGTACGTGTCCGGTCCCAATGAGGGCCCGCCACACAGGGCGGACTCGTTTGCGCAGTGGTACCGGACGAGCCCGTCGCTCGATTCGGCGGGTAACCTCGAAATCGTAGGTGAGCTGCTCCTAACAGATCCGATGGGCGTCAACGTGTATCAGTTTGCTAGCAGCTCGTTCTTTCCGCTCGATGACCCCGAACTCGCTCCATTCGCCTGGCCGAATGAGCCAATGTATGGGGAGGTTCTCCATGTCCCGAATGTCGGGGGCGCGGCGCGCAACTTCGGGTTTACCACCGAGGTCCACTACTTCTTCGTCTACCAGGGCGACGAAGTGCTCCGCTTTAGCGGGGACGACGACCTCTGGGTCTTCGTCGATGGGTTCTTGTGTCTGGACGTCGGCGGGCTTCACCCAAGCCAAACCGACGTGATGAGCTTTGCCGACCCGACGGCCGCCGGTAGCTTGAAACAGGACAGCATCGTTGCGAACTGCAAGGCTCGCCTGACCGCCGGCGACGTGTACGAGGTGGCGATCTTCCACGCCGAGCGGCACACCAACGCCTCGAATTTCGAGCTCACCCTCGACGGCTTCGTGACGGAGCGCTCGACCTGCGACTACACCTGCGGCGATGGGATTCGCACGCGCTTCGAGTTCTGTGATGACGGCACCGAACAGAACACCGGGGCGTACGGGCACTGCAACGACTCCTGCACGGCCCTCGGCCCGCATTGCGGCGACGGCATCGTCCAGGACACCTTCGAAGACTGCGACGACGGAGAGAACCTTGGCGGCATGAACGGCTGCAACCCGGACTGCTCCTCCGGTCCGCGCTGCGGCGATGGCATCAGGCAGCCGGACCTCGGGGAAGAATGCGACGCCGGCCCAGACAACGGGGCCTCGGGCTCCGCGTGCACGGAGACCTGCACGGTCATCGTCGAATAGAGCCCTTCGCCTCCCTCAGAGAATGATTCTCAAAGCGAGGTAGGGCATGAGGTTGAACACGAAGATGAGGATCTTGTATTGCGCCAGATACTGAAAATAGGCGCGCGACATGTCCGCCTCCTCTAGCTTGAACATCCTTGCGTGAATGCTCGAGATCGAGCCGCGCATGGAGACCAACATGAGCGCCGCGAATGTCAGCATCCCCATGTTGAGGACAGTGGACCAAGCCAGAAGGGCAGCGAGTGTTTCGATTGTCATACGGTCCGATATCACGTCTTGCCCAGGCTGGCGCTAGAACGGTGACGACGTTCCGGGACCGCGGCTTTCCTCGCGCAGAAAGAGCTTCACCTCGGCGAGGTCGTCGTCGCTGAGATCCGCGTTGCCGCGTCGCTCGTCGAGTGAATGCAGATGCTCGAGTAGGCCGACTTCGTTGAAGGCGTACATCGGTGCGTCGCGGAACTCGTCGCCGGCCGCTTCGACGGCATCGAAACGACAAGTCCGCGCATGATAGAGCGCACAGTGCGGGCTATTGTCGATGAGGAGCAGCCCGGGGTCCTGGTTCAGGATAACAGCCGTGTGATCGGCGACGCTTTCGGGAACTAGGCGCCGATGCACATCCTCGATGCTGAGCGCTGGGTGCGCCTCCTGGCAGCGATAGAACGACTGCGCCGCCGTGGACGAGAGTACCCACGTCCCAAAGAACCTCCGAGGAGCGTCGAGCCAAAATGCCGTCGGGTAGGGCGGGGTGTCTTGGTGGGGGCTCTGGCATCGGCTGGTCAGGTACGGGTTCCGGCTGTAGGCGTGCTCGTTCGGCGCGCGCTGAGCCAGGGTATGGTTCGTTGGGTTCACAGGCAGGTCAGGAAACACGATGATGCCGAACTCGAAAATAACCGAGCGCAGCTCTTGCAGGAACCCATAGGCCGAGCCGTCGTACGGATACCGGTCGCGTAGCTCAGCGGGCACCCGGACGCGCGCGCCGAGCCGGCGCTCACGGCCATCGTCGATGCGGAAGCACTCGGTTTCGACTTCGCACTCGCCGGCGATGTCGCTGAATGTGAATGGTACTCGCGGCTGCAAAGCCAGTTGATTCTCCTGGCCGCGCAAGGCTAGCACTCCGAAAGGCTGCCGTTCTTTGTGAGATCGATAACACTCGCCATCCTATTCCAGCGATGACCGCCTTCATTTTTCGGATGCAAAGTCCACTGTTTTTTGAGAGTATCGCTGCCTCCCCGTTGTTCCGAAGGAGAAGGTCCGATTCTCAGGCCGATGAAAGTATCGTTTGCGTTGCTCGCGGGGCTGCTACTTGTAGGCGGCCTTCGCACAACGGCGCACGCGTCCGGTGTGGAAGCCAACGACCCGCAAATCGTCGGCTACTGGCAGCGGGGCGAGGGTGAGGCAATCATCGAAGTAAGGCGGAACGCTGGCGGCTATCACGGCGTGATCGTCTCCGGCGGGCAACGGCCAGAGACAGTGGGCATCGAGGTCTTCCGCGAGCTGCGGTACGACGCCGAGAACGGCACTTGGCACGGGCGCGCGTACTCCATCAGGCGGAAGCGCGAGGTACGGATCGACATCGAGGTCCCCAAGGCGGATCAACTCGATCTGACGGCGCACATACTCTTCTTCACTCGCAGGGTGCATTTCAAACGCATCTCCGACGCCGAGGTCGCTGGCCGTCAGCTCGCGGAACGTTGACGCGTCCAAGGGCTTCGGCGCTCACTTCTCGATGATTGCGGCGCCGTACGTGAACCCGCCGCCGAAGGCGCAGAGCCCAATCGAGGCGGCGTCGTTGTTGGGAAGGGCGCTCAACGCGAGCGGAATGCTCGACGAGGATGTGTTCCCGCTTTCGGCGATGGCGTTGAGCACTCTACATTCGGTGCCGAGCTTCTTCGCCACGGCGCCGATGATGCGTCCGTTGGCCTGGTGCGGCACGACGAGACCGAGATCCGAGAGCGCATAGCCCGCTGCATCGGATGCGCGTCCGAGCGCATACCCCATGGAGCGGACTGCCTGTCCGAAGACGCGCTTTCCGTGGTCCATCTCGACCATCAGAGCGTGATGCCGCCCCTTGCCGTTTCCGTTTCGTGAATCGTGGGTGTTCCCGTCGGTGAAGCCTACGCGCAAAGCTTTGTGGGTGTCGGGCTTGGCGTAGAGCAGTGGCCTGTGCAGCTGTCCGATGAGTGCCACGTTCTCCAAGGGGCCACCCAGGATGGTTGCAGTCGCTGCATCCGCAAACAGGATCGCAGTGTCGAAATCGGTGGGATCGAGGAGGGGCGACAGGACTTCGGTCGTCACGATCAGGACTCGTGCGTCCAGCTGGCTTTGAATGAAATCGTAGCCAGCCGCGAGCGCGTACAGATATCCCGTGCAGGCGGCCGACACGTCGTGCGCAGGGATCTCGTGGTCGCCAGCCGACAGCTCTCCGAGCACCATGCAGGCCATCGAAGGCGTCACGCCCAAGGGCGTAGTAGTGCTGACCACGAGGGCATCGATGTCTGAAATCTTCAGAGACTCCCGACGCAGAGCGAGATGACAGGCCTCCGTTGCGAGCGTCAGCGCGGTTTGACTGGGTCCCACCCAGCGTCGCGAGTGAATCCCAGTCAGGCGAGCGATGTCTTCAGCGGTGCGCTCGGGAAAGTCGGCCGCGAGGTGCTCGTTGGTTACCACCCTGTCTCCCTCGACGGCAGCGGGTCTGGACATTGCGACCGGCGACCCAGCCAAGGCGCGCGCGGCGGGCTTGGCTGACGTCTTCTGGCCGCGGAGAAGAGGCTTCCCCGACTCTTCGCGAATGACGACCTTTCGCTGGGACTGCCTATCGTCGACTCGGAGTCGAAGGATTGGGGTCCCGACGCTGATCTCGACGCCTGGCTCGACGAGCAGCTCCTCGACCGTCGCGTCATAGGCGGAGGAGAACTCAAAGACCGCCTTGTCGGCCTCGAGCTCCACCAGCACCTGTCCATCACGGACTGAGTCGCCCGGCTTGACCCGCCACTCGATCAGCGTGACCGCCTGATCGGCCGGGCTGCCGCCTTGCGCCTCGATTTCGATTACGGAGCCCTTCGCATCCCGGTCGGACAGCCAGTCGAGCTCGATGCCGAGCAACTCACTCGCCGTTTCCAGCACGCGTTTGAACGAGGGAAGCACCTGGAGTTGACTGCCAAAGTCGCAAGGAATGTAGGTGTCGGGCCGAGTCACTCGCCGGACTTGCATCGGCGACGTGATGGACTCGGTCACAGTGGCCACCACCTCGCTCGCCACGGAGCACGGGCCGTTGTCCTCGTGTACGACGATCAGCCGCCCAGTTCGTTCCGCCGATTCGATCACAGCGCCCTTGTCCCAGGGCTTGATGGAACGAAGGTCGATCAAGTCGACCCCGACTCCATGTTCCCGCAAGGCGTCCGCGGCTTCGATGCACTGATAAGTCGTGGCGCCGTAGGTCACGATCGTCAGGTCATCTCCGCGCTGCAGGTGGCGACTGCGACCCAGCGGCACGAACTGCGCTTGCACGTCGGCAGGTGTAGTCCGTTCACGGTCATTCAAACACGCCTTCGGATACAAGAATACGGTCGGGCGCTGCGAGTCGAAAGCCGCGTTCAGCAAACCCGCCGCGTCGGTTGCATTCGACGGCATCACCACCTGAATGCCCGGCACATGACTCAGGACCGACTCCATGGTCTGCGCGTGGAAGGGACCGAGGCCGGGCCGATAGCCGCCGCAGGGCGCCATGATGATCACCGGGCATGTCCACTGGCCGTTGGTTCGCCAGGCCATGCTGCCGAGCTCCGAGATAATCTGGTTGAAGGCGAGGGGAAGGAAGTCTGCGAACTGAATGCAAGCAACCGGGCGACCGCCTGCGAGTGCGCGCCCGATCGCCTTACCGACGATCGTCGCTTCCGACAGCGGTGAGTTGATGACCCGACCGGCAAACTCCGTCGAGAGCCCTTTGGTCACGCCGAAGACATCGCCTTTGGGGTCTTCGATGTCCTGCCCGAACAGACTCACGCGGGCATCGTTCCGTAGGCGATGGCTGAGCACGTCGCGCATGGCCCGCGACATCGTCGCCACGGGCTCGCCGTCCCCTCGAGCTTCCGGCTTGTCGGACGCCGTGCCGTCGTCGGTTGCGACCGAGGTTGGCGCCGTTCCTCGCAGCGCCGACTGCCTTGCGTCCTCAACGGCCGCCGCCGTCTCAGCTTCAAGGCTGCCGAGTTGTTCTTCGGTCTTACCGGAGGAGAGTAGGTAGCGGCGAAAGTTCACGAGCGGGTCGCCCTCTTCGCGGATGCGCCCGAGCTCGCCCTCGGAGCGATAGACCTGCTCGTCGTCCGCGTTGGTGTGGCTGCTCAGTCGATCGACCGACATCACCACCAAAGCCGGGCCGCGGCCCGAGCGAAGCTCAGCGACGCAGCGCTGCAACGGCTCCCGACAACGCTCGACACTTCTGCCATCAACTCGGCGAATCGGTAGCCCGTAGAACTCGTCGGCTTCCCGGTCTGCGAGACTGAACCAAGTCTTCCGCGTGGTTTCCGTCGATATCGCGTAGGCGTTGTCTTCGACGAGAAACAGAACCGGCAACTCTTCACGAACCGCCTCAGCCACCGCTTCCAAGAACTCACCCTGTTGGCTCGTCCCGTCTCCGACGGAGCAGATCACGATCGGGGTGTCGGTTGACTTGCGTACCTCGGCCGCAACGCCCACCGCTTGCAGCGCGTTGTTCCCGACAGGGCCAACCAGGCTCAAGATGTGAAGCGCCGGGTCGCTCATGTGGGCGCTCATTTGCCGTCCCGCAGAGTGCGACTCGGCGTTGCACAACAGGCTATGAAGGAACATCGAGGGACGGATTCCCCGCGCGAGCATCAAAGCCTTGTCTCGGTAGTGCAGGTGCAGCCAATCGGACGGTCGAAGAAGCTCGGCCAGCACGGCCGTGGCTTCGTGGCCCGCGCCTGACACATGGAAGAAAGCTTGGCGGCTGCCTACAAGCTGCAGCTCGGCCTCATCGACCCGGCGGGCCAAGAGCATCGCACGATAGGTGCGCACGTCAGCGTCCAAACTTCTCGCAGCTTCGTGCCGGCTCCCTGTCCCCTTCATCGTGCTCTTTCTAGCACGGTCCCAACCATACCGACGCCATCAGGGCACACTGCACGATGTAAGAACCGTTCTTTACTCCACGTAAAACTCAGCCCCTCGACTGTTCCGCTATGCGATCAACTAGCGACGGCGGTCCACGATATCGTTTGTCCATCGCCCAGGAAACGATGGGCTGCGGCTGGCTCTGGCCTTCTGCAGCTTGCGGGGCGTCCAAACCACCGGATGCGATTGCGAAAAATGTACGAGTAGGCGGCCGAAACTCAAACTCGTTCGCCATTGTTGCGCTCCGATTCTTGGATGAGGCCGAACCGCTCGCAGTAGTCGGCAAACAAGGGCCCGTGTTCCTCACGACTCAGCCCAAACTCCTCTAACGTGTAACTGTGCTTGCCGTGCTTTTCGCGCGGACGGTTCTCCAGGTAAGTGTGCATGCGGTCGCGGCTATCGGGGCTCCATTCGAACCCGAAGTGCTCGTAGAGCTCTTCGATGACCTCGAGCGGCCTTTTCAGGATGTCCTCGAACTGAACGTCGAAGAATCTCGCCGCGCCTCCTTGGGCTTCGATGCGATCTCGCTGTTCCATGCCGGCGTTGAGCAGCCTTGCCCAATGCGCCACTTCGTGTGCGGCGGTTTTCGCCGGATCGACATCGTCTGAAAACGCGCTTCGCAGCGCGCACCCCACGCTCGACAAGGAACCCATGACGTCCATGGGGTCCCGATGGGTCTGAACAATTGCGGCCTTGGGGTACTCGTCGACGAGCGCTTGAATGAACGGCAGGTGTCCCGGGCTCTTGAGAACCCAGCGCGGCGCGTGGTAGTCGACCTGGAGGTGTTGCAGGAACATTCGGTGCCAGCGATAGGCGCCCCCACCGTCCTGCTTGCGCAGCCACTCATCGTAGCTGGGTATGAAGAAGCTCGCTCCCCACATCACGCTCATGAACTGCGAAGACGTCATCGCGATGCACTCTTGGGGCAGGGTGGCGCCAAGCTCGTGAATCGCCCGAAAGCCGGGCACCAGGGTTTCGATCTCATTCATCGTCTTGTCGACGAGCGGAATGCGGGGATCGGTGAGAAACGACTCGGCGCGCGCAGGAGGGAACGGCTCTTCGACTTCGTATGAGATGGGCCAACGGTGGTTCGGGTCTTGTGCGAGGAGCTCGTAGAAGATCGTCGTGCCCGTGCGCGGCAGGCCGAGCACGAAGAGCGGCCCTTCGATCTGCTGCTGCGCGACCTCCGGGCGCTGTCTTCGATAGTCGATGATCTGAAGCCGGTGCTCCAAACGGACGCGCACCATGTTCTTGGCCGCCATCCGACCGATGGTGGACAACTTGGCCTCATCGTTGAGGGCTTCGATCAAGATCCGAAGCCCGGGAAGGAAGCTTTCGTCGCCGAAGTCAGAGAGACCGGTCTTCTTCACGGCCTCGCTCATCAGCTTGTCCGCGTCGAGCCCCGACGAGCCAATGCCAATCTGACGCGCCAACGCCCCTAGCCGATTGATGGCCTTCACCGGGAACGGTTGGTCCGGGGACGGGTACTGCATGCGAACCCCGCTTATACATTGGAAGAGCCGCAACACGAAGGGCACACAGCCTCCGTCGCGTGTGCGCTGCCGTGGTATCCTCGTTCCCGTGCCCCAGGTCATCCTCGATAGCCGGTTCAACGGGCCTCCCGATTCGGGAAACGGAGGGTATGTGTGTGGGTTGATTGCGAACGCGCTTGGCGGGCCGGCCATTTCCACTCTGCGAAAGCCCCCGCCACTCGAGCGGCAGCTCATCCTGGAAACGCCGGAACAAGGCAAGGCGGTCTTGCGGGACGGTGACACGGTGATCGGGGAAGCAGTCTCCGCACCCCTGAGCCTCACGTTGCCCGAGCCGCTTTCGTTCGATGAAGCGGTTGAAGCAAGCAAGCGTTATGTGGGGTTTGAGTCGCACATCTTCCCGACGTGTTTTGTCTGCGGGCCCGGACGGCCTCTCGACGATGGGATGCGACTGTACCCAGGAGCGGTCCCGGGACGTTCGATCGTCGCGACGCCGTGGACACCGGATGCCTCGATGCCTCACGACAACAATCGAATCCGGGACGAAATCGTTTGGGCAGCCCTCGACTGCACGAGCTTCTTCCCCCACTACCCAACGCAGGCAGTGCTTGGACGCCTGCACGGCGACATTCTTCGCGAAACCAGAGTCGGTGAACGCTATGTGGTCGTCGGTTGGAAGGTCGGCGGTGAAGGTCGAAAGCTGTGGTCCGGCACCGCGGTCTTCGATGAAGATGGAAACGCGTGCGCCTCGGCATTGACGACATGGATCCAACTCAAGCTGGACCAAGCGGACTTTTGCGTTGAAGCGGGCGGGTGAGCAGGGTTCGTCTGCCCGCCCGCTCCTGCCTTTCGAGCCCTGGCCAGGCCCTCTCACTCGGTGGTAGACGACAAGCATGGTTAAGAGAGCGATTGCAGCGAGTCTGATGCTTGCGTTCTTCGGTGCATGCGCCAGCCGCCAGAATCCACAGAGTCCCGGGAAGGTATCGGCAGACACCGCGTTCCTGAACGGCCGAATCTACACGGTCGATGAGACTCAGCCGTGGGTTGAGGCGGTTGCGATCAAAGAGGGCCGCTTCATTGGGGTCGGGACCGACGAGGAGGTGAGTGCGGCGGTCGGGAGGGAGACCCGGGTCGTCGATCTCAAAGGCCGCTTCGCGATGCCTGGCGTCTTCGACCTGCACTCACACCCGTTCATCACGCCATGGTACGGGAGCATGAACCTCGCGCTCCGACAGGCTGGCGACACGGACGCGATCCTGGAGCAGGTGCGCGCCTACGCGAAGGCCCACCCCGACAAGGAGTGGATCATTGGCGGCCAGTGGCTGCTCGGGAATTTTCCAGATGACAACCCGTACAAGGAGCTGCTGGACGAGATCGTGCCCGGTCGCCCAGTCGCCCTGCTCGATCAGAGCGGCCATTCGATGTGGCTGAGCTCCCGTGCGCTGGAGCTCTCCGGGATCACGCGGGAGACCCCGACGAGCCAACTCATCATCATTGAGAAGGATCCAAAGTCTCGCGAGCCTACCGGTACGATTCGTGAACAGGCCATCCAGCTAGTGGAACGAGTCATTCCTCAAGCCTCTGCGCAGGAGTATGCGGAGGTCATCGAAGAGACCTTCGACATGTTTCTTTCTTACGGGGTCACTTCCCAACAGACCGCGGAAGGGCATCGAGTGCCGCTGGAAGCACTCACTCTCCTGGAAGAAGACGGGCGGCTTCGACAGCGCGTCTTCGTGAGCTGGGATTGGAAGACCACACTGAACCTCGCCTATTCCGTCGATGAGATCGAACGACAAATCGCGAATCGAGGAACCTACGAGTCGGAGTTGGTTTACCCGAACTACGTCAAGATCTTCGCCGACGGAGGACCGAATGCGAGGACTTCCCTTCTGCTCGAACCCTACGAGGGCGACCCCCGCTTCTTTGGCGACGCCAACATGACCACGGAGGAATTTGCCGCGGCCTTCGTCAAGTTCGACGAGATGGGCGTGGGACTGCACATCCACGCCATCGGAGACGGGACGATCCGGCGTGTGGTGGACGCGCTCGAAATCATGAAGCGGAACAATGGCGACACCGGCGTTCGTCACAAGGTGGCCCACAACATGATGATCACGCATGAGGACTTGGAACGGCTTGCGGCCATGAAGGACGTGAACATCGATTTCTCCCCGCCGCTCTGGTATCCGCACGCGGGCGCCATCGCGAGCTTCAATCCGGCCGTGGGGGCTGAACGCGCCCAGAAGGTCTACCCGGTCAAGACCGCTGTCTCGACGGCGCTTCACGTAGGGCAGGGCGCTGATTGGCTGACCGCCAACCCCACCCCCGATCCGTTCATCGCGATGGAAGGTTTCGTGACGCGCAAGAACCCGTTCGACCCGGCCCTGACGGGCACCGTCAATCCCTCCGAGGCGGTATCTCTCGCCCAGGCGATTGCCATTTGCACCCTCGAAGGCGCTTGGGTGCTAGGCGCTGAAAACGATCTCGGCTCGATCGAGGTCGGCAAGCGAGCCGATATGATCGTCCTCGACCAGAATCTGTTCGAGGTCGACCCTGACGAGATCAGCAATACGAAGGTGCTCCAAACGATCCTCGGTGGCGATGTCGTCTTCGACAGGAGCCTCGAGTGAAGCGCGTTGCAGACACCAAAAAGCAATTCATTCCCAGAGCATGCGAGGCCAAGCCGGCGGTCTCGCTAAGAACGTGGCGGGGGAGTACTGTCCTCAAATCGTCTGGAGGTGGCCATGAAGCCACCGGTCGCAAGACAATCGCGGAGTGTCCCTCGCTCGCATCCGTTCGGGTGCACTGACGCGGGACCCTGCGCCGCGCCCAGGCGCGAAAGGAGCTTGTGATGGGACGCTCAGTTTTGCCGTGGGTGTGCGCCTTTGCGCTGATCGTGCTTCCCGTTGTCGGATGCAGCGAAGAGAACACAGACGGCGGTGGCGGAAGTGCTGCAACCGGTGGCATCGGCGGAGATGGCGGGACTGGTGGCTCACCTGGAGACTCAGGCGACATCACGGGCGTCGTCTTCACCCCGAACGGAGCGACGTTCGATGTGCTTCCGGGTGCGGTCTTGACCATCGCTGACGGGCCGAGCGCGACGGCCGACGGGTTGGGTCGCTTCCTTCTCGAGGACGTCGACGCGGGGGTGCCCGTCGTCGTGCGGGTCCAGGGCCCGCCGGTGACCGACCCCGACGACCTCGACGTTTTCAGTACGGCGGAGCTCATGGTGACCGTCCCGCTGGATGATCGGGTCGACCTCTTTCCGGTTCTGCTGCGCGGATGTGTCGGCTACATCGACGCCTCCTCGGGCGGCACAGCCACCTTCGACGACTGTGGTGGCGCCGGAAGCGGCGCCGTGACGTTGAGCGCCGGCGCTCTCGAAGAGGCCGGCGGGGACGCGTTCACCGGCGTCGTTCGGCTCGAGGTGGCCATCGTCGACCCGCTCGACCCGCTCGACCGCGCGGCGGTCCCGTTGGAGCCCCCACCGCTCGTCGACCTGGTGCTCGGCGCCATCGAAGTGCGTCTCCCGGATTCGGCGACCCTGGCACTTCTGAGCCTGGCCGAGGGCCAGAGCGCGACAGTTCGGCTGTTGCTCGACGAGGTCCCGGAAGGGAGCAGCGATGACGACATCGAGCTCAGCACCTACGACGAGGACCTCCACGCCTGGGTCAACGAACCTGCGGGCACAGTCGTGACGAACGGCGAGGGCCGCTTCTACGAGTTCGATGCGACGCACTTCACGCGCCTCATGATGGGACTCAACCCTGCCGAGCGGCGGCAGCGCTGCGTCACCGCTGTGCCCGGCGTATGCCGAAGTGCGAACTGCAACTGCAGCGTCGATCCCTGCGATCGTGTGCCTACCAACGTGCTCGTCTCGGACCGCTTGCGGGCGACTCAGCAAGTGATGGGCACCCGCCTCGAGTCCTGCGTCATGGTCACGAGTGACAGTCCCGCCACGTTCTTCTTCTGGGCGACGAGCGAGACGGGTGAGCTCAGGACGGGCACAGCCGGCATCACGAGCACGGGCAACGGTGCCACCCACGAAGACTGCTGTGCGGATCGGGCCCCTTTCCCGGGCAACGACGTCTGCGACTGTCTCGACCTCGGCTTCGTCACCCTCGAGGCGCCACAGCTCGGATGTGTCGAGGGTCTGCTGCGAACGCCCACTGGCCCTCTATCGGGTCCGATCGACGTGCGCGTGGGAGGGCAGCGCATCGGCCAGGTCACCGCTGACACCGACGGGACGTTCTGCGGCGATCTGCCGGTGCAGTTTGGCAATACGGAGACCGAGCTCGTATTCACGGACGGTCGTGGCAACGAGGTCACGATTACCCCCAGCCCGAGCTCGCGCGGCCAGACCTGTGCCGGCGCCAACTGTCAGCAGGTCGGCAGTCAGACGACCAGCTGCAATCTGGCCGGGACCTGCACCGAGGCGGCCTTCACCACCGAGCTGGTAGACGAGTCCGCTCAATGCAGCTCGGCGGGGGCCTTTCAGTCCGACTGTGAGACTTGTTTGGGGGTCGTCGGCACCTCCTACCTGTTGGTCAACGGCACCAGCAGCCAGGGCCAGATTCAGAAATATACTTGGGGTGTCGCCCAGCTCGCGCCCGTCGCATCGCCCCTCATCCCCGGTGGTAGCGCAGAGGGAGCCACGGCCGGCTTCTGCCTGGGGACGGGTCAGTATCGCGTGCGCCTCGTCACGTGGTCCGATCTTCGGGTCGGTCGCCGGGACTCAGCCGACGCCTTCGTTTCCGTTGGCTTTCCCTGGCCGGGACCCTGCTCGGGCAGCGTGACCCAGGACAATACCGGCCTCAACTTCAGTGGCACCGTGACCTACACCTACGACGGCTTCGACCTGATGAGCATCGACGACGACCGGACGGTCGGGGGGCTTTCCACCGACTTCGTCGAGCACTTCAGCACGACCGAGATGAACGTGGACGGGGTGAACGTCCCGGCCGGGACGCTGCTCGAGGTCGAGAGGTCGGGTGGTGGGTTCCTCGAGACCTACCACTACTACGCACCCGACCACTCGGACATCGCCGCCCTGGCGCATCCGGCATTCTACGTGCGCGAGGTGATTCACAGCAACACCGGCGGCCCCGTCCTACGAACCGATCGCTACAGCTACGCCCCGGCGACGCCCACCGTCGGAGCCACTGCGATCTCCTGCACCCAGTGGATCTGCAACACCGGCGACGTCACAAGGTGCGAGGGCGTGCCGCCCGAGGTCATCCCAATCGTGGGGGAGCCGCAGACCTTGGAGTTCAACGAGCACGGCCAGCTCATCCAGGTCGGCACGACAGTCTACGACTACACGGCCAACACACCGATCGACTTCCACGAGTTGGTCTGCGCCAAGCCCTTCACCCATCCCCGCCCCATCGCCTACCCCCTCGACACACAAACCGCCGGCGCATTCGTCAATGACTACACCTACGACGGCTCGCACAACCTCACCGAGGTCGAGACGGGACAGGGGGCACAGACCGCGGTCTGGACCTACCTCTACGATTGCTGGGAGCCGTAAGCACATAATGCCGCCGTGATTCCCCCGGAGGTGTGGGGCTTAGCCCGCTTGGTCCAACGGCACGATCGCTTTGAGTTCCTTCGCTTTCGCCAGCGACTCTTCCTCCAGATCGTGGTCTTCTTGAAGGCCCAGCCAGAACTTCGCCGAGGTTCCGAAATACTTGGCCAGGCGTAGCGCTGTGTCCGCGGTGACGGAGCGCCGCCCGTGGAGGATCTCCGAGACTCGTGTTGCAGGGACGCCGATCTCCTTCGCCATGCGATATGCGCTTACTCCCAGAGGCTTGAGAAACTCTTCGCCAAGCACTTCTCCCGGGTGAACATTCTTTAGTCTTCGGCCCATAGCGACTCCTCAGCGATGGTAGTCCACGATGGCGACGTCGTGCGCATGACCATCCTTCCAGCGAAAGCAAACTCGCCACTGCTGATTGATGCGAATACTATGCTCGCCGCGCCGGTCACCCTTGAGAGCCTCCAGTCGATTGGCCGGGGGCACCTTCAAGTCTTCGAGGCTTTGTGCGTTGTTCAGCATGCGGAGCTTTCGTCTGGCGACTTGTTGGATCGAACGGGGGAGCTTCTTGGAAACGTCACCCCGCCAGATCCGCTCGGCTTCCTTGTCTCGGAAGCTCTTGATCATGATGCATAGTAACGCAAGACATTACTAACGACAAACGTTATTATCGGAGCCTCGGCGGATTCGAGTGGAAGGCTGGGCTTCGTGTCGGGGAGCTGGCGCATACCTTGGTATCGGACGTGAGCAGGTGAGGTTTCCGCCCTAGTTAGCGCTGACGCACTCGACGACAACCATGAACGGCCCGCGTTTGTTGGAGGTACCCATGAAATTCATCTCGCCCACCTGGAGCCCTTCGCTCTCGACGAAGGATCGAAGACGGGCCTCGTGGTCTTGCTCAAATGGGAGAGAGAAGCCGAACGCTTCGTCGGTGAGCTCGAGGGTCTTCTTGGCGGCACTGGACTTGCCCACAGCGGTTAACCGTTCACCGTAGACGTCGGCCACGATGATGCTTCCCGGTGCCGCGTGCTGCTTCATGTCTCGAAGCCCACGACGCACGGACTCCTCCGTGAGGTAGAGGGTGACTCCCTCCCAGAGAAAGAGGGTCTTCTTCGACGCGTCATACCCGGCCGCTTCCAACCGTTCGAATGTGTCCTCTTTCTCGAAGTCCACGGTGACGAATGTCACGCCCGCGGTGTCTAAGCCCGCGTCCGCGAGCGCAGCGGTCTTCACTTGTTGGGTGACTTCCTCGTCGGCTTCGAAGAACCGCTGCGGCCCAGCTCGCAAGCCGCCGTAGCAGCGGGTATCGTATCCCGCACCCATGACCACGAACTGCTCCGCTTCAGGCATGCGGCGCTCGATGATCGCGTCGAAGTAGCGAGTCCGCGCGGTCACGAGGTCGCGTATGTCCTCCTGGCCCGGCGCGACTTGCCGCGGGTAGAATGAATTTTCGCCGGCGATGCGCGAGTAGACCCACAGCGGGAAGAGCACCATCCACATGCCCAGGGGTGAATAATTCGGCAGCACGCTCGCCATGCGCACGGTCGCCTCGTCTTCGCGCAGCCCGAATTCATGCATCGTCCATCGACCGCTCATCACATCGATCCCCGTCTGCGAGACGCCCAAGCCGCTTGCTGATCAGAATCTGCTTATAAGTAGCCAGCGCCAACCCGACGATCGCCACGGGGACGAACAACAGCTGCAGCGGAATGAAAACGAGGAGCGCGAGAGCTTTCATGGCGTGCCAATGTAGCCCATCTGGCGACCAGTCAATCGCGCCGCATATAGAAAGGCCCCGAGACCATTTGTGATCTCGGGGCCGGCGTCCCTAATCACTCCGAGTTGGAACCAAGTTGTGGGGTTCCTTACAGATTGGGACGGGCTTCGGAGGCTCGCGGCGTGAGGCCGACTACTTGTTTGGATTAGGAGTCCCGTCACCAGGGAAGCGCAACCCGCCAACGGCATCGCTTGCCGCCTCTTCAATCCGCTCCACCGTGGTGCCCCAACAACGCTGTCAGGCGACATGAGAAACTGACCCCTAGGCGACATCGAAAACTGATCCCCCTCCGAGAGGAGGGAAATCATGGACAAAAGGGCACAATCCCCCGGTCTCAGGGCAGGGAGGAAGCCGATGCGCATGCCGGAGGCGCGAGGTGCGGGTGGTCAACGGCCAAGATCGGATTTCTCTTGTTCTCTCTCGCGGCCGAGGTACCGTCAGGCCCGGACCGCGATGACCATCTTCATCTACTCTGGAATGTTCTCGATTGTCGGCGCGCTCTCCCATGACCTCTCCTTTCTCCGGTGCCGATCATACGTGCTGAGCCAAGTGCCTCTCTAGCGCCGCGGTTACCACGTCTGCTCCATCGAAGTTGCTGATGTGGGCGGCGTTGGGGACGATGAGCAACTGGGAGTTCGGGATTCCGTCTGCCATCCGTTTCGCACGAGCCGGCGGCTGGGACTTGTCTTTCTCGCCCACGATCACGAGGGTGGGGACTTCGATTTCCGCCAGTTGCTCCGTGACGCTTTG
>PVMK01128107.1_pt1 | contig 15780 bp, 16 predicted proteins | sample 1853481 | NCBI WGS metagenome assembly PVMK01 (sample SAMN08533507, study PRJNA380276) | Marine sediment metagenome, whole genome shotgun sequencing project.
TTCGGCGGGTTCGACATCGGCCTCGCGTCAGACCCAGATGACGGGTGGTGCGGTCCATGCTGCGGCAGTTGGCCTGAGGGACCAAATCATCGCTGCCCACAACGGTGACGAATTGAGAGACGACGGCGTCTATCTCAATAACGAACGGACCGCGACCATCGACGATGTCTGTGTGGCGGGGCCAGTTGAGTGCCTGGTGCAGTTCCGTCATCCAGAGACGTTCCCGCCGGACGAGAACGGCCAGGGTGATGTACACGCCGGATTCGTCGTCGCCGCGCACAGGGCGGTCGTGGACGTCGATCCTGAGCTTGGTCTCATGCGAGTCGTTCGCGTCGACACGGCACAGGACGTCGGGACGGCCCTCAACCCCCAAGCGATCACCGGCCAGCTCGAGGGTGGGATCATGCAAGGTATGGGTCTTGCCGTGATGGAGCAGCTTGTGGTCAAAGAAGGCGTCATCCTGAATCCCACGTTCACCGACTACCTGATCCCAACGTTCCTCGACGCACCCGATGTCGAGACCCGGATCATCGAAGAGGGCGACCACTGGGGCCTTTCGGCGCCAAAGGGATCGGCGAATCCCCCACCATCAGCTCGACCCCAGCGATCGTCGCAGCCATCAACGCGGCGACAGGCAAGCATCTGACAAGAGTCCCGGTTCTCCCTGAGGACATCGCTGGGACAACCTGAACCGGCGGAGAGACCGCATCGGTCAGCGAGTCCGAGCGTGCGCGGCTACTTCAGCTCCACTCTGATGAAGTGCACTGTGCCGGTGCCAACATTCTCAACCGAGTGGGTCGTAGCTGGCGTCCAGAATGTTGCACCGACAGGTATCTCGACTTCGGCACTTTCGCCATCACCGGACGTAATCAGAATCGTGGCGTCATTCAATGCGTGCATGACAGAATCCGGATGGGAATGCATCGGCGATACGACTCCCGGCTCACCCGTGACATCCAACACCCGCACCCGTTCTCGAAAAGAATGCTGTACACCTCGGGGGTGACAGCTACGGCATCAGAGTCCATCTATCCCTCCAATCAATACGATGCGTTCACCCTAGGGAATGTCTGAGGTCCACGTCCAGGCATACCAGATAGTGAGTCCATTGAACACGAAGCTCACAACAATGAGGAAGTTGTCGTACCAGCCAACGTAGGGCAATCCGAGGAGATTCAACGCGATGGCAAGTGTGGCAACGACAATGCTGACCAAGCGAACGGCGGGGTACGGCAACGTCAGGGACAGGACGACCATGACGATCGGAACCAACATGATGACAGCAGCTCCCAGCCACACGCCCTGGGATGCCGCAATACCGTCAATCTCACCAGGTGTTATGTCGCCAGCGAACAGTCGCAACACATCGCCAAGGAGGTACGTGAGCATCAGCGACACCCACAAACCCGAAAGAATGATTCTTACTCTCGGCACGTCAGACAACGTCTTCTCGCACCACACCGTCGACGTCGAAAACGAGGTCGGGCCCGTATGCGGTTGAGGGTGTTTGGAAGCCCGGAGCGATGTCTCCGCCGAGAATCCGCTGCACGATTCCGATCGCGGCCGCTGCAGTCCACACAAGACCAGCCTCGGGACCGTGGAGGCGGGCAACCGCGATGCCGCCGGCGTCATCGGTCACCTCTCCCCACACCGCGGTCTTCGTCTGGTCGCGTTCCTGTTCCGTTGCGCCACCCCTCAGTTGTTTCTTGGCCATGTTACGAACGAAGGGGACCTTGAACAGCGGGCGGATTCGATCAACCAGATCCATCTGTCTAACCATCTCGGGCGGAAAGACGAGGTAGTCCTCGATATTCGGAATCCCGGTGCTCCTGTGAGCAAGGATGATGTCACCCCATGTCATCATTGACGCCACCTCTTCGCCTTCACCGAAGTCGATCATCCTGGTCTTTCGCGTGGATGCCGCGACCACCTCTCCGTCAACCCTGTGCTGCTTGTTCGATCCGTACGGAATAAGTTCGATCATCGTATTGAGCGTGCCGGGAGGCAGCCCGGCGGGGCCTCTCGCCCGAAACGAGAGGGTGAGATGGGTCGCTGTCGGTAGACGCTGTTTGAGGTATGCCGCAAGACAATCTGTCGGCACGACATCGAAGCCTGCGCTCGGCAACAACATCACGCCAGCGGCCACTGCGGCGGCATCGCGCTCGGACACCATCTCGTATACCGGTGGCTCACCCGTGATATCGAGATAGTGCGTGCGCGTTCTCAGACAGGCATCAAGGATCGGCACGGCGGTGCGAATGAACGGACCAGCACAGTTGAGCACCACAGGGACGTCTGACATTGCTGCATCGAGGCTCGGAGCGTCGTCGACCGATGCAACGCGATATTCGAGTCCAAGCTCCGATGCCTGGTCCTCCAACGCCGTGGCACTTCGGCCGCTCAGGATCGGTTGCAGTCCTCCATCGACTGCCAGTTGGGCAGCCGCCCGGCCGACATAACCGGTCGAACCGTACAAGAGAAAATCAGCCATTCGTGAAACTCCTTCAGAGTTCTTCTCTCACGTTCCACACGGCACGGGACGTACATCGGACTCCAAGTCGGACACGATGATGCCACAACCGGTACCGCCGACCCAAAAAGAAACCGAAACGCGCCCCAAGAAAACTGTGTATGTTCAGGTGGTCCCAACCAGGAGGAGAAAGATGGGAGACCATCCCAACGCAGCCAAATATCGAGCAGCACATGCTGCTTTTGCATCGGGAGACCTTGAGTCGTTTCGCAGCATGCTGGCCGATGACGTTGTCTGGAACACGCTCGGTGGAGACACGATCTACGGAGCGGAGGCCGTGGCGACCTCGATGTCAGGTCTGGCTGGCCTCGACTTCGACATCAGCCTTCACGATGCAGTTGCCAACGATGATCACGTCATCGGACTCGTCGACGTGCATGTCACCGCTGGCGACAAGGAGATCAGTTACCGAACTGCCGAAATCCATCATGTCGATGGAGAGGGCAAGGTCACCGAACGGTGGACCTTCTCGGACGACACTAAGGCGATCACAGACTTTTTCGCGTCCCTTGGTTAGAGCGCGTTCGCTCGTCGTCAGCTCTCTGCCCACTCCTTGAAGAGGCCAAGCCCTTCTTCGATGTCTGGGACGTCGATGCCTGAGTAGGCGAAACGGATGTACTTGTTCGGTTCGTTCGGCTGCTCGCGTCCGAAGTGGAGGCGGTTCGTGAACGACACGCCTGTGGCGTGGAGCGCCGCACGGCGGAACTCCTCATAGTCGTTCAGGCCCTTCGCCTCCATCAGGTTCGTGACGTTCGGGAATAGATAGAACGTGGCATTCGGGATGAACGTGTCGATCCCCTCGATCGCATTCAGACCAGCAGCGGTTGCGTCTCTGCGCGCTTCGAGCGTGTTGAGGATCGCCTGCACCTCGCTCTGGTCACCCTCGAGTCCCGCAAGGGCGCCGTACTGGATGAAGTGGTTGGAGCAGGATTCATCGTTCACGTTGATCTTCGCGATCACGTCGACGATCTCCTTCGGTCCAACACTCGCACCGAGGCGCCACCCAGTCATCGCGAACTTCTTCGAGAACGTGTAGAGCACAACCGTACGCTCAGCCATACCTGGCTGCTCGACAAACGACGTGCTCTTGCCCGCGTAGCGCATATCGAAATAGGCCTCATCCGCGAGGACATACAGATTGCGGTCCCTTACGAGTTGAGCCAGGCGCTCGAGTTCCTCTGGTGAGCTCTCGGCCCCCATTGGGTTCTGAAGGTCGTTGAGGATCAGGAGCCGGGTCTTATCTGTGAGCCCACGCTCAATCGTATCGAAGTCGATAGCGAAGTTCGCGTCGCCCTCGACGTATCCGTAGGGCACAGCTTTTCCCCCGTTGAACTCGATCTGTGACTCATAGATCGGATAGCCAGGATTCGGGTAGAGCACCTCGTCCCCTGGGTTCATCATTGTCAGGATGAACTTGCCAATGGTTGGCTTGCCGCCCGGTTGGACAACGATGTTCTCCGCCTCATAAGGGGTGTTGTGAGATGCGGCGAGGTCCGCTGCAAGAGCCTCGCGCAGCTGTGGGATGCCGGCATTCGGGCAGTACCCCGTCTTCCCATCAGCGATTGCCTTTTGCGCACCGTCAACCACGGTTGAGGGTGTGGGAAGGTTTATGTCGCCGAGGTGGAAGGGGAAGACACGGTTCCCCTGTGCGGCGAACGTTGCGGCTTCGGCTGAAACCGCAAAGGCGGTCTCTGTGCCAAGGTTTGAGATTCGGTCTGCAATGCGCATGTCTGTGTTTCCCTCTTACTCGTTTTCCAGTTCGGCTGAGTTGACGATGCTCGGAACCGCCCGGGGCACGTCCCCCGCCAGGAACGGGAGCACATCGTCGCTCTCCCACAACGGGTAGCCCTGAAGGATTCCTGCCACGTTCGCTGCTGCGAGTGTTGCCATCCCCTCACGTGTCCACTTCGTCGCCGAGGCAATGTGAGGGACGATGACGACGTTGTCGAGATCAGCAAGGCCCTCCTTCATGGCTGGCTCGTCCTCGAAGACATCCAGGCCTGCAGCAAATTCAGGGTTGGCGCGACAGTGAGCCACGAGTGCGTCCTCATCGATTACCGGCCCACGGCTCGAGTTGACGAGGATGGCATCGGGCTTCATCACAGCCAACGTTTCGGCGTTGATGAGGTGGTGTGTGCTTTCGTCAAGAACCGTGTGCACGCTGACGACATCTGCCACGGCCAACAGCTCCTCGACGGTCTCGGCCCGTGTCGCCGTCACCGGTTCCTCGCCGTGTGCGACGAGGAACGTGGAGTAGTCGGCGACGTATTTCTCGAGGGTCTCGTTCGGGTAGAGGTCGTAGTACACAAGATTCATCTTGTGTCCTTCAACCATCATCCGACCGTATGCCGCGCCGATACGGCCCGCCCCGATCACACCGACCGTGGCGCCAACGAACCGAGTGCCCATGAACATTGCCGGGAGCCATCCGTGGTACCTGCCGCCTCGCATGAACCTATCGGCTTCCGCTATGCGTCTTCCTGCCGAGAACGTCAGTGCAACAGCCATCTCTGCGGTCGTCTCGGTCAGCACACCAGGCGTGTTCCCAACCGGAATCCCGGCAGCGGTAGCTCCCGCAACGTCAACGTTGTTGTATCCAACGGCGAAGTTCGAGTACGCGGTGCCTCCCGCCGCTGCAAGGGCCCCAAACAGGGATGCGTTCCAGTCTTCGGTCAACTGCCCGATGACTCCATCACAGGAGTCGCCCATCTGCTCCTTGATCTCATCAACGGTCAGTACATCCTCTGACGTACACACCTCCACCCTGCACCCCGCGGCGGTCAGGATGTCAAGCCACCGATTGCCGGGGAGTTCCTTCGTGACGATCACTCGACGATCGCCATCGACGTTGTGCACGGTCCATGCTTTTGGCACCATCTGCGTCACCTTTCGCTACCCCAAACAATAGCCCTCACATCGTGAGCGCCATCACCGACTTCTGCACATGGAGACGATTCTCCGCCTGGTCAAATACTCGGCTCCAACGGCCGTCGATGACCGAGTCGGTCACCTCGATGTTGCGGTCCGCGGGGAGTGGGTGCATGTAGATCGCGTCCTCGTCTGCCATCTCCATCCGACGGGGATCAACGATCCAGTCCTTGTAGTTGTCAGAGATCTTCGCTGATTCCTCGTGGTCCGATGTGGTGAGCATGGAGCCCCATGACTTCGCGTACACGACGTCTGCGCCGGCCATGCCCTCGTCGAAATCCTCGACGATCTCGAACGAGCCGTGGTACTTCTTGGCGTTCTCCTCTGCCTGAGTGATGATCTCTGGCATCAGCTTGAATTCCGGTGGGCGGGTGAGACGGACGTTCATGCCATAGCGCGTCATCAGGAGGATGACGCTCTGAGGAACGCTGATCGGCTTCTGATAGCTCGCTGCATAGGCGTAGCTCATGTTGATAGTGAGCTTGCGGGGGTCGCCCTTCTGCTCAATGATCGTCAAGAGGTCAGCAAGTGCCTGGAACGGGTGGTACCAGTCATCCTGCATGTTGAGTACAGGGACGCGGCTCGCTTCTGCAACGGCGCGCATGTAGTCGTTGCCAACGCCCCAGTCGACCTGGCGGATTGCGATACCGTCATCGTAACGACCGAGAATCTCACCGATCTCCTTCCACGTGTCGCCATGCCCTATCTGGGTACTGGATGAGTCGAGGAACATGGCGTGACCACCGAGCTGGGCCATCCCGGCTTCGAAGCTCGCCCTGGTCCGTGTGCTTGCGAAGAAGAACAGCATTGCAAGGACCTTGTCACGCAGCAGTGGGTGTGACTCTCCGAGCGCTCGACGACGTTTCAAATCCATTGCGACATCGATGACCGTGTCGAGTTCGTCCTTGGTCCATTCCTGGGTCGTGATCATGTCACGGCCATGCAGATAGGTTTGCATCAATTGCTCCTTTGTAGCTATTTGGTCCTGGTCATGCTCCGGCTCGCCTTCGCATGAGCCGGAAACGGAGTAGGTCATCGCGGAAGTACGACGTTGCGCGCACCACCGGTTCGTTGTTCTGGTCGAAGCCGATCTCGTCGAACGAGATGGCCAGCGTGCCGGTAGCGACGCCGAGTTTGCCAGCAAGTTCTTTGTCGAGGGCGACAGGGATGATCTCTGAGAGGTAGTAGCTGAGCGTACGATTGGTGTGTCGCTCGAGGAACTCATAGACCGGCGGCACTTCGTCATCTGAATGCTCCGTGTCCGTGAAGATGCGGCTCGGTATGCGATTGATGGTGAGGATTACAGGTTCCTCGTCCTCGAGAAAAAGCTTCTCGAGCACCAACACGGTGTCATCCTCATCGAGTCCAAGGGTGTTGGCCGTCTCAGAGTCTGGGATGACCGTCGTCTCTGTCAGCACCCGAACCGAAGGCGTGTACCCGTGGTCCTCGAGCACCTGCTCATACGACCAGATCTCCTCGAGACGTGACTTTATCTGGAGGCCCTGTTCGTTCACGAACGTGCCAGATCCCTGCTTCCGATAGATCGTCCCCTCGTGTTCGAGCCGACTCAGGGCATCACGCACGGTCGTGCGGCTCACACCGAGATCGCTCGCCAGTTCGGTCTCCGGGGGTATGCGACCGTCCTCAAAGCCGTTCTCGGCAATGCGCTCCTTGATGTGGAGCATCACCTGATCGGTGAGTGAAGGATTGCGGGTAATCATCGGGATCGAACCGGTTGGCGTAGGGTCATCATGTCGTAGTATAGTATGACCAATACACGCAGACCAATCCCAGGAGGACATTCATGCGTAGCTTCGCCGGACGCGACATTCTCTCTCTCAAGGAATTCGAGAGGAACGAGTTCTTCCACCTCTTCGAGATCGCAGATCGCCTCGCACCGATCGCTCGCGAGCGACGGAACACCGATCTTCTCGCTGAGAAGATCCTCGTACCAGCCTTCTATCAGCCGTCGACCCGTACGCGACTTGCTCACGAAGCAGCCATGCATCGCCTCGGTGGAGCCGTAAACGGATTCTCAGACGCGAAGATGACGCGCGCTGGCGACTTCTATCAGGAGTCGATCAAGGACACCGTCCACATGCTCGAGTACTACGGCGATGTCATCGTCATGCGTCACTTCGAGCAGGGTGCTCCTGCTGAGGCAGCCAAGTGGGCTTCGATCCCCGTCATCAACGCAGGCGACGGATGGGGAGAGCACCCAACACAGGTCCTCACGGATCTCTACACCGTGCTCAAGGAGAAGGGCACCCTCGATGGGCTGACCTGGGTCGCGATCGGTGACCATCGCATGCGAACGATGCACTCCCTCGGGTACGCACTGTCACAGTTCGACGCCGAGATGGTCATCCTCTCCCCCGAGGAGATGGCTCCCCTGCCAGAGTTCCTCGAGGAGCTCGATGCCAAGGGCACGAACTACCGCACCGTCGAGCACATCGACGAAGTGATCGGCGAGGCCGATGTCATCTACATGGAGCCTGTCATCCAGCCGGATTACACGATCCCCGTGCATGAAAGGCCTGACGACTACGGCATCACGCCAGACAACTACAAGATCACCCAGGAAGTAATGAGCAGGGCAAAGGGTGACTCGATCGTCCTCCACTCGCTGCCTCGCATGGATGAGTTGTTAGTCGAGGTCGACGATCTCAAGCATGCCCGCTACTGGCAGGAAGCCTTCAACGGCGTCGTAATGCGCATGGCGCTCCTGTCCTCGGTCCTCGGATCATGGGAGTGATGCCAAGACTCGTAATAGCCATCGGCGGCAACTCGCTGATTCCTGACGGTGACCACCAAACCGTTCAGGATCAGTACGCCGCCGCGGCTGAGACGGGCGACCATATCGCCGGTCTTGTGGAGAAGGGCTGGGAAGTTGCGATCTCGCACGGCAACGGGCCCCAGGTGGGCTTCATCCTGCGGCGGTCCGAGCTGGCAAGCAGCGAGCTGCATGAAATCCCGCTCGACTACTGCGGTGCGGACACACAGGGCGCTATCGGGTACATGCTCCAGCAGAACCTGGTCAATGACTTTCGACAGCGGGGTATCGACAAGAGCGTCGTCACTGTTGTCACCCAGGTCGAGGTCGATGCGTCGGACCCCGCCTTCGGGAATCCTGCAAAGCCGATCGGTTCCTTCATGGATGAAGAAGAAGCGATGCGTCGACGTGACGAGGAGGGCTGGGACGTCCTCGAGGATGCAGGACGCGGCTGGCGCCGGGTCGTTGCCTCTCCCCAGCCGATGCGGATCGTCGAACTGGACGTAATCCGTGGCCTGCTCGACGCGGGTGTTATCACGATCGCTGTTGGCGGGGGCGGTATCCCCGTCGTCGAGAACGCGGACGGTGATCTCGAGGGAATCGCTGCGGTGATCGACAAGGACCTGGCTTCGGCAATGCTTGCCAACCAGGTCGACGCTGACCTGCTGCTGATCTCCACAGCAGTGGAACAGGTTGCGCTCAACTTCGGTACGCCAGAGCAGCGTTGGGTCGATCAGTTCACGCTCGCCGAAGTGAAGCAGTACCTCGAAGAGGGTGGGCACTTCGCCGAGGGGTCCATGGCGCCCAAGATGCGTGCGGTCGTCCAGTTCCTGGAGGCCGGAGGCAAAGAGGCGTTGATCACCAACCCTGCGAACCTCGAGCGTGCAATGAACGGTGAGACGGGTACCAGGATCGTTCAATGACCAACGTTGTTGGGCTCACCTGTGTGATCTGTGACAAGACGTACCCGGCGGACTACACCGGATACGTCTGTCCCGACCACGGAAACGAGGGAATCCTCGACGTTCGCTACGACTATGACAAGATCGGCGAGACGTTCACCAAGGAGAGCCTTGCCGCAGACCCGGACCGCACGATGTGGCGGTACAGACCTCTGCTCCCCATCTCCCCCGACGCCAGGGTTCCTCCGCTAACTGTGGGCGGGACACCGATGTACGACGCTATGGCGCTGGCTGAGCAGCTTGGATTGGCCAAGGTGTGGGTCAAGGACGAAGGCCGTGAACCGACAGCCTCGCTCAAGGACCGCGCGTCGGCCATGGCCGTCGTCAAGGCCCAGGAGCAGGGTGCTGAGGTCATAACGACAGCGTCGACGGGAAACGCAGCCGCGGCCCTGGCAGGCATCTCAGCCAGCGTTGGCCAAGCCAACGTGATCTTCGTGCCAGCGTCAGCACCTGAGGCGAAGATCGCTCAGTTACTCGCGTACGGTTCCACCGTTGCACTCGTCAACGGGAACTACGGCGATGCGTTCGAGCTCTGTATGGAGGCATCAGCCGAGTACGGCTGGTACAACCGCAATACCGGATACAACCCGTTCATGACCGAAGGCAAGAAGACAGCGGGCCTCGAGATACTCGAGGACCTCGGGTGGGAGCCCCCGGACGCCATATTCGTGAGCGTGGGCGACGGGTCGATCATCGGGGGTATCCACAAGGCCATGAAGGACGCTCTTGCCCTCGGGTGGATCGACCGGATGCCACACATCTTCGGCATTCAGGCCGCAGGAAGCGACTACCTCGTCCAGGCATTCGAGAGCGGTGAGGACGTACTCACGAAGCCGCCGATCGCAGCAGACACTGCTGCCGATTCGATCAGCGCTGACCTTCCTCGCGACAGGATCAAAGCAATGGCTGCTGTGATCGAAACCGACGGGGCGTATCTCCGGGTTTCCGATGACGAGATTCTTGCAGCAATCCCGATGCTCGCTCGCGGCTCAGGTGTCTTCGCCGAACCTGCAGGTGCGGCACCGCTAGCCGGTCTCGTTGCCGCCGTTGACCTCGGTATCGTCGGCGAGACCGACCACGTCGTGCTCCTCGCAACCGGAAGCGGCCTCAAGGATGTTGCATCAGCCATGAAATCCGTCGCAGCCATCGGAACCGAACCGATGCGTATCGACCCGAACCTTGATGCTCTCAAATTGGCTCTCAACAATCGAAAGGACCCCACCTCATGATCGATCTCACCGTCAACGAGACTGTGCTCGCGTCCGCCGTCCAGCAGGCGAAGGAACGTGACTTTAGGATCCCGACGTTCAAACAGATGCGGGATCCGAGCCTGATACCCGATGACATCAAGTCTCGTCTCAGCAACGTTGGACTGTGGGATCAGGACCCACTCAACCTGTTCCGCATCACCTGGCACAACGAGCCGGTCCCGTTCGGCGGGGGGTTCGGTGGAGTGAACTACTTTGAGGTTCCGTCAGAGATAAGCGGCGTCGATGCCAGAATCGTCATGCTCGAGGGCAAGTGGTTCCCCACTGGAGCGCACAAGGTCGGCGCCGCGTTCGGTTGTCTCGTGCCCCGTCTCGTCACTGGCCAGTTCGATCCCGCGACACAGAAGGCTGTATGGCCATCGACGGGCAACTACTGCCGCGGCGGTGCCTATGACTCGACGCTCCTTGCATGTGAGTCCATTGCGATCCTCCCTGAGGGCATGAGCGCCGAGCGATTCCACTGGCTCGAGGAAGTTGCCGGAGAAATCATCAGGACACCTGGCACGGAGTCGAACGTCAAAGAGATCTTCGACAAGTGCAACGAACTGCGGGCATCGGGAGAAGACCTCGTCATCTTCAACCAGTTCGACGAGTTTGGGAACTACCTGTGGCACTACTCAGTCACAGGCCCGGCCATGGCTGAGGTTCTCAATGAGGTCATGGGACCGAACGATCGCTTCGCCGGAGTGGCCCTCACGACCGGCTCGGCTGGAACGATCGCCTCAGGCGACTACCTCAAGCAGATGTTCCCCAATTCGAAGATCGTCGCGGGTGAGGCCACAGAGTGCCCAACCATGACGGACAACGGGTTCGGCGAGCACAGGATCGAGGGCATCGGCGACAAGCACATCCCATGGATCCACAACGTACGGAACACGGACATGGCGATGGCGATCGACGACGAGGCGGCCGTCAGCCTGATCCGGCTCTTCAATGAACCGGCCGGGCACGAGTACCTGGCCTCCCAGGGCGTGTCGACGGACTTCATCGAGAAGCTACCTCTGCTCGGTATCTCGGGTGTGGCCAACATGCTGATGGCGATCAAATTCGCCAAGTGGTACGAGCTCACGGGCAACGACGTCGTGATGACGCTTGGAACCGACTCGATGGAGATGTACGGATCACGGTTGGCTGAGATGAATGCTGAACGCGGAGAGTTCACCGCCCTTGACGCTGCGGGTGTCTATCACCAGTACCTGATGGGACAGAGCACTGCCCACATCCAGGAACTCGACTACTACCAGGCAAAGCGCATCCACAACCTGAAGTACTACACGTGGGTCGAGCAGCAGGGCAAGACCTATGACGAGATCCAGGCCCAGTGGTACGACCCCGACTATTGGACAAGCATCCAGGCAATGGCGGACCCGATCGACGAACTGATCGAGTCCTTCAACGCAAGGATCGACGGCTAAGACAGGACGTCTTATCGATCCCAGCGGATTCGATTGTTGTTGTGCCAGAGATCGAGGAGATTCTCGTCACCGGTGACAGTGATATTCGAATCATCACCCCGGTTCCACAGCGCCAGATAGATGTCGGACGCGTCTCCGGACAAGGTAATGTCAGCAGGTCCGTCGCCACGGGTCGTGGAGATACCGTCGGGCCCGAGCGTCACGTGCCAATCGTCATCAGTATCTGTGGCATGGACGAGCATCGACTTGGAACTCTCGAGGGGAAACTCGTCGCGCCGCGGCGCAAAGGCCATGAGCAATTCGTCGATTCCGTCGGAGGCGAACACCGGATCGAATCGAGATGCGATGCCAGCAGCATTTTCCGCATCGAATCGGTGTACTGCTGTTTCGTGAGCCTGGCGCCTGGCCCACATGGCAAGAGGCGACGGTGCGGGGAGGAACGTGAATGATTCCACGTCGAGCGGCGCCGATTCGAGTGCATCGACGAGATTGGCATTGCTGTCCAGGTACCACTTGACCAGATCGCCGTCTTCGGGCCAGAAGACGGCGAGATCCGGCCAGAACTCGGCGAGTTCAGCGAGATCGTCGACCCATGGCTTGTCGTGTGGTTGGGCGACGTGGGCCGCGGCCCACAAGTGGATTTCCATCAGATGCCGGACCAGATCGCGTATGTTCCAACCCGGACATGAAGGGACTTCCGCATCAAGTCCACCCTGCTCGGCTGCTTCGGCGAAAAGTTTCGCTTCCTGTCCAACGGCTGTGATGTGCTCGGTAATTTCCACAATGTCCTCCCAAACGGCCCGGGTGAGGGTCCAGCTACTTATTGCGATCTCAATTCCTGATCGGGCTTCCTCCTACATCTCGCCAACGACGTGTGCGAGCACCTGGGACATCTGGTCGTGGGGGCTGAACTCGACCATCCTGACTGCTTCCTCGACGACAACGGTGTGACCGGAGGGCCAGTAGTAGATCTCGCCTGCGCCTACGACCTCTTCGGTGCCGTCCTCGTAGTTCACGCGGATGCTGCCCTCGATGACGTACCCCCAGTGGGGGCATTGGCAATGGTCCCGTTCGAGACCCTTGAGCATAGGGCCGAAATCGAGGCCGGTCGGGTACTGCATGTACGCGCTGGTCATCCCGCCCCAGTCCTGTCCTCGGATCATCTCTCCAAGGGCCTCGTGGGCGATTGGTAGGTCTTCGACGTTGCTCTTCATCTTGGCTGCCTCCTTCAAACGGCTTCTACAGGCGTTCTCTTATCGGATCGAGCCACCTGTACTGCAAGTTGCAGTACACCTTATACTGAATTATGCAGTAGAGTCAAGTGCATGTCACCCAGAATGACGACATCTTCATATGCGGTCCTTGCCCTCCTCGACCTCAAACCGTGGACCGGCTACGAGCTCACCCACCAGGCCCAGCGAAGCCTCCGCTACGCGTGGCCGAAGTCCGAGCGCCTCCTGTACTCCGAACCGAAGAAGCTCGTCGATCTCGGATTCGCCACCACGCACAAGGAGGAGAGAGGCAGCCGAAGTCGAAACGTCTATGAAATCACTGCAGAGGGTCACAATGTGCTCAGCGAATGGACAAGCTCCAGGACACAACCCCCACGCTTCGAAGTCGAAGCCCTCCTCCGACTCCTATTCGCCGACCAAGGGACGATCGAAGACGTCAACCGAGCTCTCGACGAACTCGAAGCCGACATCGGCGAGCACCACGAGGCGATCGTTGAACTCATGGCGTCCTACCTCGACGGTGGTCACCCCTTTCCAGAGCGCACACACCTCTCCGTTCTGTTCGCAACATTCCAGATCGAGATGTTCAAGAGCATCGAACGCTGGATCGACTTCGCCCGCGAGGAAATCGCCCTATGGCCAGCCACAAAGGAGCTCGGCATGACTCAGCGCACAGAGATTCTCACGCGCCTCCTCGCCCATGACGAATCACCACTCGACAGCGAGCACGAAGCGAAGACGCCTCACAATCCGTAGTCGGAAACCAGCGCTATTGGAGTTGGCCGAGCCAGTCCGCCTTGTCATTGTCGGTTGCGAAGCTGGAGACGATCGAGGCCCGGGCCAGCGCGGTGACACCATCGAGGTCGAGACGACACCAGTCCCAGGCTCTCTCATACTCCGCAAGGAGATCAGTGTGGAACATCGGTGGGTCGTCAGTGCCCAGGGTCACAACGATGCCAGCGTTGAGCATGGCTGGTAGAGGATGGTCAGACGGTGAGGTCACGGCGTGGAGGGCAAGGTTCGAACCCGGACACACGTCACATGGAATACCGCGCTCGGTCAGGAGAGCGACAACCTGAGAGTCCGACATCACGCCAATGCCGTGCTGAATTCGGACAGCACCGAATTCCTCCACCGCGAAACGAACCTCATCGGCTCCACCGTGTTCCGCGGCATGCGCGACACCGGGGATGCCATGTTCGCGAGCAGTCGCGAAGATGGATCCGAAGTCGTCCGCTTCCCAGGTATCGGCCGGACCGCCCATTCCGATAGCAACGACGTGATCGGTGTCGTAGGCGAATACCAAATCCATGGCGGAAGCACAGGCGGCGGCCGGAAGGTGCGGCGAGATGTCAGGGATGAGACCCCACGACACGCCGGTTCGCCGAGCCGCACGGGAGCATCCATCGACAATGCCGTCGTAGATCGGCCCCCATTCCTTCCCTTGTTCGACGATGTGGCCCGTTGCCGACACATGGAACTCGACGTGTACCACCCCCTGGGAGACTGCCAAATCGAGGTAACGTTCAGCTGCCAGAGAGAAGTCCTCCGGATCGCGGAGAAGGTCGAGCACCGCGAAGTACCGTTCGAGGAACATCGGGAAGCCGTCAAAGCCGAACCACGCCTCAATGTCGGCAACGTCTTCCGCCGGTGGGCGCACGCCGTGACGCTCGGCGAGGGTGAGCACGGTCGCCGCGTCGACCGTTCCTTCCAGATGGACGTGTAACTCCGCCTTGGGCAGCGAACGCACGACATCGATAGGAAACGGACCAGCCACCCAACCAGCGTACCGTGATGGAAGAGTATGGAGCAGGCCGACGCTGGCAGCCGAAGTACGCCGTCTCGCGAGGATTTCACTGAGCACGCTGGTCGTATCATCGTCTTGGACACGATCTGGCGGCAGGACGATTCGACGAGGAGCGCCATTGATGACAACAGGGCTGGCAACCGAACACCTTCCGTTCGGGGAGAAACGCGATCCGGAGTTCTTCGGCAAGGACATTCTTTCGGTTCGGCAGTTCGACAGGGAGCACCTCGAAACGATATTTGCGGTGGCTCATGAAATGCGGGGCATGGTGCAGCGCGTTGGCACGTTCGACCTCCTAAAGGGGAAGGTTCTCACCAACCTCTTTTACGAGCCATCAACGAGAACTTCGTCCTCCTTCGTGGCCGCCATACAACGCCTCGGTGGGAGCGTCATACAGATCAACAACGTCACGTTCTCCTCGGTCTCAAAAGGCGAGACGCTTGCGGACACGGTCAAAACTCTTGAGTGCTATTCGGATGCAATCGTGTTGCGTCATCCAGAGAAGGGGTCAGCCGCTGAAGCGGCAGAAGCGGCAGAGAAGCCGATAATCAACGCAGGAGACGGCCCAGGGGAGCACCCCACCCAGGCGTTGCTTGATGCCTACACCATTGTCGAGGAGATGGGCACGATCGACGGGCTCACGATCACAATGCTCGGCGACCTCAAGCACGGACGCACCGTTCACTCGTTGGCCCGACTCCTTTCCATGTACGACGTCAAGATCAACTACGTGTCGCCTGAGATCCTGGCCATGCCCGACGATGTGGTTGCCGAAGTAGCTGCTGCTGGTATCGAACAGACCGCGACCACCGACCTCCATATGGTCCTGCCGGACACGGACGTGCTCTACGTCACGAGGATCCAG
>PVMK01134765.1_pt1 | contig 15775 bp, 16 predicted proteins | sample 1853481 | NCBI WGS metagenome assembly PVMK01 (sample SAMN08533507, study PRJNA380276) | Marine sediment metagenome, whole genome shotgun sequencing project.
GAAGGAAAGCGAGCCACCGCCGCGGCAACGCAAGAGCTCGCGGCCCGCGCACAAGCCAAAGAGCGAGCCGCTGGGCTCGAAGATTGAAGAGGTTCGCGCGAACACTGCGAAGCTCGGCGAGGACGGAACGTATGGAGCGGCCAGCGTCATCCCGCCCTCCGAACCACGGTCGAAGTCGATCTCGCCATCGATCGTGACCACGCAAGACGACATGCGCAAGCCAGAGTCGGCTCATCCAGTGTCCACGGCGGCGCCCAAGCTCACTTCCGATGCGCCGACGGCGCCCGCCGCTCACGCGTTGCCCTCTTCGCAACCCGGAAAGCTCAAGCTCCCGGCGATCGGTCCGGTCGGTGCCGGTCCGGTCGAGCCCAGTCCACCGCCAAAGAAGGCCGAGAAGCCAGCGGAAGACTCGGACAAGAACGCGGTCACGCAGCACCCGCCGCGGGTCGCCGCGCCCTCGATCGGCGACGGGATCAAACTGGTTCCGGTCCGTTACGCGCCGGACGAGACCCTGCTCAAGACGCTTGCCGCCGTCCTGCGAGGCTATTTCGAGATCGAATGGGCTTCGTACTGCGAGGTGGCGCGTCCGGCGGGAGACCCGACCCCGGCGGTCGGCCTGCGAATCACCGACAACTATCGGGACAACGTAACCGCTATCATCAAGGCGCTGTGCGACGCCGGCCGGGCGCATGACGTAGAAATCGACGTCTTGCTGATAGACGGCCACGACATGCTCCGCAAGGCGCGCGAGCGCGCGATCGTCTTCTACCCTTGGAAACCCAAGCCGCTCGGCTGAAGCGCCGTGCTAAGACCCGCGAGTGACCCTTGGCGACGCACTTCCGGCCGTCCGAAGCCCTATCCCGGCGGCTGCCGGCCAAGCGTGGGTAGAACGGCTGGCGGCGAGCGAGTGCCCGGCGCTGACGACTCGACGCAAGCGGCGTGAAGAGCAGACCGGCGCGAGTCACGATCCGATCGTGTGGGTCGAGGCGCAGGGCGCGAACGTCGTCGACGCCGATGGCAACCGGTATGTCGACCTCACCTCGGGTTTCGGCGTGGCGTTCGTTGGGCACCGTCATCCCAAGGTAGTCGAGGCGGTGAAGCGACAGGCCGACCGACTGCTACACGCGCTCGGCGACCTCCACCCCTCGGACGTGAAGATCGAGTTGCTCGAGCGTCTGTGCGAGCTCGCCCCGTGGCCGCAAGCCCGGGCGATGCTCTCTCTCAGCGGCGCAGACGCGGTCACGGCGGCCCTCAAGACCGCGGTCATGGCGACAGGAAAGACGGGCGTCATCGCGTTCGACGGGAGCTACCACGGCTTGACGTATGGGCCCCTGGCGGTGTCCGGGTTTGCCGAGCGCTTTCGCAAGCCATTTGAGGCACAACTCCAGCCGGACGTTCACTTTGCGACGTGGCCGGAGCGCGAAGCCGACATGGAGGCGGCCCTCCAAACACTACCTGCGGATTGGGATCGCATTGGTGCGCTGATCGTCGAGCCCGTCCAGGGCCGTGCGGGTGTTCGTCTACCGCCGCCCGGATTTCTCGAGGCGCTCAAGCGTTTGTGCGAGGAGAACGGCGCACTTCTAATCGCCGATGAGATCTTCACCGGACTCGGGCGGTGCGGCGCTTGGTGGCGGTCCGTCCACGAGGGAATCACGCCGGACGTGCTCTGCGTGGGCAAGGCATTGGGGGGTGGCTTGCCCGTCAGTGCTTGCGTTGCAAGCGAAGAGGTGATGCGCGCTTGGGGGGCCTCAGACCGCGAGGCGATTCATACGGGAACCTTCTACGGAGACCCACTCGGCTCCGCGGCGGCTCTCACCACGATCGACCTGATCGAACGCGAGCACCTGGTCGAAAGAGCCGCCGAGCGGGGAAAGGCGTGGGCGGCGGCACTGCGCGCGGAGGGGCTCCCCGGAGTCTTGGAAGTGCGCCATGCGGGAATGATGCTTGGGCTGCAGTTGGACGCTCCAATGCAGGCTCTGACTGTAACGCGCGGTCTCCTCGAACGAGGGTATCTCGCGCTACCCGCCGGCACGCGAGCCGATGTGCTGCAGTTGGCGCCGCCGGCAACGGTGAGCGAGGCCCAACTCGAAGGCTTCGTCGCATCGCTGCGAGACGTCCTAGGCCAGCCATGACTACTCGCGGCGAGTTGAAAGCCCGAATCGAAGCGCTGATCACAACTTTCGAAGCTAGCCAGCGCGTCGACGCCACGGCGCGGGACGAGCTCATCGAAGACCTTGCCGCTTGGCAGGCCAAACGCATTCCCGAGTATGGCCGACTGCAACGACGCGGCGCATGGCCCCCTGCCCTGCCCACCGACGTGTTCCGGTTCCGGAGAATTGCAGCGCACCCCAAAGAAGACGACCTCCGCGTGTTCCGAAGCTCTGGCACGACGTCGTCCGAGCGAAGCGTACACGCGTATGGCGACCTCGCTCTCTACGATGCCGCCGCGCGCGCGGCCGCCCGCCACATGCTGTTTCCGGATGTTGAGAAAATGCGTCTCGTCATACTGGCGCCACACGAAGACACAGCTCCGGACTCGTCGCTGGAATACATGCTGGCGCGTTTCGCCGAATGGTTCGGGACAGATTGCACATGGGTCTGGCGCCACGGCGCACTCGACCTCGAGCTCCTCACCGAGGTGCTTCGCCAGGCGGAGGCTTCCAAGGAAGCGGTCGCCGTGCTCGGAACGTCGTTTGCCTTCGTGCGCGCAGAGGATGGCCTCGGCGACCGGCGGTTCGAGCTCGCACCTGGGAGCCGCGTCATGCAAACCGGCGGCTATAAAGGCCGCTCACGTGAGGTCGATCCCGAGGTTCTACTCGACGCGATCAGCGCGCGGTTCGGGGTCGCGGCGCCATGGATCATCAACGAGTTCGGAGCGACCGAGCTCAGCTCACAGATGTACGAGACGACGCTGCGGGAGGACATCGACGGACCGATGGGACCGAGGCGGCTGTGGGTCCCCCCGTGGGTTCGCGCAACACCGGTCGACCCCAACACCCTTCAGCCCGTACATGGGGAGACGGTGGGTATCCTTCGCATCGACGACACTGCAAGCCTAGACTCCGTCTGCTGCATCCAGACAGCGGACCTCGCGCGACGTCTCGACGATGGGATCGTCGTGCTCGGCCGGGCGCCAGGGGCACCTCCTCGGGGCTGCTCTCTTACTGCAGACCAGGCCTTGGGGGCGCGGTGAGCGACGACGTTTCGGTGGTTCGTGTGGGCGCAGCCTCTGTACTGGAGGCAGGCGTTGTGCTGACGTCATCGACCCTCGAGGTGCGGGCCCAGTGGCTCGTCGATTCGGCCGCCACGCTCATGAAGGAAGCGCACGATCGACGTGATGCGTTGTCGGAAGCAACGGGACTGAGCGTCCCCATGGTCGAGTGGGCGGCCCGCACGACCCTCGACACCATTCGAGTGGACTCGATGCTCGCATTGGCGCGGACCGTCAGGATGGACACCGATCGAAACCTGCATCCCATCGCGATGCTGTCGGTGATCCTTGCAGGCAACGTGTTCACGGCCTCGGTGCGGGGCATCGTCATCCCGCTCTTGTTTGGCGTCCCGGTACTGGTCAAGGCGTCTTCGCAGGAGACCATGTTCCCGGCGCTGCTCCGCGATGCGCTTCGCTCGGCCAACGCGCAGCTCGGTGCGGCGATGAGCGTGGTCGCTTTCCCGGGAGGCGACATCGAGTGCGAAGCGGCGCTCGTCGAGTCAGCCGAGGTCGTTTCAGTATACGGTGGCGACGAGACGGTTTCGGCGATAGCGGTTCGTATCGGCGACAAGCGACTGGTCGCGCACGGGCATGGCGTGAGCGTAGCGTACTGCGGAGCCCACGCGCTCGATGAGGCGCACATTGGGAACACCATCGAGAGCCTGTCGCTCGACGTGTGCGCATACGACCAACGCGGGTGCCTGTCCCCGCAGATCATCTACGTCGAACAATCCCCTGACCGGTCGGCTGCAGACTTTGCCGAACGCCTCGCCGAAGAAGGACTTGTCCCCATGGGCAGCACGCTTCCGCGCGGCCCCCTTCCCGTATCGGTCGGCGCAGCGCAGGCACAGTGGAGAGGAATCGCCGAGGTAGAAGGTACGTTGCTGCACGGCGACACCTACGCGGTGTCGATCCGAAAGCCCGAACCGATCCGGTGGAGCCCCGCCTATCGAAACGTCACCGTCGCGCCGGTGCATGGGGTGGACGAAGCCCTCCGGGCCATGCAGGCCATCGGTCCCCACCTGAAGTGCGTCGGCACAGACGCCAGGTCGCTCTCGGAAGTCGAAGTGCGCCTCGCCGACAGCACCACGCTCAGCGCGTACACATGCGTCATCGGTGAGATGCAGACGCCGCCGCTCGACGCGCCCGCCGACGGCCGCCCCATCTGGCACGCCCTCTTTCGTAACTAGTGTGTGATCCGCACACTAAACGCCGATGAACAGGCGCTGACCAAAATTGCGTTCGAGGTTCGCGCCGAAGATCTTCGAAGCCGCGCCTTCGATGTCGTACTCGATGCGCTTGAAATGAAACGAGCGGGAATCGCTGTCGTACACGGTGTAGCTGGCGCGGTTATCGTAGTCACGGGGCTGGCCAACAGACCCGACGCTGACGATGTACTTGGTGCCGTCTTGCAGCGCAAAATCTTCCGGCGGGAGCTCCTCTACCTCGCCCGGCCGAAGCGCAAACACCTTGCACAAATGAGAGTGCCCGATGAACGTGATGTCACCGAGGTCGTTCAAGATCGGAAGGCACTCGGCCGCCTGATCCGGCGCGAAAATGTACTCAAACTCCTCGAGACGAACGGGGGAGCCGTGGCAAAGGTCGACACCGATCGCGTCGAGCCGGTGCTGGTACGGAAGCTCCTTGAGCCACGTCATGTTCTCGGGTGTCAGGTTCCGCGCGTGGAGATCCAGCGCCTCGCGAGCCGCCTCGTAGTAGTAGCTGTAGTCCATCCGCCCTGCGACCGCGGCGTCGTGATTTCCAAGAATGGTGATCTCGGCCACGTCCCGCACGATGTCGGCGCACTCATTGGGGCTCCCGCCATAGCCGACGATGTCACCCAGGCAGTAGTACGTGTCGATATCCTCGTCGCCATAGGCTTCCATGACGGCCGACATCGATTCTAGATTTGCATGTACGTCGCTAAATATGCCGAGCCGCATGATTGGTTCGCCAGTTACCCCGAATGCTCCATGTTACACGATAGCCCACGCCCGGTCGAAGTACCGTGCAGCAGGGAAAGCCGCTCGAGCGACTCGCGATTCGCCTGAATCTGGGCATCATCGAGCCCTTGTGCCGACGCGTCGGACACGATTTGATCGAACTGCCGGGTGAGCGCGGCCACCAGACTCTTGGCGTCCGATGCCAAACCAAACCGCACGGCCTGGAGCACCAGCGGATTCGACATTGCCAGCCCAAACCGGAGAGCGTCGGCCACGACCCTGCGCCTCGAAAGCTCGAATACGGTCCTCGGTACGCTCACGACCAGGAGCGCCTCTTCGATCCGGTCTGGGCTGCTCCAAACCTCGAGGCGCGTCAGCCGGCGCAAGGCCTCTGCGGCAGTGGGTGCGTCGTCCTCGAAGATGAACGGGTGCTCGATCGGGTCCACGGAAACCGGGGTCGAACGACAGGCGTCGACAGCGTCTTCCCAGCGCTCGGGCAACGCCTGCGGAGCGAGCTCGGCCCGCCCAATGATCATCTTGGCATTGGCGGCGCGTGGCGCTTCGACGCGGAACGAGCGCAGAAGCTGACGTTGGCCGCTGTACACGACGACAGTCGCATGGAAGTCGCGCCGCAGGAGCTCCAAGATTCGACCGTCTGCCGAACGGGCCGGATTGAGATACGCGCGTCGCACGGCATGCGCGTTGTCGTCGGTGAGAGCGAGGATGCACACCGGAAGCTGGTCGACGGTCTTGAGCTGCACCAGTAGGTCGCTGCTTGCCTCCGTAAACGCCTCGTGATCGTCCTCCGCGACCTGGACGAAAATCCAGAGCTCGTCGTCGTCGATCAATGGGGCAAGCTCGGTCGGCGCGCGATCCCAGAACCCAGCAGGTGGCAGCAAGCCCGCGAGCCGGGGGTAATAGCTGGCGACGACCGGGGTCCCGTCCACCGGCTCGAGCTCGGTGACATCGACCTCCATCGCCTCTGCATCGTCGATGTGGCTCGCGAGGCTGTGGCGCCCAAAGACGATCGCAAAGTGACGGACGTAATCGGGCACGTCCTCGTCGTGCTCTTTCATGAGCGAGTCGAGTAGCTTCGCGCGCTCTGAAAGCTCTCGGCTACGCGCCCCGGGCGGAATCACCAGAACGAAGTCCTGCGCGTCCGGGTCGTGATAGATGAACGGCACGTCGACGACCTCGCCGTCATCGAGCCGATGCAACGTGCCGCTTAGCGCGGGCTCACGGAGCTCCGGGTGCTCCCCCACATTGACCACCCGAAACACGTCGATCTCGACGGGTTCGCGATCGGTACGAAACACGCGAACCCCCTCCATACGGGTGCAACCTGCAGGCCCTGTATAAGATTGGTGAGTCAATGCCCTCGGACTAACGCATTCATCGGCCAATGGCCAGTTTGGCGAAGCACGCTACTGTAGCAGTGCGATGGAAACCAACACCGCTGTCATGGACCTTAGCGTGGCCTGTGTAACGTCGGTCAAGAACGCCTCCGGGATGGAGCTCGACTTGACCCAGGACACCCTCCCCATTCTCGACCACTACGCTGGGCTCATCGACTCTCCGCGCGACGAGATCGCGTCGCTCGTGGCCCCGATGAGCGGCGCCTACTTCGGAGAGCTCCTGATCCGTCAGCTCGAAGACGGGCGGTGGGTGACCGACACGGAAGACTACGCGAGCTGGCGGCTGCGCTTCGACCGATGCTCGCTGACCTTCAACCCGATCGGCATCGCCTTGGAGGTGCTCCTCGGCCAGGAAGCTCCGGACTGGGGCGCCCGCCTACAAACCGCTCCCCAGGACGAGCTCCGCGTCAAAAAGGCGCTCGAGGTGTTCGGTGATGTGCGTGATAGCGATTACTTCACCTTCACGATGCGCTTCGAAGCCATCGAGCAGGCGTATCTGAGTTTGCTGAGTAATCCCGCAGGTATGGCCCCACAGCCTTGACATGGGACAGCCGGCCTCCATATTTCCCCAAGCTCCTGGAAACACACACGTTTTCGAGCTTGGCCTGTGACGGATTCACCAACACCAGCAATCGAGCCACCAGGCTGTGGGGAGCTACTCACCACCGGTGACATGGCGCGGCTCAGTGACAGCACGCTCCGCACGGTGCGCTTCTACGAGCAGGAGGGGCTGATCGAGCCAGAGCGCCGTAGCGCGTGCGGCCATCGGCTCTTTTCGGGGCGTGAGTTGATGAAACTGCAACTGTCCCTAGACCTCCGGGAGGCCGGGCTGTCGCTGCAGAACATCAAAGATCTGCTTTGCCTCAAGTCCGACTGTGACTGTCCCGAAGAAGCCAGCCAACGGATGTCCCACGTGTTGAACGAGCAGATCGACGCCATGCAACACAAGATCGCGAAGCTCCGAAAGCTGCGAGAGGAGCTCACTGCAATGGTCTCCGTACTGACGGAGTGCCAGTCCTGCGACGAAGGGAACTTCCCCCTCGCCTGCGAGAAGTGCGACGTGCTCGGAAGCCCGGAGTTGCCGCGGGCGTTGCAGGTGCTCTGGCACGGATCCGAATAGAGGCTCGAATGGAATGGCAACCGAGCACCCCCCTCTCCGCTGAGGAGCTGGCCAAGCTTCCCGTGTTTCCTCTGCCTCGCGTGGTCTTCTTTCCGGGGACGGCACTTCCGCTTCATTTGTTCGAGCCGCGGTACACGGAGATGATCGAGGATTGCCTCGACGGCGGCTGCACTGCGATGGCGGTGGCTCTGCTCGCCCCGGGCTGGGAGGAGCACTATGACGGGAACCCGGAGATTTACGAGATCGCGGGTGCGGGTCGTATCGTCGCGCACCAGCGACAGGCCGACGGCACCCATGACGTCATCCTGCACGGTCTCGACCGTGTCCGCCTGCACGAGCTCCCAAACGAGGGTCACGCCTATCGCTGCGCCCGGGCGGAGCCCATCGAGGACTTCGGCACCGCATCATCCTCGGATGTCCTCGCGATGATGGCCTGCGCGACGCGGGTTGCGGCTAAGGTTCGAGAGCGCCAGCCGGACTTCGCTCTGCAGGTGTCGGCCGATCTCGCGCCCCGCACGCGCCGCAGACGTCGTCGCGGATCAGCTCGTCGTCAACCCAGAGGAGCGGCAGCGGATCCTCGAGGCCAGCGACGTCAAAGAACGCGTCGGCCTCGTGACGGAGTCGGTCGCAACCCTGCTGGCGCAGCTCCATGAGGCCCATGCGCCCTCGTAAAAACGCCGCTCCGGGACGTTCGCGAGCCTTCGCCTCCGCAACCTTGCAGTTGGAGACTTCATGATTGCGGGGGCGGATGGAACGTGTCCCCGGCGTGTGGTACCGAAGCTGTTCACATGAGCGACTCGAGCCAGCACAAACCAACCGTGGAGCGGTACGCCGAGGCTGACCTGCCCTCGCGCCGTGGGCGGTTTCGGGTGGTCGTGTATCGCGAGCTCGATGGGGACAAGGAGCACCTCGCAGTCATCGCCGGGGAGGTCGAAGGCGCCGAAGATCTGTTGATCCGAGTGCACAGCGAATGTCTGACAGGGGAAGCGCTTCACTCTCTGCGGTGCGATTGCCGGGACCAGCTCGACCTGGCGCTCGAACGCATCCAACGCAAGGGCACCGGCGCCGTCATCTACCTTCGCCAAGAAGGACGTGGCATTGGGCTTGGCAACAAGATCCGTGCTTACGCCAAGCAGGACGAAGGCCTCGATACCGTCGACGCGAATCTTGCGCTGGGCTTCGAAGACGACCAACGCGGCTACCAGGTCGCTGCCGACATGCTTCGCGACCTCGGGATCCGCTCCGTCGCATTGATGACGAACAATCCCCGCAAGGTGGCGGGGCTCGAGCACGACGGCATCAAGGTGACGCGCCGCGAGCCCCACGAGGTCGAGGCCCACGAGCACAACCGCGAATACCTGAAAACGAAACAGGATCGACTCGGCCACCTCGGAACCAACGGCGACCCCGACTGACGCTGGCACTGACGCTGACGCTGACGCTGGCACTGGCACCGGCACTGGCACTGCCGTACGCTCCCGGCGTGACCAACAGGCAAATCAGCAGACTTCTCGTTTTCCTCATCGCTGCTTGCACCTTCGCTGCGTGCAGCAAGACGACAACCAGCATCCCCTTGAGTTGGCGGAACCCAGATTTCCAACACACGGTCTTCAAGAAGCTGTTCATCATCGGCGTCGGCGAGGACGAAGGGGCGCGGCGGCTATTCGAAGATACATTTGCTAAAGCGCTCGCGTACAAAGGGACCTCGGCCCAAGCGAGTTGGGGCGTCTTGCCGCAGAGCACCCAGCTGACCGAAGAGCAAGTCCTAGGCGCGGTCGAAGGCGGCGGCTTCGATGGCGTGCTGATCACCCGCCTGCTGAGTGTCGATCAGAGTGAAGAGTACGTTCCCGGGTCGACGTACACCGTCCCCACCACCTACTACGGGCACGGGTACTACGGTTACTACGGCACCAGCTACGACGTGGTACACCAGCCGGGCTACTTCAAGACCAACACGACGTTCCGACTGGAAACGAACCTTTATGCGGTCGCGGGCAGCGGCCTAGTGTGGTCGGGCCAATCCGAAACGCTCAACCCGGAATCGCTCACCGACGTCATCGACTCGATGACCGCAGCAGTCGCAAAGAAGCTCAAACAGGAAAAGCTCATCCCATGACCAATACCCGACCAAGCAAACTGTTGATCTTCTTCGTAGCGATTTCGGCCCTCACGGCCTGCAACAAAACCAGCACCCACATCTCCCAGAGCTATCGAAACCCCGGCTTCGAAGAGACGGTCTTCAAGAACCTCCTCGTCATCGGGGTCGCCGAGAACCAGGAGAGCCGGCAGGCCTTCGAGGACGCCTTCGCCAAGGCGATCGCGGACGAAGGCGGCGGGGCCCAGGCGAGTTGGGTTCTGCTGCCGCAGAGCACTCAGTTGGAGGAAGAGCAAATCCGAGCCGCGATCGAAGGCAAGAACTTCGACGGCGTGCTCATCACCCGCCTGCTGAGCGTCGACAAGGATCAAGAGTACGTGGAGCCAAAGGCATACAACAACCCGAGAACGACGTACTACGCAGGCGGCGGAGGCCTGTACGGCTACGGCTATTACGGATTCTACGGCACGACGTACGCCAAGGTGCACGAGCCCGGCTACTTCGAAACCAGCACGACGTTGCGATTGGAAACCAACCTCTACTCCCTCACCACCAACGGCCTAGTCTGGACAGGCCAATCCGAAACGCTCAACCCGGAATCGCTCACCGACGTCATCGACTCGATGACCGCAGCCGTCGCGAAGAAGCTCAAAGAAGAGCGGCTGATCCCGTAGCGTTCGAGTGCTCGCAGGTAACGAACGCCTGCGTGAAGAACCCTGCGCGGACCGGCAATCGGATGGAGCTGTCATCGCTGCCGGGCCAACCCGACACGACGACGCAATTGCTCGCCGTGCCGCCCAACGTGATCTCGTACTCGCCCGGAGAGAGCTCGATGTAACCACCGACCCCATCCGGCGCTGTCGTAGCCATCAGGTCGAGCGTGTACGTCACGCCTGGAATGCCATTGTCATCGTCCGTAGGTGGGTCGGTCAGCGCGGAGATTGCGATCAGGCCGACGTCTCCGAGCGGGTACGGCGTGCCCAAGACCCCTGCCAGCAAGGCGGCGATCGTGTCGCTCAAGACCGCCGTTTGAAGCATCGTGAGGTCTACGTCGGTCGTGGTTTGCGGCGCAAGCGTCGGGGTGAAGCCCTCGACGATGACGGTGAGCGCGATCTCCGCGTTCGCGGGCAGCGTGAGCACCACCAAGCCCTCCGCATCTGTGGTAGCGCAGTTCGTGCTGTCGGCGACACAAACCTCCGCGCCCGGAACGTTGACGTTGTCCTCGCCTGGCTCGAACGCGATCACGGTAAGCTCGATCGTCACAGTGTCGGACGAGCCGCCAGTTCCTCCCGAGCCTGTACCACCGGAGTCCGCACAGCCAAACAGAGTCAATGCGCCAAGGAGCGTCGACGCCACCACTAGCATTGTACGTTCCATGTCTCTCCTCCTTAGGAGAGCCTCCCGCCGTCACGATGCAAAGGGCTATACGTAATAGTTAACGCCACGCGTGCAGCTCACTTGGGATGGCATCACGAAAGCTCAACCCGGGCGAGGTCGCTGTCACCCTTACGAGTCGGATTGTTGGCGCATTAGCTCCGCTTGGTGGTGGGTGCGGAGGGATGTGAATAGGGGGGCTAGGTCGCCTTGGAGGACTTGGTCTAGGTTGTGAAGTGTCAGTTGGATTCGGTGATCGGTGATTCGGTTTTGCGGGTAGTTGTAGGTGCGGATCTTCTCTGAGCGTTCGCCGCTGCCTACCATGCCGCGGCGCTCCGAGCTGATTGCGTTGGCTTGTGCTTCGCGTTCGATCTCGAGGAGCTTGGCCGACAGGATCTGCATTGCCTTCGCCTTGTTCTGGTGCTGTGACCGCTGTTGCTCGGAGCGGACCATGATGCCGCTCGGGATGTGCTTGATCTGCACGGCGGACAGCGTGCGGTTCACGTGCTGGCCTCCGGGGCCGCCTGCGGCAGTCGCGGAGATCTGGAGGTCTTTGGGGTCGATGTGAACCTCGTCGACGTCATCGACTTCGGGAAGAACCGCAACGGTGGCGGTCGAAGTATGGATGCGCCCTTGTGACTCGGTAGCCGGAACGCGCTGCACCCGGTGCACGCCGCCTTCGAAGCGAAGCTGCGAATACACGTTGTCACCCGAGATTGTGGCGATCACTTCCTTGAGACCGCCCGCGGAGGCTTCACTCATCGACATGACCTCGACCTTCCAGCCACGCGTCTCCGCGAATCGCGAGTACATGCGAAATAGATCCGCTGCGAACAGGGCCGCCTCCTCACCTCCGGTGCCGCTTCGGATCTCGAGGATGGTGTCTCGCTCGTCGTTAGGATCCTTCGGCAGGAGCAGAAGGTCGACCGACGCTTCGAGCCGGTCGCGCTCTGCTTCGAGAGCCGGGATCTCCTCCGCCGCCAGCTCACGGAGATCCGGATCGGACAGCGCCTCCTTGTGCCCAGCGACATCCTCGACCACTTGCCGGTAACTCGCGTATGCCTCCACTACCGGCTGCAACTCGGCCCGCTCTTTGGTCAGCCCCGTGTACCGCTTGGCGTCGGACACCACGTTGGGCTGGCAGAGCAGCTCTTCGATTTCTCGATAGCGAGCCGATAGCGACTCGAGCTTGTCGGTGGGAAGCATGTTTAGGCCGCGCGGGGGGCGCTCAAGGAGCCATTCTCGCTCAATACTTCCGTGAAGCGAGCGAAACTCGCAAAGACAATCGGTTCCTCGCCGTGCGGCTCGTCATCTTGAATGCGGTTGCGCCAAGCGGCGGCTTCCATCGCGGCGATGGCGATCTCGACTTGGTCGTCGTCCGGCAGCCGGGTGGTGATCTTCTGGAACAGAAAGCCGGGGTAGAGCACCACTCTCCGCCAGCCGGTCGTGCAATACCGCGCGCTGAGCCTCTGGAACTCGTAGGAAAGGGCAGCAATGATTGGCAGAAGCCCGATGCGCATGATCAGCAGCGCAACTTGACCCAACCACCCCTCGATGTCGGGCATGAGGATCGGCGCCGCAAGAGAGCCGAGGATGATCGACACGACGATCACGACGAGTAGAAACGTCGTCCCGCATCGCGGGTGGAGCGTGGATTGCGCCTGCACGTTCTCGACGGTCAGCGGCAGATTCTTCTCGTAAGCGTGAATCGTTTTGTGCTCGGCACCGTGATACTGAAACAGGCGGCGCACATCGGGGATGCGACTGATCGCAAACAGGTAACCGACGAAAATCAGCAGTTTGAACCCGCCGATCAACACGTGAAACGCGGTGTCGGTGAGCCCGAGCTCCCACCCTGCGCCCTTCGCGGTGAGGCTCGCGAGAAACTGCGGCAACGCCACGAATAACCCAAGCGCAAGCACGGTCGAAATGACGATCGCCAAACGCCCCGAGCCCTCGTCTTGCGCGAGCTCCTCTTCGGTCATCTGCTGCTCTGCCGAGAACTGAAGCGCGGCAAAGCCCATCGTCATCGACTCGACCAACATGGCGACGCCACGAAACCCGGGAAGCTTCCAGAGCTTCCTCGACCAGGTCGAGCGGTACGGGCCTTCGCGAAGCGCAATGGCGCCGTCGGGCCGCCGAACGGCCACGGTCAGACACCCGGGAGCGCGCATCATCACACCCTCGATGACTGCCTGTCCGCCGATGTACGGCTGGGCCATCGTGGCCAGTATGGCGCCCTTGCGGGGCACGGCGGCCTAATTGTCGGCGGACGCCTCGGGCGTCGCCTCGGGTGCCTTGCCTTTGCCCGTCTTCCCGTACTTCTTGCGGAAGCGCTCGATGCGACCTTCGGTGTCCATCAGCTTCTGCTTGCCTGTGTAGAACGGGTGGCATGCCGAGCAGATGTCCACATGATCGATGTTCTTGGTCGAGCGCATCTGGTGCGACGCGCCGCAAGCGCAAGTCACGGTGATCACGTTGTATTCTGGGTGGATATCGGGTTTCATTGCTGTCGTGCTCCGTCGCTGAGCGAGGCCGCCGTATGTAGCCCAGGAGACCCCAGTCGGCAAATCATTGGGCCGAACGACCCCTGGCGCAAGGCTGATGGCCAAATAATTCCATAATATCAGCGGATTAGACGCTTCGCACCGAGTTCCTAGCGGTGAGCCTGCCACCACGTTAGGTTGCGCGCGTGACGATGAAACCGATCGGAACCGCGCGCCTACTCCTCGCGACCTCCATGGCAGCGGCGATGGTGGTCGTGTCCGGGTGCTCGACGACAAAACCCCAAGCCGAGCCGACGGCGAGGAAGACTTCCCCGGCGCCAGGGCCACCGTCACAAGCCACGGTGGCTCCGAGGCTCGTGGTGTTGATCGTGATCGACCAACTTGGCTCGTGGGTGCTCGACCAGCAGCTTCCTCTGCTTCCGAGTGGAAGCGCCATCCGCCGCGCCTACGAAGACGGCGCATCTCACATCGCGGAGTTTCCCTATGCCTCGACGCAGACCGCGCCCGGGCACGCTTCTCTCACTACCGGCGTGAGTCCTGCAGTGCATGGGATCGTCGCGAACGCGGTTTACTTTCCTGAGCGTGGATGGAGGAAGACCGTCGACGACGGGAAGCACGCCGTACTCGGTAACCCGGATCGCTTCGTGAGTCCTACGCAGCTTCGCGCCGAAACCGTCGGCGATGTGTTGCACCGCGAAAGCGGGGGGAAGGCACGCATCGTTGGGATTTCGATCAAAGGCCGGTCCGCTGTGCTTCCCGTTGGCAAGAAGGCCGACATCGCTGTCTTCTACGATGCGGTGGCGCGCGCCATGACGACATCGACATACTATGCGCCCAAACGCAGGCTCCCGGACTGGCTCCGCGACTTTAGAAGAGCCAACCCCGTCGAGCCGCTTCTGCAGACTTGGGAACCTGCCGATCCCACCGCGCTCGAGAAGTACCTCGGGCCAGATGCATCGCCCGGTGAGATGTACCCGACCTTCCCCCACGATCCGCGCAACGCGCCGGACCCCTGGTACGCGTTCGCCGGCACACCAGAGTCGAGCGAGTACTTGATGGCGGCTGCGTATGCGGTGGTGAAAGCAGAGCAGATGGGCATCGATGACGTACCGGACTTTTTGGTGTTGGGCGTGTCCGGTACAGACATCGTGGGGCACGTCTGGGGCGCACGTTCTTGGGAGTACGCGGACAACCTCCGGCGCATGGACCGAGCGCTGACCCACTTCGTGAGGCTTCTCGTGGCACGCGGACCCGTCGCGTTCGTGCTTACTGCGGATCACGGTGTTGCGGAGCTGCCGGAGCGCGCTCGAGCAGAAGGCCGCGCGGGTGGTCGCCTAAGCGGGGCAGCTCTAACCTCGACAGCTGAGCAAGCTGCTGACGCGGCGTTGGGCGAAGGCGACTGGATCGCTGGCTACGTCCCGCCGTTGTTCACGTACACGGACGCGGGCAAGGCGCGCCACAAGGATCTCACCAGGGCACTACGCAAGGCCATGCCGGGCATCGAGGGGGTGAAAGCCGTCTACGACGCGCGGAATCCAGCGAAGTTGCGCTCGAGCAACAGCAAGCTTCAACGCCTCGTTGGTGCGAGTCTCCCAGATGATCCACCGGGAGACCTCTACCTCGTGACCGAGCCCGGCTGGTTCGACGCGCTTTCCGAAGAGGGCGGGACGAACCACGGGACGCCTTGGGATTACGATCGCCGTGTGCCGGTCCTGATGTGGGGCACAGCGGTCGAACGGAGAACGAGTCAGGACGTCTACGATGTGCTGCGCGTCGCCACGACGCTCGCCGCCCTGCTAAACGTGCCCGCTCCCGGCAATGCGCCGAAAAACCCATTGCCGGGTGTGATGCGGCTGCCCGATTGAGTATGCTCCCGGCATGAAGCTCGTCATCGCACTCGGGAAACTCGTCGCGCTGGCTGCATGGGCCTGGGGCATCCTTTCATTCCTCGCACCGGCATCGGTGCCGGAGGCGGGTATCGGCCAGATGGTCTTTCTGGGTCTGCTCGCCATACACGTCGCCGAAGCATTCGCATTCGCCAAAAACCTAGCCGCGGAAGATGGCGGGACGGTGGGTAGCCATGTCGGCAAGCTCCTGGTTTTCGGCTACT
>PVMK01139654.1_pt1 | contig 15775 bp, 12 predicted proteins | sample 1853481 | NCBI WGS metagenome assembly PVMK01 (sample SAMN08533507, study PRJNA380276) | Marine sediment metagenome, whole genome shotgun sequencing project.
TTATCCATTATTGTTAGATAGGAAACCTTTGGTAGCAATTGTGTAAGACTGAATCTAAATGCAATTAATGTAAGAACTGCAGCAGTGGCAATACCTATCCTCGGACCCAATTCTAAGGGCTTAATCCAAAACACAGTCCAGGCCATAAATACAATTAGAAAAAGGGCTACCATCACCTTCCATATATAGAAACCCGATTCTCTGTGAGCTGTCAGATTGAAATCAATTCTGGAGAAATCACGGTCTAAAGAGGCTACATATTGATTTGAAGTTTTAGTTTTGACTTCCGGTTCTACCTTCCAGCCAGCAATTGAAAAATTTTCTAATCTTCCGGTTTTACTCTCGTCAGCAACTAAAGAAATTTCATCTGGTCCGTAGAGTAAAGAAAGAACCTTGATCGGTAAGACCTGGCTATCAAATGGGAAATCCCTTATATCTAATTGTGTGGATAGATCGCCGCGTAACCTGTGAAAAATTAGCACATTCCCTTCACTATCAACTCGAATATCCGATTCAGAAACATTCCAAAATTTCCCTTGATTCATTACTCTCAACTCTGGGTGCCAGATCTCATCGAGTTTTAAATTGCATTCTTCAAGTGAGCTTCCTCTGGATTTAGCCGAGAGTCGTGGATCATTCCACGTTTGAGTGCAGTATAAGTTTGCTTCGAATAACTGCATCGCGTCTACTATACGTTTAATATCGACTATTTGACAACCTACTTCAACCTTCGTTGGAACTCCATCGGGATCCGGTCTAGTATTAATGCTGTTTGCCGGAATTGAGCAATTAGCATTTGAAATGCTAGATGCCTCTTTCGAGTCAGCAGTCGATAGGAAAGATAAAAGAGAAATGAGTAATGAAAACAAACAAAAAGCAATAATTTTATTAATATTATTCATTATAGGAATAAAAGAAGTTTTTTGTGATGCGATACTTATGTGGCTAAAACCAAAATAAAATTCGAGTTAGTTTACATTGAGACCCTCGTATTATCAATTTCTGCAAAATTGCAATAACCGATAATTTTGTTAAATTCGTTGCCACCAGCGAGCGGAAACATCGTAATCTGGATTATAAAGCAACTCTTGCACGAATGCCGAAGACTGCAATGAAATCGTCATCAGGGTTATTTGAGGGATCGATAATCAACTGTACATCCGGGGTGATCGCAAGAATCTGTGTTATTTGTATACGGTAGAATAGCTCCATCGTATACTCGTCCCGCAGCCCATCTGACGAGGGTTTGCCCCAGTTGAGTCCTAGTGCAACAACATCATGGCTCTTGAGGTAAACACCTAATCCCACAGAAATATTGGCTTGCAGCGGTGCTGCTTCGCCTTCTGACCATCCTGCACGAAAGAAGGGAAGCCATTTCTCCTCAAAGCGCCATTCAGCACTTACGGCAACTCCCCAGCCATCAGGTACATCTGCCTTCTCGCGCTTGTCAGAGTGCCATCCTATGATGTGTATGTTGTTGAAGTTTCGTTTATCGAAAGAAGAAATCCAGCCAATTTCCACCGCTGTAAAATATTCAGATTCGCCGAAGAATGTGTTCAAGCCTGATTTCTGAGGATCACCGTTGGCATCTGTTAAACCCGTAAGCATGTATAAATTATTGTTCGGGTGTATGTAAACTAATGCGCCCAGTCCCTGTTTCGGAAATGCGATTGCTGGATTCTCGGAGAAGTTTTTATTTAGGAAGCCGGTTTTAGAACTGCTCAATGCAAATAAGTTCAAATAATTAGTAAAATGCTGTTTGCCGATCACAAATCCGAGGTGATGATTATATAAACTCTGCTGCCAGTGGAGATCCGTTACGGCCCAACCGAAATCGCTGAAAGATCTGGCAGTCGATACGCTCGAACCGATATTTTCGTTGAGGCTATTTGGTGGAATATTAGTCCCTAGGCGGTGACGATTCTGTAATTGGAATACTAGTGATCCTCTATCAGGTGATTTGCGGCCAAGAAGATTCCACTTCATCTGCAATGCGAAAATACCCCCTGCTGCCTGGAATTCGTCAAGGGTCTTAGTTGCTACTTGATAGACAGACGTATATGTGAGTCCGTACTTAAGGCCAAGCTTTTCGTATACCCGCTTCTTAAAGTCAAACCAGGGATTCAGCACCCTTTTGAACACCAGACCCTGTACTGCTTGTATCTTTAACTTCGTTATCCGTCTGGAGTTGGTCTCCTACACTTTGGGGTCCACCGAATCCCGTGTTTTTATAACCGGATTCGGTAGTCTCACCAGTTTCTCCTCCCGGTTTATCCGTTTCCTGTTTCACGGTTTGCGCCTCGGTATCCTGAGCTACTGACTTTGGACCGTCTGACATCAGGAGAACCAACACTAGGACGACCATCACAATTGAGAGGAGTCGGTGCCGGTACCAAAACGTGAGTGAACTGTCTGGAAAAGATGAATAGTTAATCATATCCTCTTTGTCGGCATGACCTCCGCTTAGTCCCTAACATGTGCACCCTTATCGGATTCCCGGTTACACCTGGGAATCCTTAGCAACCTGTGCTAAAGAGTCTAGATAAACCAGTTCATAAGAATGCTTATCAGTGCAGCAATAGAGATCAAAAGGAGTGCTAATGCCGAGAGAACGGGTAATGAGTGATGCCTTATTGTTTGCAGACCTTCTTCTTTGAGTTTTCTAAGCAGCTGTAAATGTTCTATTATTGCAAATACGAGAAAAATACAACCTGAAAGAATAAGGGCAAGTCCCAAATAATGAGGATCTTTCGAAAATTGTTCTCCTTCCTCTTGTCCTTCAAAGTAATGAAAAAACTGAGCAATTGAGAATCCAAAAGTTACAAGGGCTATACTTGTTCGTACCCAAGCCATCAAAGAATTTTCTGCACTAAATCTTGTACGCACCAAAGCCAATTGAAGCATATTAAGGGAGTTTTCCTTTAAATTTTCTGAAACTTGTTTGTCTTTTTCATTCATAGATATTCTTCACTCCGGTCATTTATGATTAGACTTGTTCTTTTCATTACGCTTTATGAAAGCCTGAACACCGTCATCGATTGACTCGTAGATGTTGTCTACTCCGATTTTATCTTCTAGACCGGTACTGAGCATCATTTGCCGTAATGCACTTTTCCCTTCCGCGAAGGATAATAAGACATCCTTTGCTGCTAACTCTGATTGAAATTTCATTAGCTGGTCTGCTCCCGTTGAGTCGAGATGGTTGATTTGCTGCGCAGCCACCAATACTTCGTGTACCGGTGTTTCTGCCTCATCGATAAGTCTCCGTATGGTGTCTACAAAGTAGCTGGCATTTGGATAAATTATCGGGGCGTCGAAGCGATAGATCAGAAGCCCCGGAAGTGTTTCAGCCTCTGGGCGAACTATTATGTCGCGGTATGTATTTGTCCCTGGAAGTCTGCCGAGTACAGCAGTAGCAGGGCTACTTACTCGACGGATAATGACAATTAGTGCCAGTATAACTCCCAATGCCACCCCTTGCAGAATACCCAATACGAGCACGCCAAACAGTGCGGCCATAGAGTAGGCAAACTCTCCCCGGTCGATCTGTAGTAGCCGTCGGAAGTAAGAGAAATTCAGCAGGCCAAACATTGCCTGGATGACTACCGCGCTCAGCGTCGCGTTTGGGAGATTGAAAAAGAGTGGCAGCACGAAGAGCAGTGTTAAGAACACAAGCCCGGCATTGATGAGTGAGACTACCTGGGTCTGACCCCCGGCGCGTCTAGTAACAACACCGCGCGACAAGCTGCCACATACCACAAAGCCGGAGCTCAACGCTGCACCAATGTTTGCTACACCAAGTCCTACCAGCTCCTGGTTCGGGTTTATTTTCTCACCGGTTTCCTTAGCGCCCGCTGCTGCCACGCTAAGTGATACTGAATAACCGAGCAGGACAATAGCTAGCGCACTCGGTATCAGGGTGGTTATCTTCACCATATCAAACGCAGGTAACGAAAGATTAACCATACCGATTTCCACTTCCCCGATCACCTTTACACCGTTCGCCGTTAGGTCAAGAATCCAAACTGCCAAAACGCTGAGGATAACGGCAATCAGCGCCGAAGGCAATTTCGGCTGGAAGCGTTTAAAAACAAAAAGCAGCGCTAGTGTTCCTAACCCGATAGCAGTTATGGGTAGACTCGCATGACTTAGAGTTGCTAAGACTGCCCATGCTTTAAGGAAGAAGCCCGTATGCCAAGTTTCGCTAAGTCCATTGACCAACTGAGCAAATTCCACTTCAGTTCCAAATACAATTGGTATCTGCCCGATGATCACCGTGAGCGCAATGCCCTGAGTAAAACCCTGTAGTATTGGCTGTGACAAGAAGTTTGCAACCCAGCCCAGTTTCAACAGTCCGAATACCAAGAATAGAACACCAACTATAAGCGCGAGTAGAGAGGTAAGCGCTAAAAACTCAGTAAGATTTCCAACAGCTAGCCCAGCCACAGCTACGGCCGAAATTATAGCGATTGCGGATTCGGGTCCAACACTCAGCGTACGTGATGTGCCGAAGACTGCATATGCCGCCATCGCAAGTGGGACTGTATAAAGTCCATATATAGCTGGTACTCCTGCGATCCCGGCGTATGCAAGTGCCTGAGGCACAGTCATCGCCCAGACGGCCAGCCCCGCCATGATGTCAGCCCGCAGCCATGAACGCTGATATTGCGGAAGCCAAGTCATGATCGGAAGCACGGAACCGAGAAATTTACTGAGGCTGGATCGCTCTGTCTTTGGAGTAGTCATCTATTTTACCCTCAGTTTCAAGAAGTTGATGTAAACTGCCATCATTTAATTTTATTAGTACTCCTATGCATTACATGTATTCAACTTTACAGATTTAATTATTAGCATTCAGTCCGAGATTTTTTCTTTTTGCATCTTTCCGTAAATAATCGAAAAGATCATGGTGTACACAGAGAAGATAAGTGTTACCGGTGCTACAATTGTTCCGGGGAAATTTGCATTTGCTATTAAAAAAGCAAGAGGTATGTTACGAATCGCTGTGTCTACAGCAAGAGCCCGTCTTTTTTCGATCTTTGCACCAACAAGCATGAAGTGCCCGATATAAAGAGAACCGATAGTCAAAGCAATTAGCGCTAGTTGTGCTATAAGTCCGATTGAAAGTATCTGTTGTGCCTGCTTTAACAAGAGCAACCCTACACCGATAAGAAGACCTATCTGACCGATTTTGGGAACATATTTTAAAAGAGTTTCAGCCAAATCTGTTTTTTTCTCGCGAATAACCATACCCACAGTTATCGGAATTAATTGTACAGTTATTAGTATTTCAATTATTTGAAATGGATTTATCTGCACCCCTGCTTCGCTCTTTGGAAGTGCTAGTGAAAGAATCAGAGGTGTTAATGGTACGCTGAGTATGGCAACAATGGCCATTAGACCAACTGCGTAAGCAACATCGCCCTTGGCAGAGGCCACAAAAGGTGGAGCCATTGGTGCAATGGGAGCTGCAGCCATTAACATTATTCCAATTTTAATGTCGGACGATATAGGCAATAACACTAGTACAATGTAAATCAGTAACGGGACCACAAGAAAATTGGCCAATATCCCTATCATGACAAGTTTAACCTGTTTCATGACATCTATTATTTGTCTATACGGAGTGCCCAATCCTACACCCAGCATCAATAGGATGACCGAAGCCATCACAGTGTATTTAACCAATATTGCCATCATGGGCATATAGAGGGATCTCCTTTCAAGTCAGGTTAATTCAAGCCCTTACATAAGTAGAGCCGTGGATTATAAACACACCCACGGCTCTTAACATTATTTTTCAAGCTAGAGCTTATATACCGATTCTTCCTTGAGAACTGCCGCCTTGCTGAAGTGGATAGGGTGCCAATTCAGATTTTGACCTCGGGGCAGTACCTTCTTCTAACATCTGAACGCGTTTTTTAAGCCATTCCTCTTCTTCCTTGGTCATGTTTATAAGTGGTGTCCTTACCTTGTGGCCACTGATAACACCCTTGAGTTCCATCCAGTATTTCCAGAAACCCACGACGTAAATTCCATTACGGTAGTTATGCCAGAAGAAATCGTTCAGCAGCTGCCTTCCGGGTTCCATCGAGTCATATATCTTGAGGCCCTCTTCCCACTTCCCGGCCATGATCAGGTCGGTGTAATCACGAAGCGGCGTATGGTCCGGGGTCTGCAGAAGGTAGTTGTGCCATGCGCAGCACAAGACCGGACGCTTCATGATCTTCATTTCATAGGGCCAATGATCTTCCAGAGGATTGCTTACAAAGATTTCGTAGTTGGCTTCCCGCTCGGCTTCCCAGCACCACATTTGGTCGGGCCGTCCGTCTTTGACGCCGATAATGTTTGGTATTTCCCTAGCGATCCGGCCAAGGGTTTGCGCAGTTACCAAGTGCGAAAGCGGGCTATCATAGAAAAGACAAGCGATATCAAAATGATCGGTTACATAATGCCACCACTCCTCGACAGACTGATCCGTGGCTGCCTGGAAATAAGGCGAGATTATTGCACAAACATCCGCACCTACCTGTTCGGCGTGTCGACAGAGATCTATACAGTCCTTAGCACAATGATGAGCAGTTTGTGGCATTATCATAACCTCACCCTGGGCTTCATCGACAACGATCTCGAGAACTCTCTTCCTTTCAGGAAGCGTAAGAGAATAGAACTCCCCCACGTTACCTAAAACAAAGATTGCATCGTTTTTTGTGTCGATCGCGTATCTCACAAGATTTCTTAGGTCCTGCTCATGGATCTCCAGGTTATCGTCAAACGGGGTTGGAATTGTTGCCACTAAAGTACCAGCCTTAAAGGCTTCCTTTGCCCATTCCTTTGCTTCTTTTTTACTCCCATACTTCATAATTTGCCTCCTGATTGTTTATTTCGTTCTTTTATCGTTTTTGAATTTCCTGATACTTTTGAGTGAAAACCCTTTCAGGAATCTATCATCAAACGATCATTGTCAGATCTGTATTTAATCCTTTCCAGAAATCTGACAGATAAAACGATTAGAACACTTTAATCTCAGTTCTTCTTAAGTGCAAGCGCCATGCCAAAACTATTAAACAGAATTTAGAGATTGTTACTTATATGTATACGTGATTTGAGAATAGAAATGTTGTCTTATGCCGGATAATCGAACAGTGTAACAGCCCCCTTTTTTATTTAGTCACAAGAAGAGAACAGGGTATTGATATTATTCATAATTCTAACTTAAATCGAGCTTGACAATAGGTGAGCAACACATTAACTCCAATAATCACCTTTCGTACCTTCCACCGTAAGGATCAGGTGATCCGCGGTAAGAATCTATCTGCTTTTCATAAGCTTCTTTATATTTATCACAAGCAGAACTATCATTTGGATTCTCCTTTAAACAGTCCCTGTATTTAGATTGTGGCCTGTCCCATTCCATTCCGCTGCAAGCTAACAGACTAAACCCTACAATCAGTATCAAGCTCCACTTTAACATTCAGACCTCCTGAAGACCCGCTTATTATATTTTGTCAGAATTATTAGACCGGTACTTATTGATTCCAATATAGTCTAATTGTGACAATATGGACACCTATTTGGACACTAAGCCAGATATTGGCAACCCTGATGAAAACCAAGTTGTTCCCATAACCAACTCTAAACATTGAATAGTGGGATGGCGGAGCCGACGAGATTTGAACTCGCGACCTCTGGCTTGACAGGCCAGCGTTCTAACCAGGCTGAACTACGGCTCCGCAAATTAGTATTTTAAGTGGTGGGCGGTACAGGATTTGAACCTGTGACATCTTGCTTGTAAGGCAAGCGCTCTCCCGTGCTGAGCTAACCGCCCCTCGTGTTAATGAGGGGGTAATATATAACTGAATATACACCCATTGTCTATACACACTACGCGTGCTTTTTATAATTTAATTAGGCTATATCTGGTTACTTTTAGTTTAGTGAGCCTCTGTTTGTTCCAGAGGTTCGAGTGCTCCAAAAGTATTGCCCTCAGTGTCCTCAAAATATGCGACCCATCCCACTCCGGGCACCGAGAACTTGGGGATGGAAACTGTGCCACCGCTCTCTTCGACTTTAGATACCGTATCCTCAATAGATTCCACTTGAACGGTACATACAAACGCATTAACCTCATCACCGCTCAGCGGACCCTGTCTTCTCATAAGTCCCCCGTTTATACCCGGCTCATCCTGAGATCCCGTTTTGATAAGCCAATATTCCCCAGGCCCATCCCATTTAGTAAACTCCCATCCCAGTGCTGATTCATAAAAATCAATCGCACGCTCAGGGTCATCGGCATGGATTTCAAAATGGACTACACGAGCCATAACTATCTCCTAATCTTCAGTACAACTACCTGCACATACTCTTAAGTTATAGGCTTTATAACTGATTAGAAAGAGGGGCTGATTATTAATCAGCCCCTTTGATTTTTAGTTTACGTTAGCTCCGATCCCATCACCAGTTGTCATGGTTGGAGGTGGAATGGGAATGTCTTGAAGTACTGGAACATCCGAAACAATTGCTGCTTCAAGCACTTCGTCCATGTGTTCGACAATTTTAATCTTTATATCCTTAAGTATGCTTTCACGTATCTCCTTAAGGTCTTTTTCATTATCCTGAGGGATAATTATAGTTTTCACTTTACCCCTGTGCGCTGCAAGTATCTTCTCTTTTAACCCGCCGATTGGAAGTACTCTTCCTCTGAGAGTGATCTCTCCAGTCATAGCAAGATCATGTTTAACCGGCTTTCTTATAAGAGCTGAAACTATAGCCGTTGAAATTGCTATACCAGCCGAAGGTCCGTCCTTGGGTGTTGCCCCCTCGGGAACATGAATGTGTATATCCACCTTCTGATGGAAACCACGCTCAAGGCCCAGTTTTTCGGCTCTTGATCTTACGTAACTCATAGCGGCCTGAGTGGATTCCTGCATTACCTCACCCAGCTTACCGGTAACCGTGAAGTTACCTTTGCCAGGTACAATTGAAACTTCTATAGTAAGCAGCTCTCCACCGACTTCAGTCCAGGCAAGTCCCGTGGACATTCCGATATGGTCTTTTTCTTCTATCTCACCGTGCTTAAACTTAGGTATACCAAGATAGTTTGCTTTCTTGATCACTGCCGGAGTTAACTTAACAATGTGATCCGGCCCCTTTTTAACCACGTCCCTTGCGGCCTTTCTGCAAAGGGTTGCAATTTCACGCTCCAATGTCCTCACTCCGGCTTCTCTGGTGTAATACCTGATCACATCAAGAATAGTATTATCAGAAATCTTAAGGTTCTCTTCTTTAAGACCATGCGCCTCACGCTGTTTAGGAACAAGGAATTTCTTAGCTATCTCTAACTTTTCATCTTCCGTGTAACCGGAAATCCTTATGATTTCCATCCTATCTTGAAGCGCCCACGGTATAGTGTGAAGTACGTTTGCCGTAGTTATGAACATCACATTTGATAAATCGTAATCAACTTCAAGATAATGATCGTTAAAAAATGAATTCTGCTCCGGATCAAGCGCTTCAAGAAGTGCTGATGCCGGATCACCTCTGAAATCCATTCCAAGTTTATCAATTTCATCGAGCAGGAATACCGGATTGTTAGTCCCGGCTTTTTTTACTCCCTGAATTATCTTTCCAGGTAAAGCGCCAATATAAGTCCGGCGGTGTCCCCTAATCTCAGCTTCATCTCTAACTCCACCTAAAGACACCCTAACGAATTTACGCCCCATTGAGCGGGCTATCGATTTGGCCAGTGAAGTTTTACCAACTCCAGGAGGTCCTACAAAACAAAGTATAGGACCTTTGATTTTGTTAGTAAGAGCCTGAACAGCAAGATACTCAAGGATCCTCTCTTTGGGTTTCTCAAGACCAAAGTGGTCTTCTTCAAGAATATTATGAGCTTTGTCGATGTCTATCCTGTCATCAGTTTTTTCATCTTTCCAAGGAATGGACAAAAGCCAGTCTATGTAGTTTCTTCCAACTGTGGCTTCAGCCGACATCGGAGACATCTGCTTTAGTTTTTTAATTTCTTTCTTTACTTTCTGCTCAGCCTCTTTAGACATCTTTTTCTTTTTGAGCTTATCTTCAAATTCCTGAATCTCAGACTTGAGATCATCTTTTTCGCCAAGCTCTTTTTGAATCGCTCTCATCTGCTCTGTCAGATAGTATTCTTTCTGAGCCTTTTCCATCTGTTTCTTGACTCGTCCCCTTATCTTCTTTTCAATCTGCATAATTTCAACTTCGGACTGAATCTTTTCATACAGTTTTTCAAGCCGTTCAGCGGGATTAATAGTCTCGAGTATCTCCTGCTTGTCTTCAAGCTTAAAGCTCAGATGAGAGGAGATTGTATCCGAAAGCCGTCCGGGCTCTTCAATTGAAGATACCGTTACAAGCACTTCAGATGGAATTTTTTTATTAAACTTTACATAGTTTTCAAATGCTGTGACAAGAGTGCGAACAAGGGCCTCTGTTTCAACTCCAATATCATCGCGCTCAGGAATATTCTCCACTTCTACCATGATATAGTTCTTATTTGGCAGGTAATTCCTGACACACGCCCTGCTCTTACCTTCCACAAGAACTTTTACAGTACCGTCCGGAAGCCTGAGCATTTGAACAATTGTTCCAATTGTCCCTATGTCATGTATGTCTTTTTCAGTTGGATCATTCGTTTTAGCGTCTTTCTGAGCAACAAGGAATATCTCCTTGTTTTTCTTCATCGCCTCCTCTAGGGCGCGAATGGATTTTTCACGGCCTACAAAAAGCGGAGCCACCATATAGGGAAAGATAACTACATCCCTTAACGGTAATAACGGTAGGGTCTCTACTTGTTCTTTTCCATCTACATCGTTAAAGAACATTGGCATGTTATTCTCCTTGACTACTGGAATTACATCCTATGCACCTAAATACTTATGTACCTAAGCGGGCTTCCTCTTCATAAATAAACAGGGGATCGCCCGTACCCTTTATCACCTCTTCAGATATAACACAACGTGTAAGTCCTTTTAATGAAGGAACTTCATAAGAAATATCGAGCATAATGTTCTCGATTATGGCTCTTAGCCCCCTTGCTCCTGTTTTTTTCTTAATAGCTTCACGAGCAATTTCGGCAAGCGCCTCATCCGTAACTTCAAGCTCGACACCTTCAAGCTCCATAAGTTTTTGGAACTGCTTAATAATCGCATTCTTCGGTTTTGTAAGAATCTCGATAAAAGATTCCTCACTCAGCTCTTCCAAAGTAGCCACAACAGGTATCCTGCCTACAAATTCAGGAATCAGTCCGAACTGTATCTGATCCTCCGGCTGAACCTCTTTTAGAACAGCACCAATATCTTTTTCATCAATATTTCCGAGAGTGGCTTCAAAACCAATTGATTTTTCGCCTATCCTCTCCTTGATTATATCTTCAAGCCCGCAGAAAGCCCCACCGCAGATAAATAGAATATTAGTTGTATCTATCTGTAGGAACTCCTGCTGAGGATGTTTTCTCCCGCCTTTGGGCGGCACATTTGCCTTTGTGCCTTCCATAATCTTGAGAAGGGCCTGCTGCACACCTTCACCCGAAACGTCTCTTGTAATTGATGGGCTGTCTCCGGTTTTACGTGCCAGCTTGTCAATCTCATCTATATATATAATACCTTTTGAAGCCCTTTCAAGGTCATAATCTGCAGCTTGTAAAAGACTCACAATCATGTTTTCTACGTCTTCACCAACGTATCCGGCTTCAGTATAACAAGTGGCATCTACAATCGTAAACGGCACGTCCAAGAGCCTTGCCAGAGTCTGTGCCAGCAGGGTCTTACCGCTACCTGTAGGCCCCATCAAAAGGATATTACTCTTCTGCACCTCTACGTCAGCATTTCTTTTCCCATTGGAATAGGCATTTAGCTCAACTCTTTTATAGTGGTTATAAACAGCTACAGATAATATTTTCTTTGCTCTATCCTGTCCAATTACATATTCGTCCAGGAATTTTTTAGTTTGCGGTGGTGTCGGAAGGCTTGAATGGCGTTTTTTAAGTACCCCTTCTTTCGCATCTTCATCAGCTATTATCTCATTACAGAGCTCTATACATTCGTTACAAATATATACAGTTGGCCCGGCAATAAGCTTCCGAACTTCTTTTTGACTCTTTCCGCAAAAAGAGCAATATAGCTTCCCCTCTTTTGCGTCCCTTTTCGAAGTCACTTGGCCGCCTCCTCTCTATGAGTAATTATAGCATCAATTAGTCCATATTCTAAGGCATCTTCGGGTTTAAGAAAAAAATCTCTTTCCGTATCCACTCGTATCTTTTCAATTGACTGATCTGTATGCTTTGCAAGTATTTTGTTAATATCCTCACGTATCCTGAGGATTTCTTTTGCGTGAATCTCGATGTCCGTAGCTTGTCCCTCAACTCCACCAAGCACCTGATGGATCATAACCCTGGAATTAGGTAGGCAGTATCTTTTACCCTTGGTACCCGCTGCCAGAAGCACTGCTCCCATACTCGCTGCCTGACCTATGCACATTGTCGCCACATCCGGCTTTACATACTGCATAGTGTCATAAATCGCAAGCCCAGATGTTACATTACCCCCAGGAGAATTGACATAGATATATATATCTTTTTCAGGGTTCTCTGACTCTAAAAATAGAAGCTGTGCTATTACAGTATCAGCAACTGCGTCATTTATCACGGAGCCAACGAAAACTATCCTGTCTTTTAATAAACGGGAGAAAATATCATATGCCCTCTCGCCCCTGCTGGTCTGCTCAATTACGATCGGTACATAGCTGGACATTACAAATGAGTATACAGATACTACGGTTTATTGTCAACGTGATTATCCTCGACGGGAACCTCATCAACCTCAGCATTTTCTATAATAAAATCAATGACTTTCTGCTCCGCAAGGTTGCCCTCTAGCCCCTCAAGGAGATTATTCTTCTCATACAGCTCTCGGATCTGCTCGGAGTTCATATTATAGGACTGGGCAATGTTGGAAAGACTCTCCTTTATTTCCTCTTCAGAAACGCTGATTTTCTCTTTTCTCGAGATTTCTCCTAGCACCAATGATGCCTTGACGTTTCTGACGGCGTGATTACCAATTTCTTCTAAAGTCTTCTCGTCTAAGTCCATTTCGGGCACGCCACGCTGCTGCATATTCTGCTTTACGCTTTGAACGAGTCTTTCGGCCTCTTGCTGCACCAGACTCCCCGGCGCCTCAACGGAAGGGTTATTCTCAACCAGAATATCCATAAGCTCTTTTCTCAACTTTGTCTCAGCCTGCTGCTCAAGCTGGCGGCCGAGGTCTTCTTTTATCTTGTTTTTAAGCTCATCAATGGATTCAAGCCCAATCCCCTTGGCCAGCTCATCATTAGCCTTGGGCATGGTTCTTTTTAGAACATCTTTTAGTTTAAGCACGTAATGAACGGCCTTTCCCCTTGCTTCTTCGACAGGAAAACTCTCGTCGTATGTAACATCAAACTCCTTTTCCTCTTCCTTTTTCATACCCATCACATTTTCTTCAAATTCAGGGATCATCTTCTTTTCGCCCACTATAAACTGGACATTCTCACGTTTAAGATCTTTTAACGGCTCCCCGTCGAGAGATCCTTCAAAATCAACTATTACTACGTCGCCGTTCTTTACGGCCTTCTTTTTCTCATATGATTTTACTTCAGCCTTATGTTCGCGAAGGTGTAGGATGGCTTGATCCACGTCCTCGTCCTTCACAGCCTGCTTGTCTTTTTTTAGCTTTAGCTCTTTGTACTGTCCGAGCTCAATTTCTGGAAGAATCTCAAATAAAACGGTGTACTCGAAATCTTTATCCTCTTCTATGGTATCAGGCGGGGTTATCTCTGGGCGGTTAATAGGATTTACCTCAGCTTCTCTTAGAGCATCTTCAAGTGTGTTAGATAAGAGCTTCTGCATAGTTTCACTAAGAATTTCACTCTTATACATTGCTTCAACCACATTTACCGGCGCTTTTCCAGGACGAAAGCCTTTTACTTTGGCAACCTGATATATCTCTTTGAATACAGCGTTGCGCTCTTGTTTTACTACATCAGCAGGAACTATCACCTGTAATTTTCTCTGAGTATCGCTCAGTTTCTCCATATTGACTTTCATATGCCAAAACCCCTTAAGTTTGTTTATATTTTTATAGTGTTTCTAAGCACTTATTCATCAAATCAAACGGAAAATTATACCAGAAAATAAAAAAATGGATAGTTTTACAACATAGATATGCTTATACAGAGTTCTAATACAAATTAAAGCGGTATTGGTATGTCACATGGCCAATTTTTATTGCCCTAATGTAGTGAGCTTATTCCCCGGAAGAAGCTCCCGCATCCTGCATAAGAAATTCAAAATACACGCTATATCTTCTATGAATCCTTTTCTTAAGCTTAATATCTAATCCATTAGTATGAGAAACAAAAGTATATTCATTCTAACTACATCAGTACTCTTTATTCTTTCAGTCACTTTAATTTCCGAGATTTCCTACTCTAAGGAATCAATATCTCCGGGAAATACAGTCCCTGTGTCATTTGTAGCGCTTGTGGCTTCCCCTGAGGAAGACCAGGATAAAGCTTACAAATATATAAGTGAGAATTGGGAGCCTACATTTCCGATAATGATGCTTGAGGTTATCTATATGAGCAATAATCCCGCATTTACGGCGAAGTTAGTAAAACTACTGGAAGATAAAACCGGTCAAAGCTACGGATATGAGCTTGATAAATGGTACGAGTGGATATGGAGTAGGGATCAAAAAATTCATTCGCAATACCCGGAGTTTAAATCACTTCTATACGGGTTGATCGACCCCAAGTTTCAGGGCTATTTCTCAAGCGACCGCAGTGCTAAAATAAGACTCGACGAAATCAGATGGGGCGGCGTAAGACAGGACGGGATCCCTCCTTTGAGATCCCCGAAGATGATTGATGCAAAAGAAGCAAAGTACTTAGATGATAAGGACATTGTCTTTGGAATCGAGGTTAATGGCGATGTGCGTGCATATCCCAAGCGCATAATGGCCTGGCATGAAATGTTTGTGGATAAGGTTGGCGAAACCCCAGTTGCCGGGGTGTACTGCACACTTTGCGGCTCAATGATTTTATACAAAACAGAGCATGCGGGAGTTAATCATCAAATAGGCACCAGCGGATTTTTATATAGGTCAAATAAACTCATGTACGACAAGGAAACACAGTCCCTTTGGAACACACTCTGGGGGAGGCCCGTGGTTGGTGAGCTTGCCGATAAAGACATAGAACTTGAGCGGATGAGTGTTGTGACTACAACATGGGGAGAGTGGAAAAAGCGGCACCCTGGGACAAAAGTCCTTTCCTTAGATACCGGGCACAAGAGGAATTACTCGGAAGGCGCAGCTTACAGAGAATATTTCGCAACGGACGAGCTTATGTTCAATGTTCCCAAGCTGGACAAACGCCTAAAGAATAAAGATGAAGTACTAGGTCTTGTATTCAGCCAGTATCCCGACAAACCAATCGCTATAAGCATTGATTATTTATCAAACAATCCAATATATCATAACAATATCAGAGATTTAGAATTCGTAGTTCTAACTGACAAATCGGGTGCTGCGAGGGTTTACGAAGCAAAGGGTATAAAGTTTCAGTCTTGGGATCAAAACAGTTCTGTCACCGATGTCAACGGTAACAAATGGGCATTATCCGAATCAAAGCTTGAGTCCTCTGATGGCAGAGTCCTTTACCGCCTACCCGCACACCGGGCATTCTGGTTCGGCTGGTACAGCGCATATTC